>Ga0307378_10007940_pt1 | contig 14203 bp, 10 predicted proteins | sample UN1MG_FD_202238 | JGI IMG/M metagenome (GOLD analysis project Ga0307378, IMG submission 202238) | Soil microbial communities from Risofladan, Vaasa, Finland - UN-1 | ecosystem: Environmental > Terrestrial > Soil > Coastal area > Acid sulfate soil | place: Finland: Risofladan, Vaasa | collected...
ATATTTCGGGTCGAGAAAATCAACGCCGCATTTATCGAGTAGCTCATCTCTGAGCTGGACCCTACGCCAGGGAGGAGTAAGATTTATCGGATTACCCGCAAAGGTGAATTCGAGGGTGCCGGCGACCTCCTGAGCCACACAGCACACCATCTGTTCCACCATCTCCATGACCTTGTTGTAGTCTGCGTACGCCTCATAGCTCTCCAGCATGGTGAACTCAGGGTTATGCTTGATAGAGACGCCCTCGTTGCGAAAGATGCGCCCGATTTCATAGACTTTGTCCAGTCCGCCGATAATAAGGCGCTTGAGATAAAGTTCCAGCGCAATTCGCAGATAGAGCGTCTGCTCCAGTTCATTGTGATAAGTGGAAAAGGGACGCGCCATCGCCCCGGCAGCTATGGGTAACAACACCGGCGTCTCTACCTCGATGAAACCACGTCCATCGAAGAAACGGCGCACGGCAGCAATGATGCGGCTGCGCTTGTTGAAGACATCCCTGGTCTCTTCGTTGGAAATGAGGTCGAGATACCTCTGGCGGTAGCGCTTCTCCACATCGGTGAGGCCATGCCATTTCTCAGGCAGGGGTTGAAGCGACTTGGAGAGCAAAGCAAAGTCTGAGACCTCGATTGTGATTTCGCCGCTCTTTGTCCGGAAAAGCCTGCCGTTTGCTCCTACGAAATCCCCTATGTCAAAATCACGGAGGAACTCATATTTTTCCTCGCCGAGGGTATCGCGACGAAAGTAAGCCTGGACCTTGCCCGTGCCGTCTCTAACATCGACAAAAGTCGCCTTTCCCATCCCGCGCTGCGCCATAATGCGTCCGGCAATACTTACTTTAGGACTCTCGGCATTAGTTTTATCTTGCTGCTGGAAAAGGGCAATTGCTTCCTGTATAGTGTGGGTTCGGGGATAACGGTGGGGGTAGGGGTCGATGTTGCGGCTGCGCAGCTTTTGCAGCTTAGCCAGCCTCTGTCCGGTTATCGCTTCTTTCCTATCCGACATCTCATGAGCCTGAACAAATTGGTCAACGAGACCCCTAAATGCTTGAATTTATTCTATGGCTATTATCTTAAACTTAACCGCCCCTGCCGGAGCCTGTACCTCAACCTCATCGCCCATTTTCTTGCCCATTATAGCTTTACCGACCGGCGACTCATTTGAAATCTTGCCCTCGGCGGGGTTAGCCTCGGCGCTACCAACGATGGCATAGTACTCCTTACCACCGTCTTTGCTCCTTACAGTGACTTTCGAGCCAAGTTTAATAGAGGACGAGGAGCCTTTCTCTTCATGGATAATTGAGGCGTTCTTAATCATCTTCTCTAGAGTGAGAATACGCCCCTCGGCGAAAGCCTGCTCGTTCTTGGCATCGTCATACTCAGCGTTGTCGACAGTGCCACCAAGTTCTTTAGCTCTGTGGATTTGGTCGGCAACTTGCTGGCGGCGGACAGAACGCAGGTACTCGAGCTCTGCCTTCAGCTTTTCCAACCCTTCGGGCGTGAGAAAGACCTCTTTCTGCGTCATCTACCTCCTCCATCCATCCTGCCTATTAAAAAGACTGAGAGCCAGTCTAATTCAGTCACTGCCTCTCGAGTATAGGCCATTATAACGGAATTTCTCTGCATTGTAAAGGATGGGATTCAAAAATGTCGGAAATAGGTCCGGCTAGCTTGCCATATTGCCATACTTAGTGAGCGTTTTTGAGAGTTTGACTTGTATTTTCCTTCTCCTGGATGGTTCTCTTGTTGAGGATGAGGGCATTTTATTGCCTTCTTCAATTGTTTCTGCAACCTTCTCTATCTCAGGCATAGTTTTCAGAATATCGAGCAGAGGAACTGGGTTCTCTAAAGAGAGTTTTATGACAACATCTTTCTCCACCGAGCCGTTGATATCCAAGACCTTTAACTGCCGTATGGACTTTAATCGACTTTGAAATTGCATGATTTGCTCCAGGTTCACAGCAGGGGAAATTGTTAGTTCGACGACGTCGTTATGGAGGGCAAGGCTATCTTTTGTTCCTTTAACTGTAGATTCTTTTTGTCCGGCAGCAGAGGCGTTTTCCTCACTGAGTGAACCAGGAGAAACTCCTCTGCCGAATAACTGAGACAATTTTCTGGCGAATTCTTTTATGGAGGTCTCTTTTGATTTCACCGCGAGGTTCGCCCCAATTGCAATATCGCCTTGTTGCACCGTTCGCACGTTCTGCAATTCCTCAAGCGCAATCTGCTCGCGGGAGAGCGCCTCGACAGCTTCTTGATAGTATTGCTGCATCTGTTCCACATGCTGTTTGACCTTTTGCTCCAGGTGTTGCTGGTATTCTCTGTTTTCCAGCGTCAGCTTCCTTTTTTCCAGGGCCTTTCCCATTCTCATGCTCAAATCATCCAGGTCAAAAGGCTTTGTCACATAGTCATAAGCCCCGAGCTTCATTGCTTCAACGGCTGTCTCCGTGTCCACCACAGCAGTCATCATAATCACACAGGTATCAGGTTGGTTAGTAACCATCTGAGGCAACGTTTCCATACCGGACATCCCTGGCATCTTGATATCCATGAGCACGAGGTCAAAATCCCTCACGAAGGCTTTCCACAGAGCTTCTTTGCCATCGGAGGCCACTTCACATGCGTAGCACTCTTCCTCCAGCCTGCGGGAAAGAATATCCCTGATTGACTCCTCGTCGTCAACTATCAATATAGTCCCTTTTACTTCCTCCATCTCGCACTTCCCTTCTTAGTTTTGATAAAAACTGCTTCAGCAGCAGGTTGCTCCTCAGGGACTACGGGTAACTCTACAATAAAGGTAGCTCCCTCCCCGAGCTTGCTTCTGGCATATAGGCGTCCGTTATGGGCTTCAACAAGACCGTAGCAGATACTGAGTCCAAGACCTGTCCCCTTTCCCACTTCTTTGGTGGTGAAGAAGGGGTCAAAAATTTTCTTCAAGTTCTCCTCAGCTATGCCCGGCCCGTCATCTTTAAACGTAATCTGTATCATATCGCCAGACTTCCTCGTCCCGACAATGAGCTTGCCCTTTCCATGAGATTCGAGCATAGCCTGCTCTGCATTATTGATAATATTCACAAATACCTGCTGCATCTGGTAAAAATCAGCCATCGTCCTGGGCAAATCCGGGGCAAGCTCAACCTCTATCTCTATGTTATTTATCTTCATCTGGTGGGCGCTAAGTTCCAGTGTCTTCTCAAGAGTCTCATTGATTGATATAAAGCGTTTTTCAGGCTCATGCCTGCGGGCAAATGAAAGTAAATTCTTAGTGATTTTGCCAGCCCGTTGTGCTTCCCTGTAAATAACATCCAAATCTTTCTTTACAGATTCATCAACATCTTTTTTGGCAGCGAGCAACTGGGCGTAACCCTGCACTGCAGCGATGGGGTTATTCAACTCATGGGCGACACCTGCTGCCAGTTCACCGACAGCAGCCAGTCTCCCTGCGAGACGAAGCCGGTCCTCCATTTTTTGCTTCTCCTCCTCTGCCTTTTTACGCTCCGTGATATCCTTCATGGAAAGCAAGACAGCCACCCTTCCTTGAAATTCAATTCTCGTTGCAAGAGCGCTCACCAGTACTTCTCGACCGTCCTTGGTCCCCCCTCTAACCTCGTAATGCTTGCGCCGCTCTCGTTTGGGCAGGTCCTCGACAAATCCTTCAATAACAATCTCCCGGTCATCAGGGTGCACTAAATCGAGCATGTTCGTCCCAATGCCATCTCGGAGTTCTGGGTCGAAGCCGAACATTATTGAGGCACGGCGATTACCATAGGTAATCTTCAGCGTCTCCGCATCGACAACAACGATTGCTTCATGGGTGCTCTCCAGCAATATCAGATAGTTCTGCTCCCTTTGCTGCAACGCGCATTCCATCGCTTTGCGTTCAGTTATATCCCGTGCCACCCCGATCATTCCTATCACCTCGTCCTCGGGAGAAAAAAGAGGGGTTGTGTTGATTTCACCGAATATTATCTGACCGTTCTTTGCAATGAACTCTCCCTCAGAAACAACGTGCTCGCCTCCTAGCACGCGCATCACATCCAGGAATGCACGTTTAAGTGAGTCCGGCGTAAGGATATTGAGTTCCTGGAAATTCCTGCCTACCATTTCCTCAGGCTTATATCCCAGAATCCTTTCCACAGACGGCGAGATACTTACGAATTTAAACTCTGAGTTAAGCGAATAAATCACATCTGAAACACTCTCAAAATACCGGCGTAGTCTCTCCTCACTTTCCCTGAGTGCTTCCTCGGCCTTCTTGCGTTCTGTGATATCGCGCCAGTTGACAACAATCCCTTTCACTGCCTCATTTTCCACCAGATTCTGCGCAACAGCCTCAACTATCCGCCAGGAGCCATCATTGTGGCGAATGCGCAATCCCACACTTACAGATTTATCAGGCTCTTCAATTAACTTGGTAAATGCGCTGACAACACCAGGCATATCCTCAGGATGAGCAAAACCGAAGCCATCCATTCCGATAGTTTGTTCCAGAGAGTACCCAAGCATTCGTTCATTTGAAGGGCTTGCATAAGTAATAACCCCGTCTCCATTAATGACCACGATAGCATCCAGGGCATTATCTACGAGAGCACGGAACTGCTCCTCGCTCTGGCGTAGAGCCTCTTCCATCCGATTGCGTTCGGTAATATCCCTAGTTACTGCCACAACACCTATAGGTACTCCATTCCTATCCTTCATTAACGAAGCATTGGTCTCAACAAGAAGTCTCCTGTTATCCCTTGTCATCACATGGTACTGAACTTCTTTTGCACATCCCTGTTCCAGCACGTTTGCCAAATCCGTGAATGCTCTTACCTGGTCCTCAGGGACGATGGTATCAAAGGGCTTAAGCCCCACCAGGTCATCTTTATTTTGCGTGCCCTGTAATTTCAAGGTCGCTTCGTTTACATCTACAATATTACCTTCCACATCAGTGATTACTATGCTCTCTGTGGACATTCTGACTGCATCGGAGAGGCGGATTAACTCCTCCTCCATCTTCTTGCGCTCTGTGATATCGCGGGCGACAGCTACAAACCCTGTCGGCTCTCCACTTTTTTCCATCAAAGCAGATGCGCCAACTTCAGCGAGAATCCTGATCCCATCATTTCTTACCATGTGGTATTCTACGGGCTTGACCTGTCCCTCCTCCAGCACCTTTTTAATATTTTCAAACGCTTTCTCCAGGTCTTCGGAGGCTATGATTTCCCTAACGCCTTTGCCAATCAAATCAGGCTTAGTGGTTGCCCCGAACATTTTCAGGGCTGCCTCGTTCGCGTCGACAATTCTCCCTTCCAAATCCACAATAAATATGCTATCGGTAGACATCTTGACTGCGTCAGACAGGCGGCGAACTTCTTCCTCCATCTTCTTGCGCTCTGTGATATCCTCTATCATGGCAATGAAATATTCAGGCTTGCCCTCAGCGTCCCTCACCACAGACAGGTTCTGCCGTCCCCACAATATCTCGCCATCCTTGCGAATGAAACGCTTATCCGCTGTGTAATGGTCGCGCCTTCCATTGAGCAATTCCAGGTAAAGACCTGCATCTACCATGGCGTCGTCAGGATGCTGATATTTCAGATTGTTCAGTTTGACGAATTCTTCGAAGCTGTAACCAAACATCTGAGAGAACGCAGAGTTGACACCTAAAGGCTTTCCTCTTCTGTCCACCAGAGCTATTGCCATGCTCGTACCTTCGAAGACTGTACGGAACCGCGTCTCACTTTCTTTCAGCGCTTCCTCCGCTATCTTACGTGCGGTAATATCCCGAGTCGCTCCCATAATCCCGGCGAATTTTCCTTTTTTATCCAGTAGGAACGACAACATGACCTCAGCCCACACAGTGGAACCGTCTTTTCGCACGTGTTCCAGCGTCAGCGATAGAGCAGCATCTTGTGATTGCTGTATTCCTATTTCCATCTGACTCTTAATTAACCTGCGAGCCTGTTCAGCGGAATCTGGAGTCAGAATATCCCTGATTCTGAGCTTCTCCGCCTCCTCGACTTTGTAGCCCAGCAGGCGTTTGATAGACGGGCTGACATAGGTTATGCATCCTTTTTCATCGGCGACCCAGACAATATCAGCAATATTGTCAGCAAGTAAACGGTAACGTGATTCGCTTTCTCCTAAAGCTACACGGAGATGATGTCGCTCGATAGCATGACGGAGTAGACGCACCAAGAGAGTGCCATCTATACTCCCCTTCACCAGATAATCCTGAGCGCCCTCGTGCACTGCTTTGATAGCAATTGCTTCATCCTTTATGCCACTCAGTACTACGACCGGCACCTCAGGGGCTTGAGCCAATACCTTGTTTAAGCCTTCAAGGCCCTGGCTGTCAGGAAGTGAGAGGTCCAGGAGAATAACCCCTATATCGCCTCTGGCAAGGCGTTCCAGTCCCAGCGAGAGCCGTTCAACGTGTTCCAGCCTGAATATATCGCTTCCAGATTCAGAGATATACTCCTGTATCAGCCGTGCGTCGCCGGGGTTATCCTCAATAAGCAGAACCGTGGTCTTTTCGTTGTCCATTTCAATCACTCCGCGGCAGTTTCACGATAGCGAGCCAGAAATCACCTATGGACTTCACCACTGAGATGAACTGGTCTAAATCAAGCGGCTTGGTAACATAGCAGCTCGCTTGCAACTCATAGCTTCTGGCAATATCTTGTTCCGCCTGTGAACTTGTCAGAACCACAACAGGAATATGCTTCAGCTCTTCATCTGCTTTCAGCTCGGCGAGGACTTCACGGCCGTCTTTCCTGGGCAGATTCAGGTCCAGCAGAATAAGGTCAGGAGAAGGCACTTTTTCATACTTGCCTTCTTTTCTCAGAAATGCCATAGCTTCCACGCCATCGGATACCGTATGCAATGTGTTACAGACCTTGGCTTCCCGAAAGGCTTCCAAAGTCAGACGCACATCGCCCGGATTATCCTCGACCAGCAAAATCTCAACTACCCCGTTAGACACTGAAGTAATCATGTTTTCTCCTCCGCTCCCATTGGTATTGTGAAATGAAATATCGAACCTTCGCCGGGTTGTGATTCGACCCAGATCCGTCCCTTGTGGCGCTCCACAATCTTTTTGCAGATAGACAAACCGATGCCCGTGCCGGGATATTCAGCCCTGGCATGCAGGCGCTGGAATATCACGAAGATACGCTCGAAATATTTGGGGTCTATGCCAATGCCATTGTCGCGAATTGAGAAAATCCATTCAGTTCCATTACGTTCTGCCCCGATATGCACCTCCGGCAGCTCATCGCTATGGAATTTGATGGCATTGCCGACCAGATTCTGAAATAGTTGTACAAGCTGCGATGAATCAGCCATCACTGCAGGGAGTACGTCATGTTTGACTACAGCATGGTTCTCTTCAATTGCTGTCTTTAGATTAAGGAGCGCCTTTTCTAGAACTACTTCACAGTTAGTAGTTTCGAAAGGCTTGCCTCGCGTACCCACTCTCGAGTAAGCCAGCAGGTCATTTATAAGTTGCTGCATTCGAGTAGCCCCATCCACAATATAGCCAATGAACTCATCGGCATCGTCACCGAGTTTGTCTTTATAGCGACGCCCCAGAAGCTGTGTATAACTCGCCACCATGCGCAGCGGCTCCTGCAAATCATGCGAGGCAACATAGGCAAATTGTTCAAGTTCGGTATTGGAACGAGCCAGCTCAGCCATTGCTTGTTGCAACTTCTCTTCCGCCTTTCTGCGCTCGGTTATGTCACGGGCCACGGCCACCAGTTCAACAGTTTTTTCTCCCTTTATCTCCGAGATGATATACTCCACATCTACGAAGCTTCCGTTCTTTCTTCTAACTCGGCCCGAACTATGAAAATGCCCCAGTTCCCTTAGTGCTGCGGCAATCTTTCCCATAAATTCCTGGAGGTTCTCACCCTCGGGGAGAAGGAAACTGGCCTCCTTACCGATTATCTCCTCTCTGGTATAACCATATGTTTTTTCAACCCTATCGTTACACCAGGTAATCCCTTTCCCTTTGAATTTGAAGACGGCATCGGTCATGCTCTCCACCAGTGCAGAATAGTGTCGCTCAGATTGACGAAGCGCCTCATCCATCTCCCTGCGTTCAGTGACATCCCTTAAGACACCGACGAGCGATACAGGCACATCCCCCTCTCCGTATACTATTGAACGACTGTCGCTCACCCAACGATAACCTAGCTCTTTGTGTTCGACTCGATACTCAATACTGGAAGCTGCTTCTCCTGTCGAACTGAGCAGTTCGAGCATATTTTCGTCCAATCTTCTCAGGTCATCAGGATGTATCGTGGTTCTTGTTTTATCGAGGACAGGCCCTGTTAACTCCTCTGGACTATATCCCAGTAACTTTTTCGACGCCGGACTTACATACTCATATTCACCGGTCTGAAGCTTCAAGCTATATATCATATCGAGGGAATTTTCGAGAACATTACGGAATTTCTCCTCGCTTTGTTGCAGTGCTTTTTCCACCTGTGCGCGCTCAGTAACATCTCTCAAAACACCCACGACCGCCACAGGCATGTCATCGTTACCTAATACAAGTGAGCGGTTGTCATTTACCCAACGATATCCCAATTCCTTGTGTTTAACACGATACTCCGAAGATGAGCATTCCTTCCCCAAGCTCAACAAGAAGTTATTGATATTCTCCCTCAACTCCTCTGCATCATCTGGGTGTACTACAGAGATCAGTTCGTCTATGCTTAGGGTAATGAACTCCTCAGGTTTCAGGCCAAACACTCTCTCGGACGATGGACTGACATAGTCATATCGACCAGTCTGAAGATTTAACCGATATATCATATCGAGAGAATTATCGAGTACATTCCTGAATCTCTCCTCGCTTTCGCGTAGCGCCTCCTCCATCTTCCTGCGTTCGGTGATATCCCTCATGACCACGGAGACAGCCGGCTTACTTGCGTAAGTTATGAGCTTGGTACCCAGCTCAACCGTGCATTGCGTCCTATCTTTTTTGACCAGCTCAATTTCATATTGTTGCGGCGCTATTTCGCCGTGCGTCCTCTTCCTAAACCAATCCGACACAACTTTCAGAATCTCAGGTGCAAGAAGCTCAGCAACAGGCTTGCCAATCACCTCTTCGACAGAATAACCAAACATCTCGGCACTTCGGGCGTTGGCAAATACCACTCTGGAGTCCTGAGCTACAAAATAGCCATCGTTCATATCCTCTACTAAACGTTTGAATTTCTCCTCAGATTCAGACAGCGCCTTATGGGACCTCTCCAGCGTATCAAGCATCCCGTTAATCTCGCCCGCAAGACTCGACAATTCATCACCACCTGTGGACTTACTCCTTGATTTACTAACAAATGACACGCGTGTTGATGGGTCACCACTTTTGCCTATTTTGCCAACACTCGCGCTAAGGCGGGTCAAAGGCGAGAGCACTGATTTCTCCATAAGTAACATAATGACTACAACAAACACAAAGCCGACTAGCCAGAGCGATGCCACAAAATAGAGCAAGCTGGTCTGGCCTTGCTGGTAGATTGCTCTGGGCATCTCAGTGCGCAACATGAGTACGGGCATCCCATAGACATCTTCTATTAGAGCGTATCCTGCAACAGTATTTCTATCCAGAGGCTGGATGAACATGGGTGAATCCTCGGAAAGGGCTTCAAATGCTTGTTTGAATTCGGAATTGGTCTGTGGAGCATCCATTCGCTCTATAGACAGGGACAAGCGAGTTGACTCAGCTATGTTGTCGACCTTTGCATAATCAAGGTATTCACCAAAAATCAATGTTCCTTTGATGGGTCCCTCGTGTTCACTGGTTAGGATGGGATGTGAGGTGATGAGCATGGGGCCTTCGGGAAGAAGAATTATCCCCGACACCGTACTCTCAATATCTTTGTGTTGTATGAGCAAATTGTCAGCAGAAAGGTGCTCCTTAACACTCTCCGGAACCGGTACTTCCTGCTCATTTTGTAAATCGAGTGCTTTGCCGAAAACAATCTGACCTGAAGAATCAATAAATAGCATCAGGTTAAGTTCCAGATTGACAAAAGTTTCATCTATAAGATTACTCTGGATGTAAGCCTCATTGGCGTCATCAATAAAGGCATAGGTATCATCCCAGGGAGCCCAATCCCCAACTTGGGATTCTACCTGAGATATCTCCTGATTGAGAGCATTCAGAGCACGTTCGATATTCTGACGGGTATCCTGCTCTTCCAGACGGGTGGCGCTTCTGAGAAAGATGGTTTGCGAGACCACAAACAAGATTACAATCAACGCTACGAGCGTTGCGAGTATGATTATCAGTGTTTTTTTGCGCAAGGACATATTTGGTCCACCGTACCTAATATAGCGAATCTAATAGGCGAATATCCTGCTCAGACATTAGCGCACCTACCATTAGGTAACAATGGTTATTTAGTGCGTTTGGCTATGGGAAAATAGTACGGCGGAGAGTACTATATTGATGAAAATCACGATGCAGATAACATGTATGTCGCAGGGGCACGGTGCACCGTGCCCCTGCGACATACATCATTTAGGGATTAAGATGAGGCTAAGAGGATATGGAATACCCGATGAGTTTATATACCAGTTTGGCAGCGAGGTAGGCGCAAGAGGTCGGTCCTTCTCGGGGGCAAAGTTCCATGACATCGAACCCGACAATTTGCCTGTGGCGAGATACCGTTTTCAAAAGTTCTAAAACTTGTTGCCAGCTTAAGCCACCGGGCTCAGGCGTGCCCACCGCAGACATAATCGAGGGGTCGAAAACATCCAGGTCTACGGATATATAAACCTGAGAGGAAAGCTTTGAGACCACCCTGGCTGCGAAGTCTGGATTGCTTGAATCCTCAGCATAGAATGGCTCTATTCTCTGCTCCTGCATGAACCGATGCTCCTCGATGCTGAAGCTGCGAATGCCTGCGGGGACAACGGGGCAAATCTCCCACACCCGTCGCATCACGCTGGCAGTGCCGTATTTAGTACCCAGATATTCGTCTCTCAGGTCAGTGTGCGCGTCCAGTTGCAGCACAGAAAGTTTTGAGTATCTCTCGTGCAAAGCTCTGACCATTCCCAGCGTAAGCGAATGCTCCCCACCCAGCATGACCACGAATTTGCCTCCGGCGAGCAAATCTTTAGCAATCTTATGGATTCGCTCCGTCATGAACTCGGGGCCGCTCATCAGTGGTTGAACTTCTTGAAGAGTATGTATGCCTACTTCGCTTATCTCAAGACCCAGTTCATGGTCATAAAGTTCGAGGTACTGCGAGGCATCTATAATAGCCTGTGGTCCCTCTCTGGCCCCGCTTTTATACTCCAACGTGGCATCGTAGGGCACAGGTAGGACAACAACCTTTGCCTTGTCGAGAGGCACAGCTTGGGGAGATATACCGGCGAAGGTTCTTGGAGGAAGGAAAAATTCTTCGCTCACCTTTTTTATCCATGCACGCGATGCTGTCTCACTTTGTGCTTGCGGAGTCTAAAACCAGATTGGGTTGCTGATTATTGTAGTATTCAAGGCCCCGGTTGAGGATATAGCTCCTTACCTCGGCTAACTCGAACTTCTGTTTAAACTCCTTTATTGCCCAGTCAGCGTCGAATTCCTTACACGAGAAGATGTCAACATTGATATAGCAGCGCTCAGGGAAGGTGTGAATGCTTATATGGCTCTCAGCAATGAGAACAAAGCCAGAGACACCCCAGTCCTCAGGTTTAGTGCCTATGTATTTGGAAACCTGCGGGTCTGAGATTTTAGTCATCCCGATTCGTTCAGGATACACATCGAGTATCTCAGAGATGAACTCGACGTCCTGCATTTTCTTATAGTCGCCCCCGTAGCCATCAATGATGAGGTGCATTGTTCTCACCCCCTTTTAGGATTTCCAGACACAAAAATTGACCACCCCGCTCGGCGGTGGCCAAAATTCGGCCTCCGGTCAGGATTAAAGAATTTACGGTATTCCACCTGCATTTTCCAGAAGCTTCCCTTCGTACCATTTTTCCAGACCCTCTCTATCACCAAGGTACGCTTTACCAATCCTCGCAACCGGAAGCTCTTGAGCGCGATACCACCTTTGCGCGGCGAACTTGCTTATTTTCAACACGCCCGGTATATATTCTACCGGCGGCAATTCAGTTTCCATACTGGGGAAACCCCATCACCCCCCTCGCTAATCAGAAAAGATTAGCGGGGTAAAGATAGCATATTTCAATCGATAATGCAATACTTTGCATGTTTTTCAAGTGAAAAAATCAGAGGAGAGTTTGCTGAAGATTATTGCTTGCAGGGTTCGACTTCAGAGACAGGTAATTCCACCACAGCCTCGCTCTCGAGTTGAATTGTTATCGTTTCCTTGAGCGGATTGACGCCAATTACTTTGCCTGCACCCAATCGAGTGCCCACTGCCTGTCCTACAGGCGGCAGCTTTTGCTTCATTTCGCGATATTGTTCATTCTCATAAGCAAGGCAGCAGAGCAGACGGCTGCACACACCTGAGATATTGGTGGGATTGAGAGGCAGGTTCTGCTCACGAGCCATCTTCATGGATATGGTTTCAAATCTGGTCAGATGGCTGGCACAGCAGAGAGGTCGTCCACATCTGCCCACACCGCCAACTAGTTTTGCTGCATCTCGGGTACCAATCTGGCGCAGTTCAACACGCGTTTTCAACATGCTGGAAAGCTCTCGCAGCAGGGCACGGAAATCAACCCTTTTTTCAGACTTGAAGTAGATAGTGAGGTAGCTGCCATCCAGATTGTATTCCGCCGAGAAAAGCTTCATGGGGAGGTGAAAACGCTCCACCAGCTCCTCGCACTTGACCAACGCCTCACTTTCCATCTCTCTTATTTTCTTTATCTGCTCTAAATCTTCAAGCTGTGCTTTGCGCAGAACCGACTTCAAAGGCTCTCCAAGCTCGGAGGCATCGACTTCCTTCGAGGCGATCACTACTTTCCCTATTGAGGCACCGCGCACAGTATCTACCACCACATCATCCCCGGCCACAAGCTCCATATTACCTGGGTCGAAATAGTATACTAATCCCGCATGTTTGAACCTAACGCCAGTTACCTTTATCATAGCATTATCCTCTAGCGTTTATACACTTCGATATTTTTCTCATTCCTGCCGGGCATATTCAACATCAGCACTTCCAGCACCAGACGCGGGTTTGCGTTTTGCTCCAGTTGTTGTAATGCCGCCCGAATAGCTTCTATGAAACCCCTGATATCTATCAGGTTATAACATTCCACATACTCTCGCAAACCCGTTTCCCGGTCAATGTTAGTTATGAACTGGGCACAACCTTCCCTGACTAGAAGCACATCCCGCCACCACTCCAGCCACAGGTTAAGCGTCTCCTCGACCGAGTCCCGGCTCTTGCTGTACTGTGATGCCAGACTGGCAGCAAAGGAAAACCTCTGCCGAAGGCCGGCATCTGTAAGCTCAAGAAGCCTGTCCAGGTTTTGAGAATGTGCTTCGAGAAGGCTTTCATCTCGCAGAGCGGAAACAGCCCAACCGATGCCTCCGCGGCAGAGCCTGCTCAGCAACCTTGCCTTGTCCGGCGCCACCTGCCAGTGTGCAACCAGAGCCTTTTCTATAACTGAAGCTGAAAGAGGGAAGAGTTCAACGCGCTGACATCGGGAAACGATTGTAGGTAACAGCCTGTTTTCATTCACCGCCAGCAGAATGAATAACACGTTAGGCGGCGGCTCTTCGAGCGTTTTGAGCAGGCAGTTGGCTGATTCCTCATTCAGATATTCAGCGCCATCAATGATATATACGCGATATTTCCCTTCATAGGGTTGCAGAGCTGCAAAGTGTTGCAACTCTCTTATCTGCGAAATGCTTATCTCCTTTTTGCTGCCTCCATCCCCAGCATCAGCGCCGGATAGGCGACCGATAAGCTGAACATCAGGATGATTGCCTCCTTCTATGTGGAGACAGGACTTGCATTCTCCGCAGGGGCGTTTTTCATTTTCGCAGTTAGGGGCCTGGGCCAGATTAACAGCCAACGTCATCTTGCCCACATGAGGCTGCCCCGTAAATAAGTAAGCGTGAGCTAATCGTCCATTCTCCAGGCTGCGCCTCAGCAACTCCACTGCCCTGTCCTGACCAATCACCTGCCACATAGCCTTATATCCGCCAGGGGATTTACATTCGTGTCGCAATTATCCGTGGCGTCTCTGCCATCTGGTCTTCTTCAGCATCTTGCGATGCTTGT
>Ga0307378_10007941_pt1 | contig 14203 bp, 10 predicted proteins | sample UN1MG_FD_202238 | JGI IMG/M metagenome (GOLD analysis project Ga0307378, IMG submission 202238) | Soil microbial communities from Risofladan, Vaasa, Finland - UN-1 | ecosystem: Environmental > Terrestrial > Soil > Coastal area > Acid sulfate soil | place: Finland: Risofladan, Vaasa | collected...
CGGCGCGCTGGGCAGCCGACTATTCGTGACCTGCGGGCTTATCACCGCCGGCTGCGTGCTGGGGCTGGCTGTCTTGGGCACGGCGCTGTGGCTGGCCGGCGCCTCGCGGCGGGCGCGCCGCGACGGCGAGGAAGGCACGGCGATCATAGAATTTGCCCTGGTGCTCCCGATCGCCCTGATGCTGGTGCTTATCATGACGCAGTCGTCGCTGCTGATGGGCGGCAACCTGTGCGTTAACTACGCGGCCTTCTGCGCCGCCCGCAGCGCCGTGGTGAGCGTGCCTCTGGACTTCGGTGAAGATGAGCCGCGGAACGTCGTCAGCGATATGGTCTCGTCGGCCAAGCTCAGGCGGATGGACCTGGCCGCCGCCTGGGCGCTGCTGCCGGTGGGGTGCAGCAACCCCCGGGCGCCGTCCCAGGACGTCTCGCTTCTCCAGTCCGGGCTGGAGCGATTCTTCGGCTCGGCCGGCATTGACACGCCCCATTGGCTGTACAGCAACCTCGGCCAGCGGCTGAGGTACGCTGAGGATTATACGCAGATGGAACTGGCTCCCCCGGCCAATGGCACTGAATATGCGCCGAACGAGGATCTTCGCGTCAATCTTCGTCACGATTTCTATCTTTCGGTTCCGTACGCCGCTTACATCTTCTCGCAGCTCGCCCGGGACGGCGTGCGGCTGGGCTTCGGAGCGAGCGAGTACGCCACGGTGATCCGTGCGACTTGCACGCTCACCAATGAAGGCGCGCAGGATTACGTTGACGTGGAGCAGTTTCCCCATCCGCGAAGCAGGCGTTAGAACAAGGGAGTTGAATGGCTCGGGATAGCGCACATGGCTCGGCGGGCGGCGGGATTGGCGTTCCCGTCGGCTCGAAGATCGGCAAGTACGAGGTTGTGGAGCGCCGCGCGATCGGCGGCCAGGCCGTCGTGTACAAGTGCTACGACGCCGCCCTGGACCGCCATGTGGCCGTCAAGCAGATCTCCACGCATCTTGCCGAGGATCCGAAGTTCGTGGAGCGATTCCGCCGGGAGGCGCAGATCCTGGCTCGCCTGGGGGCCGAGCAGTCCGCGATCGTGACCATTCACGAGCTGATCGAGGACGAGCGCGGGTTGTTCATCGTGATGGAGTTCGTCCAGGGGCATTCCCTGGAGACCATTCTGAACGACACCGGCGGCCCCACCGAGCCCAAGGGCGCGTTGCAGATCATCTGGCGGCTGGCCGCGGCCCTTCACGTGGTGCACTCGGCCGGCATCATCCATCGCGACATCAAGCCCAGCAACATCATCATCTGCGAGGGCCTGCGGCCGAAGATCACCGACTTCGGGGTGGCCGCCAGCCAGTCGGGGCAGACGTCGATGCTGCTGGGCACGACGAAATACATGGCCCCTGAGCTTTTTGTCGCCGGCGACGTGGACGGTCGGGCCGACATGTACTCGCTCGGGATGGTGGCCTACGAGATGCTCCTGGGCCGGCCCAAGTTCAACGAGGTCTTCGACGAGATCGTTCGCGATCCGCACAGCGAGGCCCTCCGCTGGATGAAGTGGCACTCCAACAAGCAGGTGGTGGCGCCCGAGCTGCACGAGATGAACGCGTCGATCCCCAAGCCCCTTTCGGACATCGTGGCCACCATGATGGCCAAGGACTGCGAGGAGCGTTTCGAGAGCATGGAGGCGCTGGGCCGGGCGATACGGGTGTCGTTCTCGCCCCGTGCGCGGGCGGCTGCGGGGGGCGCTGCCCTGGCGGGCGCGGGCGCTCGACGAGATCGCATGCGCCGCAAGGCCGCGGCGGCCGATGCCCGTGGCTCACTGGCCGACCAGGACGAGGGCGACGAGTTGGAGGTCAAGTCGGATTCGGCCCCCACGGCCACGATCCCCAAGAAGGCCCTGTCCACGCGGGCGAAGGTCATCATCGCGGCGGGGCTGTTTGCCACCGCGATGGCGGTGGTGGTGGGCCTGGCGGTCAAGTACAAGCAGGAGCAGGACCGAATATCCCGAGCCGCCCAGACGGCATACGCGAAGGCCGAGGCGCTGTACGAGCAGCACAAGTACGACAAGGCCCTCGATGCCTTCAAGGACATCTGCGCCAAGTACTCCGACACGAGGCAGGGCTCTCAGGCCCTGGTCATGGTCCCGCTGAGCAACGCGCGCCTGCTGTCGCAGACGGCGCAGACGGCGGAGCAGTGGGACGAGGTGGCCGCCGAGGGCAACGCTGCTCGGGAGCAGGCCAAGAAGGTGCTGGCCGCCCGGAAGGACCTGGAGAACTGGGCGCGGAACATCATCAGGAACATCGACGACTTTGAGGAGAACCGCACGCGGCTCAAGAAGTTCCGCACGGCGATGGCCCGCGTCCATGAGAAGTTCAAGCAGAAGAAATACGTCGAGGCGCTGCGCATTATCGACCTGGAGCTGGCCATCGGCGACCTGACGAACGAGCAGAAGAATCAGCGCGACGCCCTGAGAGATCAGGTCGCTCGGGCGGAGTTCGACGAGAAGTTCAACGACGAAATGAGCCGCGGGGACAGCCTGGCGTCTCTGGACGACTTCGAGAAGGATCTCGATTTCGACGCTGCCAGCGCCGCCTTCCAGCAGGCGCTGAAGCTGGTTCGCTCTTCCAGCTCCCTGGACGAAACGAAGCGCGGCAAGCTCGGCAAGGACGTCGAAAAGAAGATTGCCCTGCTGCACAGTAAGCAGAAGTACCGCGAGGCGATCCAGGAGGCCGACTCCGAGACCAACCTGGACAAGAAACTCGCCGCCCTGAGACGGGCCGACCGGATTCAGCCGTCGGCGGCGATCAAGGATCGCATCAACGCGGTGGAGTCGGACAAGCGACTGGCCAGGGCCTCCGACCAGTTCGCCAATGGCCGGTTCTCGGAGGCACGCAGGGAGGTGGACGAGGCGCTGAGGCTGAACCCGAAGAACAAGGCTGCCCAAGACCTCAAGGGCAAGATCGACAAGAGCGTCAACAGGCAGCAGTTGCTGGCGGACGGCCGAAAGGCGTTCGATGAGCGAGACTACGCGTCCGCGCTGAAAAAGTTCCTCCAGGCCAAGGACATCGCCTCCGACGACGATCTCGCCGCGCGGATCGAGGACTGCCAGTACTACCTGATGGTCTCCGAAGGCGACAAGTTCCGCGATGCGAAGGAGTACGACAAGGCCATCAAGGCGTACGAGAAGGCGCGGGCGATCAAGCCCGCGGCCGGTCCGGGGATCGATGCGCGCCTGGCGGCGACGAAGACCCTGCGGGAGTACGACGAACTGATGGCCAAGGGCGATCAGGCCGTCAAGAGCCGCGAGTTCGGAAAGGCTCGCGGCTTCTTCACGCAGGCCAAGAGTAAGATGGAGACCCCGGAGGTCGTGCAGCGCATCGCCTATGCGTACTACAACGAGAACCTCGAGCTGGGCAAGTCCGCGATGTCGCAAAGGGACTACAGCGGCGCGATCGCGTATTTCAAGATTGCCAAGAGGCACCTGGACGCGGCCAAGATCAAGCCCATTGAGGTGGACGGGCTGATACTGCAGGCCGAGGCGAAGCTCAAGGAGACACCCTGACAGGGGTTCGGCCATGAAGCGGCACGCTTGTGCAAATCGTCGTCCCTTGTGGTCGCGGGCCCGCTGCCGGGCGCGATGCGGCGGACAGGTGCTGCTTATCACCCTGCTGGCGATGACGCTGCTGGTGGGGCTGATCTTCTACGTTTTCAACGTGGGCAGCGCGGTGAACGAGCGGCTGGCGCTTCAGCACGTGGCCGACTCGTCGGTCATCAGCGCAGCGGGGTGGATGGCCCGCAGCATGAACGTGGTGGCCATGAACAACTGCGCCCAGTCGCGGATGCTCGCCTTGGTGCCGATCATGGACTCCCTGCCGCTGGCCAGCCAGATGGCCCATGACGAGGTTGCCGCCTGGGAGAAATGCCTGGCCGATCAGCTACGGCGCCCCGTCAACGAGCGAACGGACAACCGGCAGTTGCTCTGGCAGGGCATGGAGTCGCTGCGTTCGCGGATGGCCGAGCAGCGCGACATCCTCCATCCGATGGACCAGGGCCTCAACCACGGCAGTTTCGACATGGCCCGGACCACCACCTGGCAGGTCCCTGGGGCTGCCGGGTCTGGGCCTCACGGGGAGATGTGGCAGGCGGCCGTCTCGCTGGACGCCTTCTCCCGCGCCACCTGCGAATCCGCCGGGCTGTTCGCCCAGATGGAGGCCAAGGAGTACGCCGAGCGGAACGGCGCCAGGGCGGGATTCGTGGTCCCGATCATGCCGCGCATGCCGGCGGTCCGGGGCAACCTCAGCGACTTTCAGCCGGTCCTTCAGGGGCGTCAGCGCGTCACCAGCAACGAGGCGCGATTCCAGCGCACCGGCGGCAACGGCGGGGCTATTCCAGACGGTGTCTTCCCGCACCGCCTTGGGCCCTGGGCGAGGCTGTTCCGCTGGCGATATGAGTACCGCCGGGCCAACGCGTGGGAGTGGGTTCCCCCGCGCGGGGGCATGGGCCGCACCCGCGGCGGCAGGGGAAACGTATCCCTGAGGGGTCGGCGCGTCGGCGCCAGCGCCCGTCAGAGCCGGTCCGGCCGCCCGGGCTACTGGCGCTCGACCTCGTGGGAGGTGGCCGGCTACCACACGTACGGGCCGTACCACTGGGCCATGCAGCGGATCAACTGGCACACCATGGGCTGGGAGGGTCGCTGGGGCGGCCGGCCCGGCGAACTGCGGGACACGTACTTCTACGAGTACATGCGGCGGCTCTCCGACATAAAGCTTGGCTACATGTTCGGCTCGAAGAGCCTGCGGACGATTCACGAGCCGAACTGGGTTGTGGACTATTCGCGAGCCCAGGAACTGGCCCACCGCAACGAGGCGGCGGTCAACCGGACCATGTTCTACCTGGTGGAGATCGCCTCGTCCGTGCCGGAGGGCGATTCTCGCTGGCTGACACCGGGCACCTTCCGGACCAACGGCGACCGCCCCATCGCCATCTGGGCCAGAGGCTTCGTGGACACGCAGGACACCGGCCGTTGGCCGATTCCCAAGATCGGCGACTACATCTGGAAGGACAAGTACACCTACGAAACGACTTACGACCACGAGATAGGAATCCGCCAGGTCACCGATGCCAGCGGCCAGCCGGTCTGGCAGCCGGTGTACATGGTGGCCTGGTACATATGGGGCGGCATCGACGTCGGCGGCGACAAGGAGGTTTCCAACCCCTGCAACTGGGCCGACGAGCGCGACCTGCCCGCACCGTGGCTGCTGGACACCCGCTACGGCGACTACGACCCGACGAACCTGGATCCCGACGCCGGCGTCAGACGAGACCTGTTCAGTTTCCTGGGCGTGGCGCTGAAGGGCCATCGGGCCCCGGTCTGGCCCCAGCGGTTCAGCCGCCCGTCGATGGACAACACCATAGCCACCGTCGCCCAAGCCAAGCTGTTCAACCACTCCAGTTGGGACCTCTGGACACAGGACTGGCAGGTGCAGTTGACCCCCGTTGGGCAGTGGAGCAACTGGGTCCTTCGCCTCGAGCGGGGCCTGGACGATGTCTCCGACACGCAGGGCCTGGTCAGTGAGGACGACGCGCGGTTCGCCTGGGGCTACTTCGCCAGGCTTGAGCCGCTGGCCGATACGTGGGTCAACCATTAGGCACCTGCCCGTGATGAGAAGGTCGGCTGACATGAGACGGCATGTGATAATCGCTGCCGGCGGACGCACCCGCCGCCGAGGGGCGGCCATGGTGGAGTTCGTCATGTGCATCCCTCTGCTGGCACTGGTGCTGGGGCTGACCTTCTTCTTCGGCTGGGCCATGTCGAACCAGCAGCACGTGCGGATATCCGACCGGTACACGGTCTGGCGGATGCTTCGCGAGCGTTCGCGGCCGACCGCCGAGGAGCTGAATGAGACCTTCTTCGCCAACCGCGGCAGGCAGGTGAACCTGGACACCTGGCGATGGCACTCGGACACCTTGGACTATTTCGTCGATGCCACGGACCACTACGACCGCAGGGCGGGTTCCCTGGCCGACGACATGATTCTGCACAGGTTTTCCCACGGCATGACGGCGCAGGTCCACGGGGAGTTCCCGTCCGACGTGAGTCTCTGGCAGCGCTTCACGGGCGCCATACGCAGCCGGCACTCGCGCCAGGGGCTCGAGTGGCGCTGCCAACAGGCCCGTTCCGAAAGCGCGGTGGCCGAAGAGTTCCTGCGATTGCTCGACGTGATGCTCGATACGACGCCGGCGCCGGCCGACCGACTGGCCCAGATGTTCCGCCGCCTGTATCTGGCCCACTGGAACGCGGCGTCCTGAGAAGGCATGACCGACCCGGTCCCCAACAGCGATCCGACCCCGCCCCGCAGGAGATGGCTGTGGGTGCTGTATGTCCTGGTGCTGGCAGTGGGGGTGTTTGCGGCCTGGCAGGCCCGTCGGTGGTGGCTTTCACGGCAGGAGCACCCGCAGGCCGATCGCGAGGGTTCCGGCGTACAGGCCATTCGGGTGCGGCCTTCGAGACTGTCCCTTCATCGGTCCACGCGACCGTCCCTGCTGCCGGCTACCGACCCGGCCACCCAGCCGCAGGACATGCTCCAGGGGTTCTTCGAGGAGACGGACATCCAGCGGCTCGACGAAGGCCCTGTGGGGATCGACCCGCCTGATGGGGCCGCCGGCGTGAGGGCGTATCGCATGCCCGATGGATCGGTGGTGGCCAGATATACCTGGACCGGGACGCTGGCCGAGGCGTCCACTCACTACGAGAAGACACTGGGGCAGCAGGGCTGCAAGCTGCTGGACCGCTCGAAGGATACGGAGGGCTATCACTACCTCAAGTTCAGCGGGGAAGCCAAACGGATCATCGTGGCCTTGCGAAACGACCCCCGGAAGACGAGTATAATAGACATCACGGTTACGGTCATTCAGCCGGCCCGGTAGTTTGCCGTCCGCAGGCCGATGCGGCTCAGGCCGGCCACGAGGAACACCCATATGGCGGACGAAGCTCCAGGCATCCAGAACAAGGGCATGCTCATCGTCGCGGTGGTGCTGGGCCTGCTGGCGGTGCTCATCTACAACTGGCAGATACAGCGGGTCCGCGCGGAGAGCAGGGGCGAGATGGTCAAGCTGCTGCGGTTCGAGCGGGACAAGAAGCCCGGCGACGAGATAGACGCAGCCAAAGACCTGATCGTCCAGGAGGTCTCGAAGAAGCTGGCAGCCGGCCTGGGCGACGTGGCGATCGTCGAGCGGGGCGAGACCCCCAAGAAGTACGATCGGTTCCCCGTCAACCAGCGCGTGCTGAAGGGGCAGTTCCTCCTTAACAGCTACCTCACGTACGAGGCCAGCCGCTCGCCCTCGGCCAGGATCAGCGACGACAACCTGGTGGCGATGGCCGTCCCGCTGCGTGAGGCCCCCGGAGACATATTGCGTCCGGGCGACCGCGTCAACCTGGTGGCCCAGGTCTCGCTTGGGGGCCAGCCCACCAAGCCGGAGCGGATCATCGAGGACATCAAGGTGCTGGCCGTCGGGGGCAAGTCGCTCCGTGAGAATTCCTTCTCAGACAACCCTTACGCCCGGGAGGAGGGAATAGCGATGTACCGGGCCATCACGGTCGAGGTCTCGCCGGAGGCCTCGCTGCAGCTGGAGACGGTGTTGGCCAACACCTCCGGGGGCATGCGCGTGGAGGTGCTGAGCCCGAAGGCCAGGCCCTCACCGCGGGCCGGCAAGGTCAACGAGATGGTCCTGCAGAGACTGGGCCCGGCCCCATCGAGGCGGACGGGCGAATCGCCGCTCGACTGACAGTCGGCAGGCAGGGACGGCAGCTTGGATATCTGGGTCTACAATCACTACACCGACACGCGGGAAGTCGTGAAGGTCGATGGGGTGAGCGTCTCGATCGGGCGCGACGACGGCAACGATGTAACGCTGCGCAGCCCGTTCGTCTCGCGCAAGCAGGCTCGCCTGTTCCATGAGGACGGCAGCTACTTCGTGGAGTCGCTTGGGCTCAACGACATCCTGGCGGCCAACAGGCCGGTCGGCCACCGCCAGCGGCGGAAGATCGAGTACGGCGACGAGATCCGCATCGGGGAGTTCAGCCTTTACATGATGGAGCCAGCGGCGCGGCGCGTAGCCGCCGTCACGCGGGCCGCCTCCCCGCGCAAGCGGGTCATCGAGCTGGAACAGAAGATGCACGCCGAGCTGCTGGAAAAGCTGAACCTGCGCGTCACCGGCCAGCGCGGATCGGCCGATGAGCAGCACGTGCTGCTCATCAAGCGGCACCTGGCAGAGATCATTAAGGCCCACCAGGGCGGGGTCGCCCCGGAGATGGCCAACTACCTGGTGCGGGAGTTCCTCTGGCGGTGCGTGGTGACCGAGCTCGCCCGCCGGGCGACCGGCAAGCTGATGTACAGCTACGGCTTCGAGGACACCGACCTGCTGGTCGCCAAGCATGAGGAGGCCATCTCGCGGATCATCGGCGACGTGCTCAGCTCGTTTCCCCTGCGCCTGCGCCCCCAGTCGGTCAAGGAAGACATGGCCATGGTGGAGGCAGGCTGGGACGAGCAGGCGACCAAGCTGCTGGCCCGCGTCAGCCCGGAGCTGCGCGACTACATCGTCCGCAGGATGCTCTCGAAGGAAATCGAGGACGTCGTGCTGGGCTACGGCCCGCTCCAGGACCTCCTGGAGATGCCGAACATCAACGAAATCATGGTCGTCGGGCGCGACAAGATCTACATCGAGAAGGACGGCATGGTCCAGAACACCGGCCGAAGCTTCTTCTCCGACGAAGTCGTCCAGAGCATCATCGAGCGGATCATCACGCCGATCGGGCGGCGGATCGACCGCTCCACGCCGCTGGTGGACGCCCGCCTCCCGGACGGCTCCCGCGTGAACGCGATCATCAACCCGCTCAGCCTTTCGGGTCCGGCCCTGACGATCCGCAAGTTCGCGCGAATCCCCTTTACGGTAGACGACCTGATCGAGCGGGAAACGCTGACGGAGGCCACCGCCAACTTCCTCCGTGCCTGCGTGCTGGGGCGCAAGAACCTCATCATCTCCGGCGGCACCGCCAGCGGGAAGACCACCACGCTGAACGTGATGGGCAACTTCATCCCCGCCGAGGAGCGCATAGTCACCATCGAGGACTCCGCCGAGCTGCAACTGCCCCAGGAGCACCTGGTGAGCCTGGAGACCCGCCCGCCCAACGTGGAGGGCCGCGGGGCATACACCATCCGCGACCTGGTGAAGAACTCGCTGCGGATGAGGCCGGACCGCCTGATCGTCGGCGAGTGCCGCGGGCCGGAGGCCCTGGACATGCTCCAGGCCATGAACACCGGGCACGACGGGTCGATGACCACCATCCACGCGAACAATCCGACCGACACGCTGATGAGGCTGGAGACGATGGTGCTGATGGCGGTCGAGATGCCCGTGCGGGCGATCCGCGAGCAGATCGTGGCGGCCCTGGACGTCGTGGTGCAGATGGTGCGGTTGCCGGACGGCCGGCGCCGCGTCACCCACGTCTCCGAGATCACCGGGATCGACCCGGAGACCACGCGGATCATGCTCGAGGACATCTTCATTCTCCGCGGCGTCAGCGGGCGCCGGCAGCAGGAACACCGGCTCAGGCACACCGGGTATATCCCTACCTTCACCGAGGCGCTCATCGAGAAGGGCTTCCTGAACATCGAGGTGTTCTCATGATCGCCCCGGGGCTGCTGGCGTTGAGTCCACTGGGGTGGCAGGCGATCACCAGCGTACTGATTCTGTGCCTGGCGATGGCGGCGGGATGGGCGGGATACAGGCCCGTCAGGTCGCTGGTGCTCAGTCAGGAGCGGCTTTACGAATCGGTCTTCCAGCGCAAGCTGCTGCTGGACATCCGCCCTCGGGTAGTGACGATCCTTTCCGTGGTCGGTATCGTCGCGCTGGCGATCATCGGGCAGGCCCTGACGCGGAGCTACCTGGGAGCTGTCTTCGGGGTCGTTGCGGGACTGTTCCTGCCGACGCTGCTGGCATGGTGCCTTCGTCGGCGGCACCTCGCGAAGCTGGAAGGCCAGCTCGTTCATGGCATTCGCACGCTGACCAGCGGCGTTCGGGCCGGGCTGAACCTGATCCAGTCGATGCAACTGATTGCCCGCGACGGCCCGCCGCCGCTTCGTCACGAGTTCGCGCACCTGCTGAAGGAGTACGAGTACGGCATCCCGCTGGACGAGGCGATGGACAACGCCGCCGCCCGCATCGGCTCGGGCGACTTCCGCCTGCTGTTCGCCGCGCTTCAGACCCACCGCGAGCGCGGCGGCGATCTCGGCGAAACCCTCGACCGCATCGGCGAGAGCGTTCGCGAGATCCAGCGGCTGGAGAATCGCGTCAAGACTCTCACCGCCCAGGGGCGGGCCACCGCGCGATGGCTGGGGGCCATGCCGGTGGCCGTCATGGCGATCATCTACTTCATGGTGGATCCCGAAGGTCTCGTGTCGCTGTTCGAAGACCCACTCGGCAAGCTGATTATTCTCGCGATCGTGGCGCTGAACCTCGTGGGCTTTCTCTGGATTCGCAAGATCGTGTCACTGGATATCTGACGGCCATGAACAGGCAGCTCCGGACCGTTCTGCTCATCCTGCTTCCGTCGACGGCGGTTATCGCCGCGGTGGCCTACGTTCTGGTGGCGGGGCTGTGGATGATCGTTCTTTCGGCCGGCATCTTCCTGTCGGTGTCGATGGGGCTGGCGGCGATCTTCAGCCAGCCTGGTGAGATCCGCATGTCGGCCCAGAGGGCGGCCGCCCTGGCCACCGGGCACATTGACCGACGGACGGTCTTCGAGCAGCAGTGGCTGAGGCCGATCGTCTGGGTGCTGCTGGTAATCAGCCATCGGGCCTCGCTGCCGCGCGGCAAGGACTGGCTTCGCCGCACGCTCGTTGCGGCGGGCAGCCCCAACTATTACACGCCCGAGGAGTACCTGGCCCTGTCGATGCTGGCCGGTCTGATGCTGGGCGCGCTGCTGACGATGGTCAACTTCGCGGTGTACCAGCAGTTCAGTCTGATCGCGTTTGCCGGCGGCCTGGCCGTCGGAGTGGCCATGACGCTGGCGCAGTTGCACGAGAAGGCCGCCCGCCGCATCCGGCAGATATCCAAGCGCGTGCCCTACGCCCTGGACCTGATCGCCCTGGCCATGGGCGCGGGGGCAACCTTCACCGAGGCCGTCAAGACAGTTGTCCGCGAGCAGAGCGACGATCCGTTCAACGTGGAGCTGCGGACGATGCTGGCGGAGATGGAGCTGGGCACCACGCGGAGGAAGGCCTTGATGAACCTTGCCGACCGCGTGCCGCTGGACCCCCTGCGGAGCATCATCGCCAGCGTTGTGCAGTCGGAGGACCTTGGCACCCCGCTCGGCGACGTGCTGCACGACCAGGCGACGCTGCTGCGACAGCAGCGGTCGGTTCGGGCCGAGAACGCCGCCGCGGTCGCCAGCGTCCGCATCCTCGTGCCCTGCCTTCTGCTGGTAATGGCCGTCATCCTCACAGTCTTCGGGCCGATGATCCTGCGGATCTTCCGCGGAGGTCTGTTCTAGTGGCGCAGGCGTGCCCGGAACTGGTCTTCCTGACCGGTCCTCAGGCCGGCGAGCGGGTCGTGCTTATCAAGCAGGCGATGGTCGCCGGCCGGGCCGCCGCCTGCGACGTACACCTCAAGGAACAGTACTCCTCCCGTCAGCACCTGCGCTTCGAGATGACCGCCGACGGCTGCGTCATCGAGATTCTTTCATCGCGAGGGGTCATCATCAACGGCAAGAAGTACAGGCCGGGCAAGAAGATCATCCTGGACACCGGCGACGTCCTGGGGCTTGGCGCCGAGACCAGGGTGCTCTTCGTGGCGGGGGGAGACGACCCGGAAGCAGCCCTGGCGGCGTATCACGAAGCGCATCCCGAGCCTGAGCCCGAGCATCCCGAGCCGGCGGAAGCCGAGCCCGAGCCGCCGGGCGAGCCCGAGCCGCAACCCGCCGAGCAGCCCCAGCCCGATGCGCCGCTGTTGACCCCCGAGGAGGCGGAGGCCGCCGAACAGCAGCGCCAGCGCCGCGCCAAGATCCGCAAGTACGCGATCATGGGCGGGGTGTACCTGGGGATACTGATTGTCATTCTGATCGTGCTGAGCTCGATGAAGCCGCCGCCCGTCGGGCCGAGGGGCGCGCCGCTTCGATGGTCCGACCGCGCCATCGGCGAGGCACTGCGGGAGCCCATCGTACGCGACCTCAACGAGAACCTCGCCGCTGAGGAGCTGCGAAAGGCCCTGGCGATGTTCGACAACCGCCACTTCCGCCTGGGCAACCTCCAGAAGTGCGTCAGGAGCTTCAAGCTGCACCTGGCGTATCTCAATAAGCCCGACTTCGACGACCCCGACCACTCCGCCATGTACCAGGCAGCCAGGGACGAGCTGATCGAGCGGGTGCAGGCCGACTACCGCGAGGGCTGGATCCGCGGCGAGGCCGGCCGATGGCGCAGCGCTACACAGATGTGGGAGCGTCTCAGGGCCACGCTGCCCTACGACAAGGAGTGGAACACGCCAGGCTACCGGGGGCTGGTCGATCACATCATGAAGCACGCCTCCTTCGCCCGTCAGAACATGCCCAAGAAGTGACGGCGGCCCGGCTGCCGGCCCGCAGCGCCGCCCCCAACGGATTGGTCAGCCCCAGCGGCGGCGAAGGAACTCGTCGTCCTCCCGGCTGAACACCACCGGCTCGGTGGGTATCCGCGCCGGGTCGAATCGCTCCGTCAGCTCGGTCAGGTCGGCCTCGCGGCGGCGATCGAGCATGCCCGACCAGTAGCCGATCAGTCCGAGCACTCGCTGCGGCGTAGCGCCGCACCTGCGATAGAACGAGATCCGCGTGTCGCCGTGGCGCTTGGCGAGCCGCCGGCCGTCCGCGCCGACGACCAGCGGCAGGTGCCAGTACTCCACGTCCTGCTCGATGCCCAGGAGGCGGCGCAGGTGTATTTGCCTGGCGGCCGATTCAAGAAGGTCGTCGCCGCGGACGATCGCCGTCACGCCCGCCTCCGCGTCGTCGACGACGACGGCCAGTTGATATGCCGCCTGCCGCCGCCTGTTGAAGACGACGAAGTCGCCGCAGGTCCCGCTCAGGTCGAAGGTCCGGCGCCCCGCGAGCCGGTCGTCCACCGCTATCGGCGTCTCGTCCACGCGAAGACGCCAGGCCGCATCGGGCGGAGGGGGCTGCCGGCCAGCGATTACCTCCGGGAACCTGTGGCGGCACGTTCCGGGGTATGCGGGAGAGGCCTCGTTGCCCTGTGGCGCGCTGGCGGCGGTTTCGACGTCCCCGCGGCTGCACACGCACGGGTAGGCGGCGCCGGCCTGCCTGAGCCGATCCAGCGCCACCGCATAGGCCTCGTGCCGCTGAGACTGGTACACGACCGGCTCGGACCATCGCAGCCCCAGCCATCGCAGCTCGTCGAGCATCTGTCCGGCGGCGCCGCGCTTGACTCGCGGGCCGTCGAGGTCCTCGACGCGCATCAGCACGCGCCACGAACGATGGGCGGCCAGCAGGCAGTTGACCACGAACGTCCGGACATTGCCCAGGTGCAGCGCGCCCGTCGGTGAGGGGGCCAGCCGTGTCACGCGATCGGCCATCCCGTGGAATCTACCGGATTTCAGGCCGGCCGTCACCCGCGGCTAGGAATGGAAGCCGAACCTTGTTGCCGCACCACGCACAGCGCGGTACAATTATCACCGTGGGCAGGCATATGGTCTTGCATGGGAGGCTCGGCCATGGTCGAGATGCACAGGTTTCGCAAGGGCGGGCGGCAGAGGATCGCCTTCACGCTTGTCGAGCTGCTGGTGGTCATCGCCATCCTCATGCTGCTCCTGTCGCTGCTGGCCCCGTCGATGAGAAGGGCCAAGGAGCTGGCCCGCCGGTTCGCCTGCCGAAGTAACGTCCGGCGCCTGGGGGTGATCATGAGCATCTACGCCAACCGCAACAACCGGTGCATCCCTCTGGGCTACCAGGGCAACGCCGAATTCAGGCAGGGCAACTACCAGGTCCTCCACAGCAGCAGCAGCATAAACAGGCCGGATATGCACTTTGGCTGCCTGTACAACGACAAGCTGCTCGATCAGCCCAAGACGTACTACTGCCCCTGCTCGACGATCGAGCTGTTCCAGTATGACACGTACATCAACCCGTGGCTGCACGTCACCAGGCCGGGCGAATGGAACTGGACTCGCCTGGGCTACGG
>Ga0307378_10007943_pt1 | contig 14200 bp, 13 predicted proteins | sample UN1MG_FD_202238 | JGI IMG/M metagenome (GOLD analysis project Ga0307378, IMG submission 202238) | Soil microbial communities from Risofladan, Vaasa, Finland - UN-1 | ecosystem: Environmental > Terrestrial > Soil > Coastal area > Acid sulfate soil | place: Finland: Risofladan, Vaasa | collected...
TGTCTTTCGTGGTGTCGCCTCATAAATACCTCTCAATGGCTTCACTTGATAAGGCGAACGGGAGGTAGTCAATGGTTTTAAATGCACCCAAGAACATACCGAGCAATTCACCTTCGGAGTTGAACACTCCACCTCCAGACATTCCAGAGATTACCTTTGCGTCAATAAGCAGGGCAACTCTTCTTTGTCCGTAGACATAGCCGTGAACAACACCTTTTACTCCCATTCCATACCCGATAATCCAGCACCCTTGACCAGATTCGTATCTTTTTGAAAATTTGACCTTGTGTTTCTGCTTTTTAATTTTCAGAACAATAAGGTCATTAAGTGGATATTCTTTTAGGATAATAGGAGTTTCGCCCAGGATGTCCATTGGATACGGACAAAGAATATGAACGCTGTGATAACCAAGTGGAATTACTAAGTCAAGGAGTGTTTTCAGATGATAAGCGGTGATAACTATATCTTTTTTGACATAGATACCGCTTCCAAGTTTCTTGCCAGAGATTACTGGAACGATGCACTTGCTTACTTTTTCAAAGTCAATTTGTGTTTGGGCGTCTTGGGTATTGAATGAAAGAGTCAAAAGGAACAAGAAAATGAAAATTAAGCTTTTCATTTTTCCACCTCCTTGAAAACTTTTGAAACGAGGAAATCATCACCCCTCATCTGTTCCATTCTTTTTTCTGCGAGTTTGTGAACTTCAAAATAGTCAAATTTCTCGCAGTCAAAGTAATAGATTTCCTTTTCCCCTGTCCACGGCCAGATTTCAACTTTCCAGTGAAGTTTTTTCATTTTCTCGTCTCCTTGAGAATTCTGTAGCAGGCATCGTGGTCATCTTTGACCAACCTCTCTGCTATCATAAACACAGCTGATAAAGTGTAGCAGTCGCAATTAAACGACATACTTTCACTTGTCCCGTTGGAGTAGGTAATGACGAGCCTCCATACTTTTTTCATATTACCTCCTTGCTGAAAGGTCTTAACCCCTTCCCCTTTCAGCTTCCCAGCCCAAGTGTTGTTCTTGGCTTAACCTCTATAAGGCAAGGGATTCTGGGATGTTAAAACGAAATGAATACATCGTGTCTGTCTGCGAGGAATTTAATTTTCGGAGAACCGAGTGCTCCTGGAATCATTCCGTGGGATTCTGCATAACTTCCTTCGTGCGCGAGATACGACCCTGTAAGCAGATAGTATTGTTTCCTCCACTCTACCCTTTCTCTGCTTTTAGAAATGGCATAGCGATTGAAACAAGAAGTTGCGATGTCATGAACGTGTCCCATTGCTATGATTTCAGAGTCCACATATTCTCCGAACCTTCTGACTGCCCGCATTTTGGTTTCAGGGGTTCTTGCTCCAGAAATTCCGTGAGTAGTAAAAACATCGTAGCTTTCTTTCCCAACCCTGAAAAGATGATATGAAGAGTATTCAAAGTTCCTGCACGAGTATTCTTTTCTTTGGTGAGAAAGTTCCCTACAAATGTTTTTCACGATGTCAATTCCCAACAACTTGAAAGCACGATTGCAGTGGTTTCCAGAATGAAGTCCCAGGAGTAATCCCTCTTTGGCAAGCGGTTTGAACAACTCAATGATGAAGTCCATCTGTGTTTGAGCATTTCCTTGTTGAGAAAACAAGCTGTCGCCCGGGGAGTCCTTTGTCCCGCATTCAATATAGTCGCCCATACCGATAAGATAGATTCCTCTATCCAAGCAGAACTTCAGGTTCTCCTGAACCAGAGACACGAGACAGGTCGGATAACCATAATGTAAGTCCCCGAAGAGCATTACACTGGCTTCTTTTGACCCGTTGAACTCTAATTCGTGTTGAAAAAGCTTTTTGTTTGCTTTTTTCATGCTTACACCTCCTAATTGTAAAGAACAATCTATTATAAAAGGCAAGACACCTTACAAGAGGTTGTCTCGCCCTATTGATTTGAGTATAAAACTCATAGTTTAAGAATACCTCTTAAAAATTCGCTTGTCAAGCTTTAAAGATAATTTTTCAAAAGCAAAAGAGCAATAGGCCAGACAATAACATTGAGAATTATAAGTCCTCCTATCATTTTTCCTTGCCATTGTTTTATTTTGACAATCTCTTCTCGGTTATCCTTAACTGCGCCATTTGTCTTGGTGGTTTGTTTTATGATTTCTTCGTGGTCTCGTTTGTTCTCCGCAAACCAGTTTGATAATCGTTCTTCTAATACGTCTAATGTTATTTTCATTGGCATTTTACTTAATTATACTTTTTTTAATTAGTTCTTTTTGTTTTGTTAAATATGTTTGTTTTTCTTCACTGGACATAGATTTATATTTTTCACTATTAAGTAAGTTATTTACTCGTTGGTTAAATTCATCATTGGCTTGTTTAAATTTCTTTTCACCAGCTTTTATTTTGAATTCTTCCATTTCTTTTGAAGAGCTTTGTGACCAATCAGTTTCACGCATATAGGTATTTGAGCCAATACCAAATATATCAGCAAATGCTCCGAAGACTGCCTCACTGCTTGCGTCATCCTTTAATTGAATAAAGTTCTGAACACTTATAGGCATAAATCTAAATGCAGTACTTCCCGGTGTCGGTTTCTTGCCAGTAAAGTCCCTATTTCTTGCCCAGCTTATAACCGCCCCTGCAGGAGGAGTGGTTTTGTTTACCAAAAAGTCAATCCCAATATCAAAGAGTGTTTTTGAGCCATATTCTCCACTATTTAGTTTTTGTATAATCCCAGAAGAGTTTTTTGTCTTCCAAGTAGCCAGTCGGGCAAAAAGAGTAACTATCTGCGGCATACCTCTGGCAAATGGAGTATTGATGCGGGTATTGCCTATTTTTATTTTTAAAAAATCAGTGCTTAATGGATTTGTTTCAACATCTGCTCCCATTGCTTTTGCTATGGCGGTAATAGCGGCGGTGGCTATAACTACATTGGCAACGGTTTTAGCCGCCTGAACCCTGGCAAATCCCGTCTTTAGTCCGAATCCAAGAGTATGAGCAGTTAGAACATCCCAATCGGCTTTTAACATTCTTGGCGCCCACATCAATAACTGAACAGGGGCGCTTGATCCTATTTTACCTACTTTTCCCCTTGCGGTAATCGCATTTATAACGGTTCCCATATCTTCAAGAATTATATCAGTCAAGGGTATTCCCTTTTTCTCGTATATCTTTTTTTGTATTTTAAATAAACCCCTTCGTGCTCTAATTGCGCTATCAATAAAAGAAACATCAGACGCCCTAAAAATCTTTCCAGCAATAGGTATTTTTTCCAGTATTCTTGTTGGGACTTCTTCTTCAATGCCGAAATCCAATTTGGCTTTTTTGTAATTTCCATTGATATAATCTGGGTCAGAGAACGTTTCAGCCATTAAAACATCCTCGGGATTAGAACCTTTAAGTGTTTTATAAAAATCGGACATTGACTTTTTGGCCATATTCCACCAAGTTTTTGGACTTTTAATAAGAGTTATCGCACCTTGGCGACCTATCCAACTATTATCCCAACTGGCGACTGCGTTAATCATTGTATTTGTCAATCCAGAAGCAGTATCGCCTATTACTTTTCTAATTGCACCAAATTCATCTTCTTTCCATAGTTGTTTTATTTCCTGACTATAATCCTTAAACATTTCTTTAACCGAAAAATCACCCGACTTTAGATTGTCTACGTATCGTTTGCGAAGCGTTTTGGTTGCCCCATATTCCGCCATTGACTGTTCTGACTTCCATTGGTCGGTGGTAATATCATAATCTTCAAATAATTTATCAGCTTTAACGGTTAGGTCAAATATGTTTTTTGCCTCTTTCTGTGTTATATGTGTTCCAATCTTTTTGTCTACTAAGTCATTTAAAAATGCCTGTTCTTCTCCTGGGCTAAACATTCTTTCAGATTGTTTTTCCCTAAACTCTTTTAGTGCTTGTTCTGTTTGGGCTTTTTTGATGGGGTCATATCTTCCTATCTCTCCCGTTTTACTCGCCCAATTTTTAATTCCTTGAAGCTTATTTTTAAGAACTAATTTCTGCTCAAATAATAAATTGACATCTTTGGCGTTTTTCCCTGCATATTTTTCCAAAAGAGCCGTTCTTTCTTTGGTTGACATATTCAATAATTCCTCAATCTTGACATCCTTTTCTTTGAGGGCCTTTTTGAACGCCTCAACCTGTTCTCTTAATAGACAAATCATATTAGCAGATTATACTTTCCAGAAAACGATTCCAAGATAATTCTTCTTTTGGAAGATTAACCTTTTTGGTTTCTGTTTCGTATTTTTTAGTTAATTCTTTTTTAGTTTTATTTATATCTTTTAAGTGTGTTTTTTCTTCTCTTGCCTTTTTTAATTCTTGAAATTTTGCCGTTGCGGAATCTGGTTCTCTCTCTGCCGCCAATCTCAATGTTTGCGCCGCCACAGATGTTTCGGATATTAAACGGGAATTAGCCAATTCTTCTATCAATTTAATGTCTGGATTCTTCTTTACATATTCTTCCATTGCTATAATAGCAGATACTGGATTTAGTCCGTCTGGTAGGGGTTCTTCGCCCATTATAACCTTTCTTGCTTTTTCAATATCAGAAAACAACTTTGTCGCTATTTTCTTTTGACCCTCTATTGTTATAGGGTCAAATCCTGCCATATCCTTAAGTCCTTTGGTCAATCCCTCCTCTATCGCCTTTGCCTCTATACTTTTAGCTATTCCGCTAGTTTCTACCCCCTTAACTTCTGGCTTAACTGCTTTATTCCATATATCGGTGAGTTGGGATTTAGTTAGATTGACTATGGGGTTTTTACTATCTGAATAAATTAACTCTCCTTCTCCCGCAACATCAAATCCATAGTCCTTAACATCTTTAATAAATTCGTCAGGGTATTGAGAAATCAAATCTTTTGCCTTTACTTTTTTACTAACAACATTTTGAGGGTTATCGGTATAATTAAGTGCTTGCTCATAGCTTGTAGTAACAAAATCGCCATCATTTATTCTTTTTGCCTTTCCAGACACATCGCTAACACCGCGATAAATAGTAATTTCTTTCTCGGAGTCAATTCCTAAATCGCTTATTCTTTTGCTTTTATCTCCAATTCCAAACTTCCGAACATTTGGCGCATAATCACTAAACTGAGTATTGCTACCACGCATTTTGTCTACAAACTCCTCCGCACTCTTATACTTCCTTGCTTCCTGGGCGAGAGGGTCTACTTTTACTTCTTGTTTAGTAGTGGGGGCTTGTATGGGCTTCTCTTGTGCTTTATTCCAGATGTCGGTGAGTTGGGATTTGGTATAAATCTGTTTCGGGTCAAAAACAACTACACTTTCTATCGTTCCAAATCCACCATCCCAATCTTCTGGTATAATCATTCCGTCATATTTATCCTCTATAAATCCTTTAACCTGTTGTCGTTCTATTGATAACGCCATTTCAAAATTGTCTGCCAATTCTCCCGCCCTTTTCTTGTCAAGTCCATAGTTATCCATATACAATTTAATAACATTTTCTTTGCTCGCAATAAAAGGATTCTTTAAATCAACATAAGCATTGGTAATATGAACATCTTTGCCTCTATACCTTTCGCCATAAGCATCTTTCGTAAAGAATATGCCACTTTCATTTGGTTCAAATTGTTTAATATCTGGAGTAACTGAACGGTGTTTTAATGTTGCTTGTGCCTTCACAAACTCCTCTGCACTCTTATACTTACGGGCTTCTTGGGCGAGGGGTGTCTCTGGGGTCAATTTAGGGGGTTCTACGGGCATTCTGATTGGAACTTCTACTGCTTCTGGGGTTCTGTTTTCTATTTTAATTTCTTTTACGGCATTATTAATCGCTTTTTTATCAACAACATTTCCTTCCTTAATTATTTTCATTATCTTTCCACCTAAAAGTATCATACCCGTCAATGAACCAATCCTTTCAAATGCTGGTTTCAGTGTATCTTTTGCTTCTTGTGAAATTGGTAATACATCTACGAACTTTCCAGAAGCAAACTCGCCAACTTTTCCGCCTACGGCAAATGGTAAAGTTATAACTTGTGCGGCTAATCTTAATCCTGGGACTTCTTCTGCCGCCGCAAACACTCCTGATATAGGCGAAAACAATACATCTGCAACAGAAGAAACAACATTTAAAGTATCTGCTACATTTTCTGCATTAAATCCTTTTTTGGTTGGTTGTTTGGAAATGGCAACATTTAGATTTTTAACCGATTCGCCTATTGTTCCTCCTATAGTTTTTAATGGTTGTTTTTGTTTTGTAATATATTCTTGTGCTGTTTTGGGTTGGTCTTTTATTGCTTGTTTATAAAATTCAATTTCTTCTTTGGTATCTGGAATAACATCTTTTAATTTTTGTACAGGTTCAGTGGTTTGATTGATTATATTATTGAGAATAGATTTTAAAAATGTAGGTTTGTTCTCTAAATCATACTTATCTCTTAAAATCTTTGTTATTGCCGCCTTTGAGGACAATTCACCACTTTTGACTGCGTTGATAACGGCCATTTCTGTTGCAACTGGATTAACTTTTTTAACTTTTATGTTCTCCTTTGTGCTTCCACCACCCAGTGCCACTGGGACAATATGGTCTCTTTGACTTCCACTTACGATTTCAACTCCGCCATAACCCCTTGGAGTGAGAACTATATTATTATCCTTATCTTCCGAATAAGTGCCTCCACCTAATTTATCAGGAAACTTAAATGTTTTAATTCCTGTTTTTGGGTCATAAGCTATTAGATTCTTCGTTCCCACATTTTCAGGTATCTCCATTCCGTTCCAGAGTTTAGTTCCATCCTTTGTTGGAGTTATGGTCTTTTTAAACGGAATATAGCCACTTGGCGTGGTTTGTGTCGCCTTTTTTGTTGTATTGAATGGAATATACATTAAAAATCTGGTTCTTCGCCACCCTTTTTATTTTGTAATGCTTGAACGAATTTATCCAATAATCCAGTATCTAATCCTTCGCTTCGCATTCCTTGTCTTATTTCTTCAAAGGTATTTCCTGCCTGCATATTATTCCATAGGAAATCAATAATATCTGTTGGAACTCCAGCAGCGATAGCTCTATTCTTTGCCGCAGAAGTTAATACCCCCTTTGTGGTAATAATGCTTGTGGGCATGGCTAATCCTTGATTTTGAAGATATGTCTGTAATGAATTTACATCAATAGTTTCGGTTGGTGTTGGCGGCGTTGGTGTTGTTTTGCCCGATGCGGTAAATTGCTCAAATGTCTTTGTTCCCCCTTGTTTCTTATAATACTCATATTCTGTTATATCTGCAGTAGTCGCCGGTTTATCTGGTTCTTGATATTGCCGTTCTAACTTTAATTTGTCTTCGTATTCTTTCATTGTTTGGGCATATTCTTCTTGTGGGGATTGATAGGTCATCATTTCTTTATAATAGGGTAGCATAGACCTCTCTCCTGCGAGTCCTGCTTCAACTGCGGATTGACCCTTTAAAAGTCCAGCATATTGTTCTCTTAATGGCGCGCCTTCACTTGCAATTTGTCTGTTTCTTTGTGCTTGAGTTACGAGATAATCTTGTGTCCTGCTTTTAATGTCTTTTTCAAGCGAACCTAAAAGATTTTCAACGTCTGAAATCTGTTTCTGAACCCCCGAAAGTTGTTCTTGTTTCTTTCCATAGCCCTCTAACCAAGTTTTCATAAAGTCCTTATATGTATCTGCCCCAGTTGAATCATTTGTGTTAAGTAAATCTGTATTCGTATTTACTTCTGGCATTACCCCAGTATTTTGCGCCCCTGCGTTTATTAGTTCTTGATAATTAGAAACATTGCCACCCGTTGCTGGCGCAAAAGTAGAAACATCTACTTGATTCCAAAAATCGGGAATCTTTGATGCCATTTCTGCAGACACAACTCTTCCCTGTTGGTCATAAACATCGTTTGTTAATGGATTTCTTATGTAAGGTTTTGCCATAAATTTTTACCTCCTATAATATTACTATTGCCTCAAAGGTTATTGAATTAGCTGATGCCTTTAAATATATGTTTGTAGCATCCGATGCCGCTGATTTATACACTACGCCATTTGCTGTAGGGGTTATGATAACCCAAGTAGGTATAACGCCCAATCCGTGTGCGTGAGTACTTTGAGTTCCTGCAGATGCGTGGGTTGTCCCCGTAATTAGTTTTGTTTTTAAATGTTGCGTTTCAATAAGGATTCTTAAATCGGAAGGATTTATTCTCACTCCTCCACCTGGTGTTCCATTGTGATTATGTATATCCATTAGTATATTAGAACTTTACTTAATTGTGGTGTGTTTGTATAATAAGTTGAAGCGGTTAGTTCAACTCTTAATTGTAATTTTCTTGTTCTTTTCATAAGTGAAAGAATTGTTGTTTGGTTTGAAGATGTGAAAGTATCAAGTGTTGTCCAGGAAGTATCATTGTCCAACTTATACTTTATAATTATCGTATTTACAGGGCCAGATGAAAGTGTCTTTGCTTCTATTCCTATACCTTTTACTAATCGCGACTGATTGCCTTTCTTAACTTCAAATATCTGGGTTTCAATATACGAAGATGCGGTCTTTTTTAAATAATAATCTGTTGCGTCAACACCTGCCGTTCTTGAAATGTATAATTGATCTCCTGTAGGATATAACGAAAAATAGTCAGCATTTAGCGTTCCTTCGTTTACAAGGTATCCAAGTATAAGTGAGAACTGGTCTCCTGGCGTTTGTCTGCCTATAACATATACTCCACCACTATATGTTCCAGTACCCGAAGCGGAAACGCCTACTACTAAACATCCCTTAAATACTTTCATTGCGTCTGCATAAATGTATCCATAATATCCAGGAGGGAAATCTCCCGGAAGTTGAACAACCTTTTCAATACTTGTCCCGTTATAAACATATAACCTACCCTTGTCTCCACCAGTCATCCATAGTCGTCCCTCCCATACGGACATGGCACTTATTTGCCATTCTCCAATTTCTGTTGCTTGTTCGTATGTATGATTTGTGTCTCCGTCCCAACTAAATAACATACCCTTTTCTCCAGACGGCGATCGAGTTCCTATCATCAATCTATCGCCATAAACTTCAAGAGATTTTACGAGATAACCATTGGGAAGAGTAAGTGCTGTTCCATTAAAAGTTGTATTATCCCAAGTGGCAATATATCTCCCGGCACCAATACATAACTTTCCAGCATAAACTTTCATTGGATGAACATCTGTGTCGGATGTTAGTGATTGGAAACTATAGTTCCAATATACCTCTTTTGCAGTCCTACTAAATCTTCCCAAATAATCATTAGAGGCAAAATAAAGATGTTCTCCATAGGACTCAAGTCCGTTGCCATAATTCGTATTTGAATCTGTTGCTGTTCTTGTCCAGGTAGTCCCATTAGTAAGTTCGTAAAATCTTCCAACGCTTCCAAGTCCATATAATCTACCACCGTAGTATCGCATCCATCGGACATTATCTGTAATATCGTCCGTTGATGCCGCTTCCGCCATAGCGGAAACGGTAGGCATACTTTGTAAATATCCGGGATTACTAAAAATATCTACTTGAGAGCAAAACTCAAATCCATTATTCTGAACGGTCGGATCGGTTAAGATACCCGATACTTTTGAAAAATCAATTTCTATTATTGGTTTCATTTGACTTTTGAATTATTATCTGTTATGTATAAATTATGAAGAAGTTTGTTATTATTATATGTATTGTTGTGTTTTTTATGTTCCTGATTATATTCAAACAGGGAAGCGGAATATCACCACAAGAAAACAAGATTATTGATCAGCAATTGGTCCCAAACGAATCTAATGGATACACAACAAGCGACCTGTGTGGGAAGAAGCGCACCTCCCAAAGTTTTATCGTTTCCGAAGATGGAGAATTTTTTATCCATACATTATTTCGCAAGATTGGTTATCCGTCTGATGAACTCATGATTCTCATAGGAGAAGAAACCCAAAATGATATAATCGCATCTTTCTCTTTTTCTGTTAAAGAAATTCCTGAATGGATAATTACCGAACCGATTAAACTCTATAAAGACAGATTATACTGGATTGTTCCTACTTCTAATGAATGTGATACAAAGAATTATTATCAGTGGTATGGGGATTCTGGCGAAGACACACAATATGATTTTGGCGGTTCATTCGATACTATCGATGATGGGAAAACTTGGAAACCATATATTCCAGAAGATATGAGTTTTAAGGTATTGTTTAGATAGAGATATTTTTATATTCCGTTTTAAGTAATTGCTTGGGCGGAATTTTTGTATCCAATCGGCAATTATTCCATATTTTGAGGAAACCTATTTACATCCTCAATTACATTAACATCATCCCTTTCTAATATATTTCCCGTGCTCTTACTATCCGTTCTCAGTAATTCATTTAGTCCTTCATCATAAAGTCGTTTATATGTCGCGCCCATTGTCGGGTCTTCTTTTGTAAAGTAATAATGTGCCAACGCACCCCATAAGGGTAAATCTTCAAACCCATTCGGTAGAGGTATCATTTCAGAAATTACATAAAATTCACTGGCATTAGCTGTTCTTGATGGTCTACTTGTTAAAAGTAATGTTCCATTGCTAACACTTTCAATTTCATACCATTCGTCCTCGTCTTGAACTCTTAGAAATCTTCCGGTTGCTGTCCACGGAAAAGTAGTTCCTATTCCTATAACGGTTCTACTTGAAGCTGAACGAGATATGAGTCCTGTTGAATAGTCCGAAGCCGACCTACTGGATAACATTTTTGTAAAAAACTGGGTAATATAAATATCGTCATCAGAAGCAGAACGAGAATTGCAAGGATAAAGTTCTATTGAGTTTGTGTCTATAAAATATCTCTGCGTTATATCGCTTGATACCGCTGTTCTATTTCGGGTCAATTTCTCCCAGTCATCTCTGTTTAAAACTTCTGTCGGATAATATACATTGTCATCAACCTCAACCTTAACTCCGATTATTTTATTAGAGTTATGTGCTTTTGGATAAGACCATTCGTTGTTTTCAGCATGAACCCTTGAAGAACTTCTATTAAAAGTCCAGTCCTTCATTGCAAGGATTCTATTTGCAAATAAGTTTATTAAAGTTCTTGCCAGTGCCATATTGGCAGTGGAAGAATCGCTACTTATTGTTGTAAAATCCGTTATTAGTTCTGCACGTGTTTTCATAAATTATTCCTCCGTTATATTTCCTCAATTATTATTGGTGGTAAAACTTTTTTTGGAACTACGGGCGGTACAGCATTTGGGTCTGAAAAACTATCAAAATAAAAAGTTGTTCCAGTATTTTCGGTCGGCACGCGAACTCTAACATTGTCTACCGTTGTTGCCGTTCTGCCTACTACAAAATTAACCCAACTTGTCCAAGTTCCAGGAGAACCATCTGATGTTCCCGCTCTGTATCTTGCTTGGTCGGCAACAGTATCCCATTCAATTTCGCACCTATACCAAGTATTAGCTGAATAAGCAATAAGATTTACTGGTGCAGAAGTATAATAAGTAATATATCCATTAGAATCAAGTCGCAAAGCGGCTACATCAAGAGCGACACTTGCCTCTTGTATGGCGGCATATCCATTATAAGCATTATTTGCAGAAGCTCGCATCCACCAAACTTGATTTCCTGTCGTTGCTCCCGTAAATAGTTTTGTAGCGTCAATATTTGAACTAACACCAGTAACTGAAACTGCCTTTGCTCCTGCCTGAACTGTAACTGCCTGAACATCATAAGCAACATCCGCAGTCCAACTGCCTTGTCCGTTTAAATCGCCATCATTGTAAGTATCAAACGAATCAACCAATGCGGAAGTTCCGCCAAATGTTTGTTCTTGTGATTCAGGTTGAATTGGTTGTGATTGAGGTTGAAGTATAAAAATCCCACCAATCAATAATGCCCCGATTATTCCTATGTATAAATACTTTTTCATTTAGTATGTTTTTAAATACTTTGCTTTATTCTGACAAAGTGGATTGTCAAGGCAAAAGTAATATGTCTTCTTGTCTATGGGATGATAGAGTTTTTCTATATCGATCTCGTCTCTCTTTTCATTACAGATGCAACATTTATATTTTTTCATTCCTTTACACAAAACAGATTATCATTGTTTATTTTATAAATCTTAAAATCGTATAATTCTTTAATATATTCTGAATCCATATTCCCTTCAATAAGGATTTTTACATTTCCTTTCAGTATGTTTTTCATCCCCCTTAAAGCCATTGTTTCCGAACCCTCTATGTCCATTTTAATAAAATTAACCGTTCCACTAAAATAATCGTCTAAACTAACTACATCAATCTCGATGGGTTTCTTGTGAATGTTTATATCAATCGGATTTATTCTGCCTCCGCCCGTGTTTCCATCTGACCGCGGATAAAACTTAACATTGCCCGTTTTGTCGGAAACACCCTTATTTATTAAGACAACGTTTGAATAATTATTTACTCGGATATTTTTTTTCAATAATTTAAAGTTATTCGGGTCTGGTTCAAAAGCATAAACCTTGCCCGTTTCTCCGACCAACTCAGCAAAAATCAAAGTATAATATCCGATATGTGCGCCAATATCTAATACAGTGTCGCCTTCTTTAATTTGTCCTCGCACGAGTTCAGTTTCTTTTTCTTCCCACGCTTTATTTTCTAATAAGTGCGAACAAATACGATAATCTTTGCGATTGATAAACATCTTGTGTCCTTGAATAATGGCAAATCTTTCCCTGAAATATGGTTTTAAGAAATTATAAATCAATCTGATAATACGAATCTTTTTAATTCTCGCTTTAAGCCATTTCATTAGTAATGTCCCCAAACATCAATTACCCCTGTTTCAACAGCGCCAACTATGTCTCCTTCCGAAGTTGAAGCCACTAATCGATCAAGGGCGTCTAATGTTGGGTTAGTTAATGTCCCGTCATCATAGGTTGTAGTTGCGGCGCAAGTAATGGCTGCGTCTATATCGGTACAATTAGCCGCATTGGCATCGCACTCTTGTAAATCTACCTGAAAACTTGTACCACTTTTAGCACGACAACTTATTTTCGTAATTGTAAAGGGTTCGGTAAATTGCTTTTCTACTGCCCACGAAGCAGAACTTATCTGGTCGCTTCCAATCAAAATCTCAAATGACCTTGTAGCTATAACTGGCACTCCTTCTATTGTAAAGTCATCAGATACAGAGGCGTGAGTAAAGAATCCCGAAGTAGCAGTTAAACTCCCAATTCCAGTCCAATTACCCCCTGTTAATTGAGCAGTGCCGTCTGTTAAAATAGTGGCAGTTATTGTTCCTGCTCCAGTTAAAGTTCCTCCTACCCATAAAGTAGAACTAATAGAAGCCACGCCTCCGATAAAACTAATATCGTCAGTTCCAATAGTTAATTCTGAAATTGAAGCATAAGTTCCAGTAAAAGTTGTTACGGAAAATGGGTCATCTACATTCAAAGTTGTACTTGCAAAGGTCAGGTTTGTGCCATCGGTAATTGTCGCCTGTTTTCCGTTAAAAGTGTCCCAGTCGGTATTTGAAAGATAACCGCTTCCACTTGTAGAGGCGACATCCATAGCAAAAGCCGTGCCATTTAATTGAAGCGGAGCTGTTGCAGTATAAGTTGTATTTGTATCGGTATAGTTCCCTGCGTTTATATTTGTAGCTCCTTGGTCTGCAGTCCAGTCAATATGCTCTGAAGTTGAAGTTAAGTGTCCAGAAAAATCAGACCAATCCGAAGAAAGTAAATAACCATCACCCCCAGCAGAAGCATATTGAATGTCCAAAGTAGTCCCACTTAATAAGAACGGGTCGCCTGAAATCGTATAAGTCGTATCTTTATCTACATAATCATACCACCCAGCTGTTGTGCCATTGCTCATTAAAAAAGATTGTGAAGCTCCTATGTCTAACTCTGACCACGCAGGCGTAGAATTTCCTATAATTAAACTTCCTTCTGAAACCGAAGCCGCTAAAGTATCTGATTGCCAATAACTTAATAGATTATGCGGAACGAATGCTCCTGACCCAGTATCATCTGTCCCGCAACTAACCAACCCGTTAGCATCTGTATCTAATGTGTCGCAACTCGGAGAGTTTGGAAGATAAAATGCTCCCGACACACTCGCAGTGCCGTCAACAGAAAGAGTATAGGCAGGAGAAGTGTCCGCAATGCCGACGTTGCCTGTAGCATTTATTGCACCTAAAATATTTGCGTTAGAATCTTGCCATTCAAATAAATTAG
>Ga0307378_10007945_pt1 | contig 14200 bp, 7 predicted proteins | sample UN1MG_FD_202238 | JGI IMG/M metagenome (GOLD analysis project Ga0307378, IMG submission 202238) | Soil microbial communities from Risofladan, Vaasa, Finland - UN-1 | ecosystem: Environmental > Terrestrial > Soil > Coastal area > Acid sulfate soil | place: Finland: Risofladan, Vaasa | collected...
GATTATACGCATTCTGATTAGTTCGCGTGCCCCAGAGTTCCGAACCCCGAGCGCAAGCGAGGGGCATCCGGCCGGTCGCTTGCGCTCTCGGTTCAGACGCGGCCGGCCACGAGCTAATCCGAATCTGCATTGTACCGCCGTCGTCGAGGGCCTTGAAGAGTCACGCCAGCGTCCCATGACAGTAGACCAATGCCGTCAGGGCGCCGCGGTAGGCTCCAATATCAGTTCGGCACCGATCGTCAACGGGCCGGTCAGCGATTGCTCGAAAACGAACCCGAGCCCTTGCACGCCGTCCGCAGCAACCAGCACAGCTACGCCGATGGTCTGCCCGCCGGCGTGGACCGCCAGGGGCGTTAGCAGCGGCGGTGGCGGGTTGGACGCGACGCGGGCCGCGAAAAGCGTTTCCGCGGTCACGTGCTCGATCGTGCCGACCTTCCTGCCCGGCTCAGGCGGCGACGCGAAACGCACCTCGTCGCCGACTTGCAGCTCGATGTCCGGAGTCGGATCGGCCGGCCGCACGACCGCGTAGCTGCGCTGCACCCGCCGAACGACCACGCGGCCCAGCGCTTGACCATCACGCGTGGCGCTGCCGGTGTCTCCCGCCGACAATTCATCCAGCTCGCCGGCGTTGATCAGGCATCCTCCGGGGGTCACCTCAAAGACGCGTGCGACGAAGCGCCGCTGGGCGAGATCGGCCCGCGTACGAATCACCGCCGCGTCACCAACCTCGACCAGCTCGCCGTCAGCGCCGCGCGGAATCCGTACATACCAGAAACGTGCGTCCCGGCGTTCGGCGACTCCCGAGGCGACCAGCCGACCGCCACGGTGGAAGTCCAGTCGCGGCTCCGGCGGGCAGGCGACGTTCCGCGGTGCGGCTGCCCAAACGACCTGGTCCTTCCCTTGCGCCTCGACGAATGCGACCGCCGTACCGGCCTGCCCACGCACACGCCGCCCGGGCGCAGGCCAAAGGGCGACCCGGTCATCGCCGTTCAGGCGCAGCTCCGAAACCAGCGGCACGACGCCGCAGAAGCACACGTCGCGTTCGACCAGGCGGACGTCCAGGCGCGCGAGCGGCTGTCCGTTGCGGCGTAGCCACCAGCTATCCCCGCTTCGAACCCCGTGTGCGCTGCCGGCCCGGACCCAGACCGAACGGGCCGCCGGGCCCACGCGATCCAAGCGCGCCAGTAGTGCCCCGTCGGTCGGCCAGCGGTCCAGCAGCATGCCTAGCGCGTCGGGTCGAATGCACCAGGCACGCAGTTGGCGGAGGCTTGACGGGAGACCGCCGGATGCCCGTCCGCGGAATACGGCTCGCCCCGCCGTGTCACCGCCCCATTCCAGCAACGCCAGCGGCCGATTGCCTTCCGCGACGAGCAGGCGGCTGCCACGCACCACCGGCCGGCTCGCCACGCTGTCCACCTCAATCCGGCCGCGGGCCGGGTCAAGCGCGCGGATAGTCACCTCGGCAACCGGCTGGGGCGGGGAACCCGCCGGCGCCCACGGCACCCCGGCGAGCAAGCCCCACCAGAGCCCCAACGTTGCTGCCGTGCCAGAGGCGGCGACCATTCGGTACACACCCCGACGAGAGACGCCCGCGCGGCCGACGTGCCCCGCCGGACCGGTTACGGCTCGTTTCCGTGCCATGCTAAACGCGTGCGGTTCGCGGGTCGATCTCGCCGGGCTGGCTGGCTGAGGCGGACAACGCGCGGGACCAGACGCTACTCGGCCAGATTCTCATCGTGGGGTGCACGAATGCGGGCTCGGAAGCCGACGGCACATACGGCACCCGGGGCGACTCTCGCGAGCCGCCCCGGGGGGGTTGGGCGAGGAGGAGGAATATGGTGGTCTCAGGATATCTTCCACCCATCCTTACGTGGCGGGGGCACTCCGGTTCACGCGGGTGGGAAAGATTCTCGCCAACCCCACGTGCACTCAGGATTCCGTCCGGCGGCGATTGCACCGCCGGGCCGGCGCGGTATACTGTTACTACGTGTCGGACTGGTGCGGGCGGGTGCGCGTCTCTAATGCCCGTATCACGGGTAGGTTAGCAGACACAACTAGCAGGAATCGGCGGCGGAGGTAGGCCGACCGCGCGTCCGGGCACGGGCGTGTGGTTGTCTACGCCGCCGCCGGCCGACCCGCTGCTGGCGTCCGCGGCCTTGTGTCCGAGGTGCTCGGCGGGTGAAAGGGGTGGACACGGACGGCCGGTGGCTGTATCTTGACAATGTGCTGGAGGGAGTGAGCAGCGGGGATCGTGTACCGTTCGTTAATGCGCGTAAGCGTGGCCTAAGGTATTAACAGCTCGCGCTGGCTCCCGAACCGGGCCCGGGTCGTTTCTTATGCGGGCCGATCGGCCGGCCCGATCCGGCGGCGCGGTGCGCTACAGAGTAGTCGGCCATATCCGAGATTTCAGGGAGGATGTATGAGCCAGCCGGTCTACAGCCTGCACAATCACACCCCCTTCTCAGACGGGGCCTACACCATCGATGAGTTGTGTCAGGCTCATCTGGATCTGGCGGGCGTGAAGGTAGCGGGCATCGGCATCTGCGACCACCTCTTCTGCACGCCCTCCTCGCGCGACGTCAAGGCCGAGCGCGATTTCGAGCGGCTGTTTGCGGACGAGACACGCCAGTACGTCAAGATGGTCCACGAGGCCCGGCAGCGCTGGGCCGGCAAGCTGGAGATCTTCTGCGGGGCGGAGATCAACTGGCCGCTGAACAAGGCGGTGTTGGGCCAGATTCGCACCAGCCTCGACGGGATCGACTACGTGATGTTCGGGTTTGCCGATTGGGCCGGGCTGACCCAGTTGGCCAACCAGGCCCGCCGCTGGCCCTGCCCCGTGGGGTTGGCCCATACCGAGGTCGCCCGGCAGTTCCCCAATACCTCTATGGATCAGGTGGTGCGCACGCTGGCCAACGCCCGCATCTTCTATGAGCTGAGCTCGAAGCTCCTGCCGCTCAGCGAGGGCGACCGCTGGTTCAGGATCCTGCCGCAGCACCGCGTGACCGTCGCGGTCGGCACCGATACCCACGACGACCTGGACTGCCTCCGGGACTTGCCGGTCATGTACGAATACCTACAGCGCCGCGGGCTGGGCGAGAAGCTCTTCGTCCCCGCCGTCCGCAAGGAAGAGGTCCTTAGCGCCTAACAGGTCCGTTGCCACGCCGTAGCGCCGGATCCCGTCTTGCCCGAACCGAGCCGCGCCCGTCAGGAGGCGGTCCAACTGTAGCGGCCGGGCTCCGTCCCGGCCGTCCTGATGTAGCCACCGGCGGCCCGCCGGCCAATCCGAACCGCGACCGTTACAACGGCGTCACGACATGTCCGCCCAAGGCAGCGGACATGCCACCCGACGTCGGACTGGGACGTCCGACGCTACAGATGCAGATACCTGCAATAGGCGGGGGCTATTCGCGGCCGTAGTGTTTTAGCTTCCAGGCCCGGCGGGTGGCCTTGGCGCGCAGCTTCGCTTCCGCCGCTTGCGACAATTCGCGCCACGCCGCTCGCCAGGCGTTGCGATCGCTGCCGAAGCGCGCGAAGTACGACTTGAGAAAGCGCAGACGGTCGGTGCGCGTCAGCCCGGGCACGTCCAGCAGGCTGACGTGCAGACGCATGAGCGGCAGGAGCCGCTGCGCGCGCGAGAGTCGGCCGACTCGTCGCACGCCGTCCATGTCGATCCACAGCAGCTTGAGTTGCGGCTGCGTGATCACCAGGATGTTCTGGGCCTTGCAGTCGCGGTGGGCGAAGCCGCGCTCCTGAAGTCGGCGAATGTGGTGCACCAGCAACGCGCACAACTCGCGCTTGTGCTGCCGCCACCACGCGCTCGGCGGCAGTTCCGCGTGTCGGTTACGGAGGTAGGTCTCCAGATCCACCGCCCCCGGCACCGCTTCGGTGATCAGCAGGTTGTCGAGCACCAGCGGGCCGAGACGGCGTTCGAGGCACGCCAGCGGCCGGGCGGTCACGATGTCGCGATTGAGCAACGCGTGCCCGGTTTCCCAGCCGCGCGCACTTCTTGACGGTGCCAGAGCCTGGCTGATGCGGCGGCGCCAATTGCGCGCCCGCGGCCGCTTGATGATCACCGGCAGGTTCGCCTGCTCGTGCGACAACACCGCCCGGCTGACCATTGCCGAGTGGGAGTCTTTGCAGGCTTCGGCAGCGTCCCCCTGGAACCAGCGCAGCGGGTTCTGCAATTGCCGGCGCCACCAATCGCGGGTGAGCATCAGGGTCGAAGCGCGCGACTCCGGCAAAGGGTGCTTGCAGCGCACAAAGACCTGGGCGCGCCACCTGTGGCCCAGCCGAAAGCGGGAGAAATAGCGCCCGCTCCGCCGCACCCGCCGGTCCCGCTGAGCCCAGAGTCGTTCGGCATGTCGTTCGGCGGCCCCGCGCAGGGCCTGCACAAGCCCTTGAAACGAGAGGCCCAGCGAGCGCCCATGTCGGAAGACGGTTTCATACTCGCCCCGCCAGCGGAGGTAGGCGCGCAGGAAGCGCAGGCGGTCGGCGAGCGTGCAGTGGCGGCGGAACCACTGGTTGAGCTGGGCGAGGTTGCGGACGACGGCCCGGTCGCTGACGGGCACGCCCAGCCGGGCGCTCTGCAAGTCAACGAAAACCGTTCGATATCGCCCCGGGACCACCACTTGGGCCAGGATGTTCGCCGCGTGCATGTCGCGGTGCTCGAAGCCGGCCTGATGTGCCCGGGCGATCATCTCGGCCAGCAACTCGACCAATCGGGCCGTGTCGTGGCGACGGCGGTGCGCGTCCTCGTCCGACTGCAGCGTTTGCCAGTATTCGCTCAACGCATACGCCGGCTCAACCGCTTCGGTCACCAGCAATGAGCACGGTCGTCCGCCGCAACGCAGCTCCACGGTGTACCCCGCCGGGCGCACCGCCGCGATACCCGCGCGCCGCGCGTAGATCCCGCCGTTCCACTCCGCCTGGCATGGCGGGTCTCGGAACAGCCTCTTGAGCGAATCCTTTCCGGCTCGCCGGATGTAGTACTTGAGGTAGTAGGTATCGTCGGCGATTGTCGCCCGCCAAACCTCGCGCGTGGCGTTGTCCTTGACGCGTTGCCAGCCTTGTTTGCCCGGTTCTGCCCACGCCGCGGCCGGCACCTCTGCCAGCAAACGCTCGAACCCGTTGCGGAAGGTCCAGCGTAGCCCGTCGAATGTCTCGCTGGCGATGTGGGCCGCTGCGGTCTCGGCCTGGGCGGCGGCCGGCAGCCACCCCGGTCCTGCCACGATTCGCGAAGACCCGCTCGTGCGCGGGGGCAGATTGGTCGTTTCCATCGGCTGGTTCAAACGGTTGGCGTCTGGGTCGGCCGCCACGGGAGCCGCACGAAAGGATTCTACCGCGTCCATGCGTGTCTTCTCCACATTCCGAGCATACTATCGGACGTGGGCGTTGGGAAGCGCCAAGCGCCGATCCGGTTTATCCGGCGGAGCGCTGGCAGGCGCCCGGCCGCACGCCGGATCGGCGATCCGGCCGCGACGGGCGAATTGCCTGCTTTCACTTAACCACGTTGTCGATAAAAATGAGACAGTTGCACAGGAATCGGCAATGCCGTATCGCAACATGACGCTTGACGAGCTCGCCCGGCACATCGGCATGGATGCGCGCGAGGTTCGGCGTCTGGCGAATCGCGGCATTCTGCCGGGCCGGCAGGTGCGCGGAGAGTGGCGTTTCAACAGCGTTCAAATGCTGGACTGGCTGCAACGCGAGATGCACACGCTCGGGGAAAAGCACATCCGCAACCTCGAGCAGGCCATGTCGGGTGGGCAGGAAACCGCCACTGTCGGCAGTCTGCTGGCGGCCGAGGCGGTCGATATGGACCTGCGCGCCAAGTCCAAGGCATCGGTCCTGCGAGAGCTGGTCAGTTTGGCCGAGCGGACCGGCCTGGTGTATGACCGTGTCGGCCTGATCGCGGACCTGGAGGAGCGTGAGGCGACCCGCTCGACCGCGTTGCCCAACGGCATCGCCTTGCCCCACCCGCACCGCCCCTTGCCCTATGCAACCGTCGAGCCGTTGCTGTGTCTGGCCCGCGTGCCGGCGGGCATCCCGTTTGCCGCGCCGGACCGCAAGCTGACCGACCTGTTCGTGCTCGTGGTCAGCCACAACGAGCGGCAGCATCTGCACGTCCTGGCCCGCCTGAGCCAGATGTTCGTGACCGATCTGCCCGCCAACCTGCGCGAAACCGACGACGCCGAGGCGGCCCTGACACTCGTGCTGCAAACCGAGCGTCAGCTTCTCGCCGGGCGGTGAGCATGGACATCCCGTGCGGCAACGACTACACGCACCGCGTGCGCGGGGAAGGCATGGACGAAGCACAGGCCGCCGAGCAACTTGAACTCGCCGTGGCCGGCGATCAGGACGCCATGCAGCGGCTCATCGTGCACTACCACATGCCCCTGCGGCACAAAGTCGCGGGGAGGATGGACGACGCCGTCCGGCGGCAACTCGACGTGGATGACATCCTCCAGGAGGCATACGTCGCCGCGTTCAAGGCACTGGCCGATCAGAACCGCGACCGTGAGCGAGCGGTCAAGCAGAGACCGAACCGCGAGCGCAAGCGACCGGCCAAACAGAGCCCCGACCGTGAGGGAGGGGTAAACGGTGTAGCGGCCGGCGGCTCGCCGGCCGGTCAGGGCCCCGACCGCGAGGGAGGGGTAAATAGCGTAGCGGCCGGCGCCATGGGTGGCCCACCTCTTCAGAGGTGGGGTCACGATTCGATCGGCCCCGAAGAGGCTGCGTCCGCCCCCCGTGGCGGTCGTCCCGCCTTCGCCAGCCCCGCCGGCTTCTACAAATGGCTTGAGAAGATCGCGTTCAACCGGCTGCGGGATCAGCAGCGGGCGCTGCACCGCCAGAAGCGCGATATCGCCCGGGAGGCGGCCGACCCACCCGCGGCGAGCACCTCCTATCCCGACCTGCTGAACCGCGTCTCGGCCGGCGAAGGCACGCCCAGCCGACACGTGGCGAAGGATGAAGCCACGGCGGCCGTCATGTCATCCCTGGCCCGGCTGACCGACGAGCAGCGCCAGGTCGTGCGGCTACGGTTCCTCGAAGGCCAATCGGTCGCCGAGATTGCAGCCCAGCTCGGCAAGACCGAGGACGCCGTCCACAAGCTCTGCTTCCGCGGCCTGAAGAACCTGCGGCACATGCTGGTCTCGATCACGCGGTATCTGTCGCGGCTGTAGCGCCGGACGTCCCAGTCCGGCGAGTCAAATGGTTAAATCGCCAAATGGTCAAATGGCGGCCGCGCAGCGCGCCCCGAATCGACAATCCTCAATCCCCAATCCCCAATCGTCAATCCCCAATCGTCAATCGGCACGCCCGCTTGACCGATCCCCTCCACCCCTCGATCCCTCAATCCCTCAATCCCTTTCTCCCTTTCCCCCATCCAATTCTACCACGAATGTCGTTCGTAGCTTAGGCAAACGCGATCGGCCCCGGACGGTCCGGGGCGGCGGGTGCTCCCAGGAATCTCTCGACCGGAGGAATGAGAAATGAGAGCTATGCGATCGTTGCTGTGTCTGACGGCCGTGTCCATCGCGGCGCTGCAGTTGGCTCAGGCGCAGCCGGCCGAAGTCAACGAACTGGCCAAACTCCTCGCGAGCGACGGCATGCCGGGTGACACTTTCGGCATGTATGTCGCCATTGAAGGCGACACCGCCGTGATCGGCGCACCCGCCGACCTCCCTGGCTACGTGTCACCTGGCTGGGCGTATGTGTTCGAGCGCGAAGGCGGCTGCTGGACGCAGAGGGCCAAGCTCTGGGCCTCCGACGGCGCACCACACGACCAATTCGGTGAAAACGTTGCGATTTCCGGCGACACCATCATGGTCGGGGCACACCTCGACGACGAAAACGGCGTGGACGCCGGCGCGGTGTACGTCTTCGAGAAGCCAACGGAGGGCTGGCACGACATGACCGAAACGTGCAAGCTGCTGGCCGACGACGGTCAACCCGGTGACATATTCGGCTATGTGGCGCTTTCCGGCGACACCGCCGTGATCGGGGCGCCATATGATGACGACTACGCTCCCGAGGCTGGCTGCGCGTACGTATTCGAGAAAGGCACAGGCTGGGTCGACGGGAGTGAGAACCAGGTAGCCAAGCTCTGGGCCTCCGACGCCGAGCAGTTCGCGGCCTTCGGCTTTGGCATAGCGATCCGGGACCAGACCATCGTGATTGGAGCGCCCACGGGTCGCATGGACAGTTTGCACCCTGGCTCGGCGTACGTGTTCGAGAAGCCGCCGGGTGGATGGATGGACACGAACGAGGAGACGGCAATGCTCACTCCTTCCGACGGCCAGCCATGCGATTCATTCGGCAACGGAGTGGCGCTCTCCGCCGACGCCTCCGTGATTCTGATCGGTGCACACGGCGATGACGACGACCAATACGGCGTGAATACCGGCTCCGCGTACGTCTTCGAACAGCCACCACAGGACTGGGTGGACATGACCGAAACCCACAAGATCACCAACGGCCCCGACAGTCAGGCGGGCGAACTGTTCGGCGGTCCCAGCCTGAACCTCAACGCTGACGGTGACATCGCCGTGATTGGGACATACGACCGCGACGGGTGCGGCTCCGACTCTGGCGCGGCGCACGTGTTCCGCTTCGACGGTTCGACGTGGAACAAGGAAGCTATGCTCACGGCCTCCGATTGCGCACAGGGTGACCGGTTTGGATACGCGACGGCGCTGTCGAGCGACACGGTCCTGATCGGGGCTTTCATGGACGACGAGACAGCCGTGGACGCCGGCGCGGTGTACGCTTTCCGCGGGCTGTCGGATTGCAACTTCAACAGTGAATTGGACATCTGTGAGATAGCTGACGATCCATCACTCGATGCCGATAGTAACGGGGTTCTGGACGAATGCGAGAATGAACCACCGGTCGCCGAAGCCGGTCCGGATCAGACGGTCAACGAGGGGGAGCTGGTCACACTCAGTGGATCCGCAAGCGTCGATCCCGATGACGATCCGCTGACGTTTCAATGGACGCAGTCGGCCGGGCCCGCAGTAACACTCGACATAACCGACCCGGTGCACCCCACATTCTACGCGCCTCTAGTGCCCGACGGCGGCGCCACACTGACGTTCCAGCTCGTAGTGAACGACGGGCAGGTCGACAGCGATCCCGCGATCGTGAACATCACGGTCAAGAACGTGAACCGCGCACCCGTGGCCGACGCCGGCGAGGATCAAACCGTGGCCGAGACGAGCCCGGTCACGCTGGATGGTTCAGCCAGCTTCGATCCGGACGGCGAAACCATTACCTTCGCTTGGGTGCAGACCGCCGGACCGGCCGTCAGTCTGACCGGTGCCGACACCACCACGGCGACGTTCGACGCTCCACTTGTCGGCTTTGGTGGCGAAACTCTCACCTTCGAACTGACCGTCAGCGATGGCATTGACGTCTCGTCGGACGCGGTCACCGTGCTCGTCGAGAACGTCAACCATGACCCGGTCGCGCATGCGGGACCGGACCAGACTCGCGACGAGGGCACGCAGGTGTCGCTCGACGGCACCGCCAGCATTGATCCAGACGGCGACTTGTTGACGTACGAGTGGGTTCAGCTCAGCGGACCGGCGGTCACACTTTCCGATTCCGCCAGTCGAACGCCGACGTTCACCGCCCCTCCCGTGGTGGGCTCAGCGAGTGTCGCCCTTACGCTCGAGCTGACCGTGGATGACGGCCTCGCCGGCCTGCGAGCTGGCGCAGCCGAGTATCGCCACGTTGTGGCCGCCGAACCACAAGATGCACTCGATCGGCATCCTCGCTGTGACCGACCCGGAAGATGGTGATGTTCAGATCACAATTCTCGGCGTCACGCAGGATGAGCCGGTGGACGGTCTCGGTGACGGTGACACCGCCCCGGATGCGGTCATCCAGGGCGACACCGTGCTGATCCGCTCCGAGCGCGCCGGTGGCGGCAACGGTCGCGTATACGTTATTCACTTCGAAGCGGATGACGGCGTGGGTGGCGTGTGCACCGGTACGGTGACGGTCTGTGTGCCCCACAGCAAGAAGTCCACCTGCGTCGATGACGGCCAGCTCTACGACTCGCTCGGGTCGTAGAGTCCGCGAATAAGGTGCGGTGCCTGAGGCAATCCGCCGCCGCCGCAGACGCGTTTCAAGTATCGGCGCACTGGTTGGCAGACACCGTGGCGGAAACGTGTCAGGTCGCGATGAGTTTGTAAGGCCCTGTGATAGCGCTATGACGCCGTCGGCCGGATCGGGTCAGTGTCCCGGTCCGGCGGCCGCGTTTGTCTGCCGGGCTCCGCGTTTGACCGTCGCAGAACTAGCGTTCAGTCGCCCAGATATTCGCCGTTCTGGATGATCGGCCGCCACAGCGCTCGCCAGAATTCTCGCGTGATATGTTCTGGCGCTCCGGTAACAAGTTCCACATCAAGCACGTTCAGGTTCCGATCGACTGTGAGCACCGCCCCGCCGACCAGTTGGCGTGGCCCACCCAGATGGACTTTTATGCGGGGATCGTCGCCGCTTTCGCCCGCGCGCGGCGGGGGCTGAACCTGGGTGATACGGCCCACCTCGCGTGGTCTGGGAAAACGGCGCTTAGCTTCTCCCTCGGGAAGGAAGCTTGCGCTGTCAACGTGTCTTGCTCTGTCAAGGAAGGCATACGCGAACGGCAGCGCGTCGCCGACGTCCGGCAACCCGCCCCGGCGTAGACGCGGTGGGCCCAGGCCATCCATGCTCTCCGGATCGAGGATCATCACAATGGTGACTTGGTCGTACCTGGTTCGCGGCGGGTCCTCACCGGGAGCGCACTCGTAGGGCCAGGGGGGATGGGGCTGGCCGAAACCGTCCAGCTTGTTGTTGAAGCCCCAGGCGATGATCGCTGCTCTTCCGGGCCCAAAGAAATCAGGGGCAATCTGGACATCCTCAAAATGCCCCATATGCCAGAACGTGGAAGAGACTTGCCCTCCGTGCACATCAATCCTGGATATCCGCGTCGGGTAGCTGTTCGTGTCCTTTGCGACCACTACGAGTTCGGCTCCGGCCCGGCCGTCAAGGTCACCCACGGTGACTATGTAGCAAGGCCAATGCGCCGGAAGGCCGCAGTCGGGCCAACGGTAATCTGGCGCGACATTGGAGACGTCCTGGCGCCAAAGCTCGTTACCCCGTGCGTCGAACGCGAATAGGTTCTGGCCGGCCAGTAGCCTGTTGAGGCCCGCAACGACGACCTGGTCCCCGGTCCCGTCCAGTTCCAGGAACGCGACGGCTTTTACCCGGTCCACCTCGGGCGGGAACTCGTGGAGGACCTCTTTGCTGCCGTCTGAGTACTTCGCCCAGATGTTGGTCGTGTCCGGATCGCCGACCCAGACTTTCACGATACGGCGCATGCCGTGGCTTGTCGGTACGCTATCGGAAGGTCGGTTGCTGAATCGACTCCACAACCATGTCCAGCCCGACAGGATCACGACAGAGAACAGCACCAGCAAAAGCCACCGACGTACTCGGCGACGCTTTTCCAGCGAAGACACGCGCTCGCCCGCGTCGAGCGCGTCGATCACCTCCGCGGTCGACGCGAACCGATCCTCCGGCTGCTTCGCCATCAGGCGGAGCGACAGACTCGCCAGGACCGGATCGACCTCCTGGTTGAAGGTTCGTGGCTCCGGCGGGTCGTCGTGCAGGATTCGGTGGATGGTGGCCGTCGGGGTGTCGGCGTGGAAGGGCGTGCGGCCGGTGAGCATTTCGTACAGGACCACGCCGGCCGAGTACAGGTCGGTGCGGTGGTCGATCTTATCGTCGCCGCGGGCCTGCTCGGGGCTCATGTATTCCGGCGTGCCGAGCACCGAGTCGCCGAGGGTTATGCGTGTTGTTGCCGTGATCATCCGGGCCAGGCCGAAGTCGGCGAGCTTAACCGTTGGCAGGGATTGAGGGATTGAGGGATTAAGGGATTGAGGGACAGGCGTGCGGTCGGTCGGCACGTTCCTTAATCCCTCAATCCCTTGGCCCCTGAATCCCTTTTCATCCAGCAGGATGTTGGACGATTTGACGTCGCGGTGGATCAGGCCCGCTTCCTGGGCGGCCGCGAGGGCCGAAAGCAGTTGGCGGAAGATCGACCGGATCAGGTCGGGGCCGAGAAAGGATTCTCGGCCCAGCGGTATATGTGGCACGGCTGTGCCTGCCCTGAGCCTGCTCGAAGGGTCAGCCGTGTCTTTCCCGGTATCCGGCTCGGCGGGAGCCTCGCCCTGCCGGCCGCTCCCTGACGGTCGCGGTTCTGTTGGTCCGCGACGGAGACCGGACGCTACGTTAATCGGCCGGGCGGGGGCGCCAGCCGCTACGTCAGAGACCGCTCTCTGACCGTCGCGGTTCTGATCGGGCGGCGAGACGTTAGCCGCCACATCAGGACGGCCGGTACGGAGCCCGGCCGCTACATTGTGGATTACGTCGGCCAGCGACGGGCCGGCGACGTGCTCCATCGCGATGTAGTGGCTGCCGCGCTCCTGGCCGATGGCGTGGACCGTGACGATGTTGGGATGGTTCAGCGCGGCGGCGGCCTTGGCTTCGCGCTCGAAGCGAGTAAGGGCACCGCCGTCGTCCGCCAGCTCGGGCCGCAGGATCTTGAGCGCGACGGTGCGGTCGAGGCTTTCCTCGTAGGCCTTGAGGACGACGCCCATCCCGCCGCGGCCGATGAAGTCGGTAATCTTGTATAGGCCGAGCTCGGCCAGGTAGCGGGGGTCCGCGGACTTCGACAACACGCCCTGGGCGATGAGCGCGTCGATCCGGTCGGCCGGCGGTTGCAGGTCGCGGACGAGCTCGAGGCACTCGCGCAGCTCGCCCGCGAGGTCCGGGTGCTGGGCCAGCAAAGCGGCCTCGCTGACCAGCTCGCCGCTTGCCCGGCGGTCCAGGAACTCGTTCAGAATCTGGCCGACACGCGTATCCCGAGCGTCGCCGTCCGCAGCAGTTGAATTGGAAGCCGAGTCGCCGTGGTTCACCGGCTACATTCTCCTCCAGCTACCTCGCAGTATACCTGAAACAGGGGCGGTATTTGTGCAGGGCAGGGCGGCTGGGGACCAGTCACCTGGGGGCGAGCAGGTTCAAACGGCGGCGCAGCGGCCGATAAGCCGTCGGTTTTCCTTGGGTTCTCAGCGTGCGGTGCGGTCTGGGGGCCAGCGAACAGCGTGGGGACCCGGCGGCTCGAGCCCACGGGGACACCGGCGCCGTCAGAGGCCTGCGGCTCGAAGATCGGTCTCGTGAAAGTGAACCGTGTTGCAGGTGTTGCGCGAATGGTGGCGGGCGGGCTCGAACCGCCGACCTTGGGGTTATGAATCCCACGCTCTGACCAGCTGAGCTACGCCACCGTGCGTCGCTTACTCTCGGGTGAGGCGTTTGCGGCGGGAGGTCACCCGGGGGGTTTCCGACGCCGAGCCGCGAGCACTCCGGCTCGCTGGGCTAAGTATAGCACCGTGGGGAATGGGGTAAAGACGTGTGGCCGATCGCGTGGGATAGCTGCGGATGTCCTAGCGGGTCGTTCCCCATGTTGGGGGTTCACGGGGCCTGGTGCGCGGTTCTGGGGGCCGGGGGATTGGCGGGTCAAGCCGCCGACAGCACTCCGCCGATAAGAACTGGTGCTGGAAGCTGCGCGGGCTGGCAGTGGTCGGCAACGGGCTGCCGCCGCTAGTGCGCACAGGACAGGATGCCCGGGACGGACTAGCAATGGAAAAAGCGGATTCGCATTTGCGCAGTCATTCGATCCAGGGGAACAAGGCTTCAGCATTGAAGCAGAGTTCTAACAGTGGCGCTGTCGCCGGGAAGAACAGCGGTGCCGCGCCGACTTCGCGCACGCTGCCCGCAGCGAAGCGCGCTAACCGGGCGGCCGCTCAGGCCAAGACGAGCTCTGAGCGGAGGGAGAAAGCCGCGCAGTTCTTGGACGGCGTCAATCAGTCGTTGCCTCGGACGCTGAATGACACCTTCCTGGACGAGCGTAACGACGTGCTGAGTGTCATCAATGAACTGGAGGATCAGCTCGATCGCTATGAGGAGATCCGCCAGTCGCTCGAGCATGACCTCACCAAGAAGAGCGAGCAGCTTCAGACGGCCACCCAGCGCGTGCAGGAACTGGAGTGGCAGGTGGTCACGCTGCAGACGCGGGTGGACGCGCTCGAGCAGGTTCGCCAGGAGCTCCATCTGCTGGAAGAGGAGCTGGGGGAAGCCAACGGTCGCGCCCAGCGGGCGG
>Ga0307378_10007947_pt1 | contig 14197 bp, 9 predicted proteins | sample UN1MG_FD_202238 | JGI IMG/M metagenome (GOLD analysis project Ga0307378, IMG submission 202238) | Soil microbial communities from Risofladan, Vaasa, Finland - UN-1 | ecosystem: Environmental > Terrestrial > Soil > Coastal area > Acid sulfate soil | place: Finland: Risofladan, Vaasa | collected...
GACATAGCCTTCATTATCATAAAACTCTCTTTCCTGTGGCTTCCCGCCTACCAAGTTTCCCATATAAAGATAAGTTATATTATTTACGGAAAGGAATTTGTGTATTTCATCTTTATTAAACTGTGTTGCATATTTTGAATATGGCCGGGATCTCACATCTGCCACCACCTCAATCTTAAAAACATCCAAAAGACTGATAAATTCAGAAGCCTGAATGTTTGAATGACCAACAGTGTAAATGACTTTTTTGCTTTCTTTGATTTTATCGTTCATTAACCATCTCTTTCCTGATTTAACATTTAACATACTAAAGTAATGTTAAATGGTCAAGCAAAAAAACACAGGAATTACCCATATTTTGAGATTATTCCTGCACTTTATTCAAGATCGCTTAACATTTTATATAATATTGTTAAGCAGAAAATGATGAGATACGGCAAAGCCTATAGCGGCGCTGATCCCGAAATGATTGAAGGCGATGTGTTCCGCATCATCGTTAAGGTCCCGGAGTTTCAGCAGATTAAGGGTTCTGAACCACAATCCGGACAACTTACCCCCGAACTTACCCCCGAACTTACCCCCGAACTTACCCCCGAACTTACCCCCGAACTTGCCCCCGAAGTCAAAAAGATGCTTTCCGTTATGCAAGGGGAAATGACACGCGGTGAAATTCAGGAAAAACTGGGACTGAAAGATGAAAAACACTTTAGGGAAAACTACCAGCAAATCGGTATAAAGCTGGGTCTGATTGAACAGACCTGGAGGTGACGGTATGAAGTCTCCCAGAAACATCCCTGCGTCCGTCCAGCAACATATCCTCAACCGCGCTAAAAGCGACCAACGGCCATTCAACGAGTTGCTTCAATACTACGCCATGAAGCGATTTCTCTACCGGCTATCCCAATCCGCTCACGCCGCCCGATTCATTCTCAAAGGAGCTTTGATGCTGAGAGTCTGGCGTTCGCCCGAACTTCGTCCGACCATGGGCATCGACATGCTGGGAAGAACGAGTAACAAGGAAGCCGACAACAGCAGGCTGGACTAATGTGCATGCCTTACAATGAAGAACATCAGAAAGCCGTGTGCGGGAAAACCTCATGAATGAGGGAGGGCTGGCCAAGGCAGCTGCGGCACGGCTATTGAGGCACTGCCAGACGAAAGGGGCGGAAACAGATAGGCCAAATCTAAGGTCGCAGCAACCAGCTCTCTACTCTACCTAAGCCCCTTTTTTTTTACGGACGTTCTCCTTGGTATTCAAGAGAAATAATCTGATCAGTCACTTCTGTAAATGCTACATCGTGACTAATCAGAAAGAGCTGGTCGTACCAGTGCTCCGTCACTTCTTCGCGTCCCACGTCAATGGCCCGGAATGCATGAGCTAGATTAGATCGGCGAGCTGCATCGAGGTTTGAAGTCGGTTCATCAAAAAAAGCAACTCTCGCACCAATGGTCTGGAGCAAAGCCAAGCGCAGGGCAACTACAGCGCTCATCGTCTGCCCACCGGACAACTGGTCATCGGTTCGCTCCCTTAACTCACCATCCTGCATGTCCCGCAGAACAATCTGGTATTTGTCTCCCCAGTAAAGCTCTTCATCGGTTTCGGCTATGTTGCGGTAAATAATGTCCGCCCGTAAACTTATTTCTTCTCGGAAACGTTCTGAGAGCTGCGCTGAAACATTATTGAAGATCTTGTTTCGTAAAAAATTGACCAACTCTTCTTTGCCTTCAAAGCTTTTCTTTTCAGCCAACCGAGCCTTGATCTCTTTTTTAATCCGGTTCATTTTTTTGATCTCTTCTTCGAGGCGAAGTCGATCCTTTCCGAGATCATTAATTTTCTGCTTTATAGTGGCAACCTCTGCAACCAGGTGCTCTTTTACCAAACGTACCTCCGCATGGCGTTTCGAATCATAATCTTTTTCCAGTTTTAAAAGCTCTTTCTGTTTGGCAGCAAGAGCCTGTTCCAATTCCTCAAAAAGCTTTATCATTTTTTTCAAGGATTCGCGCCGATTGTTCAGATCCTTGGCGTCCTTCTGGTTGGCAAAGAAAGTGTCTCGGGCGACCTGGTGTTCAGTCCGTAATTTTTCGATCTTTGCTATTTCGGTATCCAGATTGATGTACTTCTTGAGGTCTTCTTTCCGGGCTACGGCCTTTTTCTCGGCCTCTTCCTGCTGCTTTTTGGTCCCTTCAAAAGCACGCTTGCGATTTTTGTTCTCATCTCGTCTCTTGGATAGGGCGTTTAGCTGTTTTTGAAGTTCCTGCGCTCTTACTTTAATTGAATCCAGTTCGTGTTGGGCTTTTTCGGCCGCCGCGATCTCCTCGCTCAGACCCTTTAATTGTTTGTCCAGAGCAAGTCTCTCTTTGTCCAATTCGTCTACCCTGGTGCTGAAAACATCCCGCGGGGCTTTACCTGCAATATTTTGACACTGTTCCTTGAAAAAAGGGCATATACCTTCGGCCAGTTTTTCCTTCCCTTCCTGTAAGCCCGCCCGCCTCCCTTCGAGAAGTCCTTTGCCCAAGCGAAGTTTTTCTGCCTCTTTTTTTAGCTCCGGCAAACGAGCCGCAGTCTTGTGCAAACTATCATCTGCGGCAAGGGCTTTCTGATCTTGTTTGAGCTTGCTTTCTTCTTCCGTAAGTTGTTTATCGGTTTTTTCAACTTCACGCATTTCGTGATCAAGAGTTTGGGCAAGTCGTGCACTTTCTTTATCCAGTGCGTTTATATCCTTCTCGATCTCCCTTCTCTGTTTTTCCTGCTCCCTCAATGACTTAAGATTAGCTTCCGCCGCCTCAAACGCTTCCTTGCCAGCCCGTGTCTTTTCCAGGGTTTCAAGGGCCTGCTCGGCTTCTTTAACCCTTTTTTCCTTGTCGTTTATTTTTCCTGCCCCGTCACGAATGCGATTTTCAAGCACCTGGATATCTGACTTCACGGTATTAGCCGTTTTTTCCTGACCATCTAATAGGAAGAGTTGTTTTTCGGTTTCGGTTAAAGTTTTTTCCTTCCCGGTCAGTTCCTTCTGTTGCGCTGCAGCTTCTGCTATAAAGCCGGCCAATTCTTTTTCCCGGTCGGGCAAGACGGCAACCTGTTCCTGTTTACCTTCTATCTCAACCTTCAGTACTTCAATCTTGTTTTTGACTGACGCCAGCAGGGTGCTGGTGCCTTTATATGTTTTCCGCCAGGCATCGATGCCGAGGATCTCGTCAAAGGCTTCCTGACGTTTGGTTGGCTGCTTGATTACAAAAGGACCAAGAAATTCGTTCTGAAAGGGGCCGATCACCAGTTTATATTGATCAGCCAGAGAACGGCCGCTATCAAGCCCGAGTAGTTCCTTAATCCGTAATTCCGTTTCCGGGGCTCCGGCATGGTCCTCAACTTCAAATGTTTCGCCAATTTCTCTGGCCAGCAGCCATTTTGAACCGGCCCCCACACTGCGGGAAACCCGATATGTTTCGCCATTATCCGTTGCAAAGGTCACGGCAATGTCACCCTTCTTGGCGCCGATGGTGATGAAGCGCTCGATGTTGCCCACAAAGTCACGGGCATCAACTCCGAACAAGGCGTATCCAATGGCCTCAAAGATCGTGCTTTTACCGGCTCCGTTGACGCCGGAAAGGACGTTGATTCCGTTGACAAAATGCAGTTCCTTGTCACGGTGGGATTTTATGTTTTTCAGAGAGATTGAAAGTATTTGCATGGGTCAACCCTTCTCCGAGAAAAGCCCTAGCAATTCATCATCTTCAACATCACCCTTCAGTACCAGGTCTCGGATCGATAGAGACAATCGGGTTAACTCCCCTTCCCGCCCCTTGTATTTCGTGTGTGCCCCGATCAGTTCATTCAGCACATCATTTTCAATCTCTGCAAGGGACTTTTTGACAACTTCCTCGCCACCGGTCCGGGCCACCAAAGAAAGGCGATTTTTTATTTCCAGATGTAATGGCGAAGAAAACTCATCAAGTGCCAGCCGTAACCGTTCTCGTCCCAGCTCAAAAGGATGGAAATCAACCCGACCTGCCAGCTTCAGTTCCAGCAATGGTGAACGTTTATCGGATATGTCAGCCAACTTTTCCTGTACCTGTTCACGGAAACGAGAAAGGGCCTTATCAGCATCTTCCGCCCCATCCAGATTAATAGACTCGACCCGCATCGGCCGGGGATCGGTTGGCCAGAATTCCGGAGAAAACGTGCCATCCTCGACGGTAACAAAATAGTACCCCTTGTCGTACTTTTCTTCGCCGAAGTTTACCCTTTCCGGAGCGCCGGGATTGTATGCATAAGGAGCCCCTTCCGGGGTTTCAATCACGTATGGTTTATGGCCGTGACCAAGAGCGACGTAACTGAATTTTTCAGCCAAGGGATGGGCTTCTTCAATCTTCATGTTGCCGATTTCAACCGGCGAGTACTTCCAGATACCGACATGGAAAAGCAGCAGATTGTTCTCGGTGTTTACCGCATTGCAGATTCGTTCAACATGGCTTCCGGCTTGTGCACCGATATAACCGAGGCCGTAAATATTCAAGCCACCTATCTCTATATGCCCACCCATCCCGGTCTCTTCATCGAATGGGTCAAATCGGTAATCGCCATCTTCGGTACGAGCTGGACGTAGCAGACGGATATAGCCCATCTCGGAAAGCGCTTCCATCCATGAAATATTGTTGCGCCTGTGAATCCAGTCATGATTGCCTTCGATGGCAATACAAGGGATGCCCGCTTCTTTAAGTGGTTGCAAGGTTTCGATGGTTTTGGCAAAGGTCTTGGGTAGGATCTGGCCTGTGTGGAACAGATCACCACAGATCAGGACAAAGTCGACCTTTTCACGCAATGCATCTGCCACGATGCCCGACAGGCAACGAAAAAAATCTTCGTAACGTTCCGCTTCCCCAAGGGAGTTGCGGTAGGTTTTCCCAAGGTGGATATCAGCGGTGTGGATAAAACGAATCGTCATTGATTACCTTTTTTGTATACATTCACGGCCTGACAGATCTTACAAACGAACAATTCCGGGAGATCCTCTAATTGTTGGATATGCCTTAGAGCTCTCCTTTTGATGGTAAAAGAGGAGCTCTAAGACCTAAAAACTCATATTGATAAATAAGAAGACAAATTCAAATAGTTAGCCTGGGCCAACCTCCGACAGCCCCCCTTGGTAATGCTGGCCTCAATGTGAAGCGATCTCGTTAATTATCGGCCCATCCGCACCGATAGCGGAAAAGCGATAGTATTTTGCGCCTTCACCTAAATGGCGGAATTTCTGTCGTGCGAGCTGTAGAAGTTTTTCGTCGCAGGTGGAAATGATAAACTGGTGCTTTCCAAAATCTGATTCGAGTAAGCCGACGATCAAATCGAGCAAGGCATAGGTATTCAGGTCGTCGAAATGAGTTACGGGGTCGTCTAAGAATACCGTTGAAAAGGCGGACCATGTCTGTGAACTGCACGCTGTCAGGAACAGACCAAGCAATAGCGTTTGCTGCTGGGACTGGCTGAAATAGTCGGTCGGACGCAACTCCTCGCCGTGGCGTTTGACCCGGACACTGATCGCGGATTCGCGACTCCGGATTTCAATTTCGTCGAAACCGTAGACAGTACGAAGCCGGCGCTGAATAACCGACGTGAGCGGTCCAAATTCGCGAGTGTAATTGGCTATTGCCTCGTTTCGGTTGGATGACAGCAGGCGGGAGAGTTCCTCGAAATACTTCAACCACGGCTGGTGCTGGTCACGCCGCCGCATCGCGGCCACGACCGCCTTTTCCTTGATTCGGACATTTTTAAGGAGTTGGGTCAGCGCCGCGGCGGTCGTCACTGCATCAATCGCCAGTTCAAGATTCGACGCCGAATCCCGCAGCAAGAGGATCTGCGATTGAGTACGCGACTCTTCGGCAATTAATCTAAGCAACATCTCTTCGCTGGCGTCCATTGGAAGGTTGGATTCCTCGAGCCGGGCAGTAATTTGCGTTATTGTTTTTTGAAAATTGACGTGATGGCCTCGCAATAACACGATTTGGGATTTAAGTGATGTGGAATCATGCTGATGTGTACTCATTTCCGTTTTTTTCTGTACCGCCTCCGTTTGAGCTATCGCCACCTCCGCTTTGAACTCGGCAATGTGTACATGTGTGAGGCGCTCGAGTTCCACGAGTTGTTCGTCGTCCATGCCGAGAGATACCTGGGTAAGTCGCGGGTCGTTACTCAGCTGGCTGGCTTCCTCCTGTAGACGGACCAGCGCCGCTTTATGATTGTTAACCGTGGCCGCCTTGTCGGCCATGAGAGCTTTCGTGTTCGCGAGCGCTGAGCGCGCTCCCTCTTCTGCGACACCAGACTTTTGGATGTGCCGGTTCAATTCTTCAATCTCTATTTTAACTCGGCTGTGCCGTGCTATCAGTTGTTCAACCGGTGTTGTGCCGGATGCATCGAGAACAATGCCGAGGTCCACTGCGGAATTCGTAAACTGGCCGATTTCGGTGTCAAGCCTGGTACGCTCCTTTTTCAAGTCCGTGAGTTGAATGTCGGCCGCATGTTGTTTTTGCTTGTTGCCAGCAAGCCGCTCGGCCAATTGCCTGGTCCGTTCCAACACACTAGTGAGCTCGGCCCGCGCACCACTTGCCGCATCAGTATCTACATGCTTTTGGATACGGCGGACGAGCTCGTCCTTTGAACCATGATCCTCACCGCACAACGGACAAGTGCCGGAACAGACATGCACCTGCATTTGGGACAATAGGTTCTTGAGCTCGGATTGTCTCTTGTCAACCTCTGCGATTTGGCGGGACACGTACGCTTCCTCTGTGCCTGCGGCTGAGACCTGTAGGGAAAGCTCGCGTTCCTCAACTCGCAATGACTCCAAGGACTTGACCGTAGATTGTTCTAACTCAACGACAGCAGCTATCCGGGCACAGTTGGCCTGCCAAGAGGCGATCGACTCGTTCAAACTCTGCACTGTAGATAGCTCGGTGCGTTTGATCTTCAGTTTTTCGGAGGCTAATGCCATGAGATTTATCTTCGCGCGCAGTTCGACGGCTTCCTTTTCTTCGGTAGTACGGTGCTGCTCAAGAGAGTCGATTGCGCGAACCAGTTCATCATTGAGCAAGCGTTGTTTTTCAATAAGTTGCGCATACACAGGTTTCGTGGTGCGGACCCACTCAAGCAGACCTGCGTGCGTTTGTGCCACGGTACACTTGACGTTCATTTCTGCTAAACGCTTTTCTGCGCGCTGGAGTGCCTGCTCGGCGGAATTCCGTTTTTCCTCGGCCACGCCAAGCTCCTGTTCCTTTTGCGTGAGTTGTTGCTGAAGTTTGGCGAAGTCGACGCGCGTCCGCTGTAGCCCAGCGGCTTCCTTGGTTAGAGAGGAAAGCCGATCGATCCGGTTTTGACTCTCAGCGTGACGTGCTTCGAGAGATGCCCGCCAACCCCGCACGATGGCGGCGTCAGGTTTTTGGGGCGGGACAGCGATTCCCGCCGCGACGATCTTGTCGCGCATCGCTTCAATTTCCGCATCGAGCGCCTCTATGTTGGTGTGCGCCTTGGTCGTTTGGCCCAACCGCTCCAGTTCCTTTTTCTCGTCTGTGATTTGTTCCGAAAGCTCCAGGATTTCTTTATTCGCATTTGTGATCGTAGCATGAAGGATCGCAAGAACCCTCGCCGTTTTGTTATCCGCGTTTACATAATCTTCAAACGCGAGCATCCGGGAAACGATCTGGGCCGACAGCATGCAATCTTTCTGAAAGTCTTTGGTGAATTCCTGCTGTTCCTGGCTAAAAAGATGCGTGGCCCTAAAAAGACTTACGAAATTATCCACGCGGTCGGCGGCAGGGATATTGCCACTAGTGAGTTCGGCAAGAATGGACTTACGGTTAGTGAGCTGACTATCAAGTAACGCCTTTTTCCGATCGCCCACGCTTCGTGTGATTTTGCGCAAGGTGCCATTGCGCAAGAATGACGCCGACACAACACTTTTCTCGGACTTGCTGTCAAGATGCTTCACGGCCTTCACGAAAGAAGCTTCGTTAGGCGATTCGAAGCGCCCGATCCCACCAGTCACCGCGAAGTCGACGGCATCGAAAAAAGAGGTCTTGCCAAATCCGTTCGGACCGTAGAGTACGGTCACATTTGTCCCTATCTCAAAGGTCTGCGGCTTACGGTACGCCCGGAAATTTGTAATCGTGACAGATTTGAGTCGGGCGGGCTCGGTGTCCTGATCGGACTGCACGAACTGCGTATTTGTGGCTGGCTCAAGTTCCCGCGGCTGACCGAATTTTCCGCTCGTTACGTCTTCTACAATACCGTCTGGACTACGCTCGCGCTGGACGACAATGTATTTTGCCAGCATGGACGGCACTGTGCATTGTTGCAAGAACGTCTGAGCAGATGCTGGTCGCATAGTCTGCCCGTCCATCGGCATGAGTGGAAGAAACGGCAGTCGCGCCAACGATGCACCCAACGGCGGAACTAACAGGACGACAAATTTACGGCAGAAATAAACGTCCGTTTCAACCTTGGAGCAAAAACGGTCGAGATCGGGCATGCCCGGCTGGACACAAAACACGAACGCAAGATCGAGTTTATCCCACTGACCCTGCTGTTTTATATAGTAGTTTTTGAAGCCACCATAGAGAGCGTCATAGCTGTTGGGCATATCACTGCTGGAAAACGCGAACGCTGCTATGACATGATTAGTTTGCATCAACAGTATCGACTGGCACGTGGAATCAACTGTCGCTTCAGTTAGTATAGAGTCTGGCAGGATGCTTTCCAAATAAGTGCGCAGGCTGCCGATGGACGGATGAGCGTTATGCTCTAAGTTCGTCATTGATTGCTCCTTGAACGGCCTCCGCCGTGGGCGATTGCTGGAAAATATCGAGCAACTTCCGATACCCTAGATGCAATGAACCGCTGGTAGTGTCGGTGATGTTACGTTCCTTGCCTAACTGTGGGCTTTCCGGCTGCAAGAAGCTGCCAAACCTCTGTCGCCAAGGATTGTTGTCTCGATCCCGCGAGATGAGGAGTACTTGCCGCCGCGGTAGTGGGAGAAAACCTTTGGAGTGTTTGATGCAGTCCTCGTGCGACGCGGCTCGGATAGCCAATAGATCAACGGTCTGGTTGTTCATCAACACGGTGGCGTGGGCTGGATCGGCACCGACCGTGAGAGGGGCGAAACCGAGACCTATGATGTCCAGCGTGTGCACAAGATGTTCCAACGCCTCGACTTCAGTGCGATCCCATTCATCTGGATTTTTGTCTATCGATCCAGGAGCCGCCAGTTTCACCGTGTTCGAAATTGACTGGGGCAAAATCGCGCGCAGGTCGGTTACCATTTGCTGATGCACGACATCCGACTGCGTAGCAAGCGCCGCGGTTCGATTACTCTCTGAAATACGGGGCAGCTGGTCTAGTTCATCGTTCAGCCATTTGACACAAGCAGGAACCGACGCGGATGGAACGCGAGGATCATTCGCACCGAGGAGAGGAAATTCGAAAGCCTTTTCGACGGCATACTCTCGGCCGGCAGCGCCGGCGATAAGCGAGCCTGGGTTTATCTGGGCAAAGGAGTGGATGCAGGCTCCCCGTTCCCGGAAAAAAATGTCTCTATACGCAGAGAGCAGTGTGCTCGACCGAAAACGCGGTCCGCCGTTCGAAAACGTGGAAGGGCATGTAGGTTCGACAAACTGGGTTTGCCGGGAAAAGATCAAGCTTGTGCTGCCGTATTGGTCGGTCCGGCCGGGTCCAGTTTTGCCGGCGGCGTTCGCAAAGACCAAACACGTGCGGTCGCGGCGCACATTTGGGACAACGGTTTGATCGAAAAAACTGCGCACCTCCGTGAGAAACGTGTCATGCGATGGCTTTTCGTTGCATTGAATGACAAAGAACCATGAGAGCGAAAGCTCGCCTGGGGCCACTTGCTTCTGCATGGCCTCCAGCACATCGTGCCAAGCGTTTTGATGATGCAGCGCGGCAATCCAATCAAAACAAACGAGCGAGCAAAAGTGGTATAACGTGCCATTGTCTAGTAAGCCCTTGAACGTGAATACTGAGTTACCACAAAACATGTCTTGGTATTGGACGTCCCGCTCGGGTCCTGCGGGACGCAACTTTGGTTGGAGCCACCTTTCGACGGTTTCGTCTGTTCCCTTTACCCAAGTGATTCCGCAGTTGATCCATTCGTTCTGCCCAACGCGGTTCAAGCCATTGTGGATTGTGTCCAGGTGCGTTCCCGGCTCGCCAGCAAGCGACACGAAGTCCGATTTGGAAAGCGCGTCGGTGCCACCGATGATGATAGTGCCTGTGGGCCAGTCATCAGCACGGAGGGCCGTTTCCACCAGTGCGATCCCGTCTAGGCCGGGAATGCTATATTCGGGAAAGACGGTGAAGTGCGTTTTTGGTGCGCCGTGCCGTGCGGCGCGTGCCACCGACAGAGTATCGGTAAGCACTTCTAACTGATGAGGTTTGGATTGCGCGGTGCACTTATACGGCTCCACATCAGTCAGCAAGAGATACGGCTGAGCTATAACCATCCCGACACGGTGACTAGGAAGTATTATGTCGAGTTGGCGTAGATCAACTGTTTCGACATGAATCATTAATTATCCCTCTTAGGAAGGCAGCACCGGGGCAGGCTTCCAAGTTGTCAAGTTTCTTTGACAGGTGTTGTTACTGTGTCCGCACTTGCTAAATTACGGTCAAATTCCCAGGGCCATATATCGAATAGCGTTTTATCAAGCGTCCCGCGGCTGAGGTTTTGTATTCAACAATACCGATATCACCACCTAAATTTTTGTACCATTCCATCTCTAACTCCTTATAATATTTTTATTAGCTCATCAAGTATCTTTACCATAGCTAAGGTATCCAATCGACAGTATTCCAGCAGACCCTTCCGAAGTTCTGCCACTTTATCCGGATCGTCAATCTTGCACATCTCGTGATAAACCCGCATGGCCATCATGCCGTCTGAAACGGCTAAACCATCATATGAAAGTTCCGGCACCAGAGCAGGCAGCACTTCTTTGATCGAATAAGAACCTCGCATCTGCCAGCGGTAAACATCCCGTTTTCTGAAAGGAACCATCAGATCACGAATGTTTTCGATTCGGATATTGATGCCATCAGCCAAGTCGGGGAACGCTTCCGCCAGATTTTTCAGCACACCTTTTTCAAAGGTCTGGTTATAAGTCAGAACACAGGCGCCCTCCGGAATTTCCGAAAGCAGCTTTTCAGCCAATTCCCTGCGCGGGTCGTCACCGGGTTCGACCAGATATTCGAAATGAATCGGTTCTGCGCCCTCCTTCTTTTGGATATGCAGTGAATATTGAAACGGTATCTTTTGATAGGGCCGGGTTCCGTCAAAAGGAGGAATGGGCGTGGCGAAGGTTTCAAAATCCAGATGACAGAGTGGGTACCAGAGGCTTTCAAGAAAATCATTTACCCCAGCCGAGTTGATCGTATCTTCTTTGTTGATCGTAGCGATAGCCTGGAATCTCTGGGCGTCGTTCAGCTTGTCTAACGGCAAATTTTCAAGCCGGACTATCCCCTGGCCGTAATATTCAAACTTGTTGATCCCCCGACCCTTGAGGGAGAATATGGAATCTTCGGGAATATCCCGCCAGCAGTAGGGAACAAATTCACAAGAGTACGGATATGTGCAATACCCGCCGATATCAATAGTTGGTTCATCGCCTTGGAGTGCTTCACGCAAGTTAGTGATGATATCCGGCAAGGCTTCCTGCCGAACCAGTGCCAGTTCAGTCACATCCTCGCTGGTGAATAATTGTTGAACATCAATATCACCCTGCCTCTCATACTTATTGTTGATATGTACGATAGAAACTTTTGAAACAGGCAGGCCACAATTGGTAACTACGTAATACTGGATTGCCGCATCATCATAATTAGGGTCCTTAACGGACGTGGACATCTTTACTTCGTTGATTTCCCAAGTCGTGCCGGTACGCACCAGAATATCGGCCTTGATAAAGATGCCGTCGAAGGCAAAAGACGCCTCGTAGATAACCTCGGCTCCAGCCTCGATGAGTTCGCGGGTTTTAGCGATTTGTTCAGTAGCAGATAAATCGGAAAAAGGAACTATAGTGCCACCCGGAAAAAGCTGTTGGGCGAGGATACCGACTTCCCGGCCAGTCTGGAATTTCGCTTCGAGATCCGGATCAGGCTTTATTTCAATAGCGGGTGGATTCTTGGAGAGATATAGGGCTTTCGGACATTGGATACCCTTGATAAGGGATGTTTTACTGAAGCCAGCAGTACGCTTTCCGTTACTCATTCTTGCCTCCATTGGCCTCTATGGCAATATATAGTTGACGATTCCAATTTATCTCTTTGGACCGCTCGCTTAAAATTTGTTGTGGAATAAAGAAGTCTGATTTCAATTGACATATTTAGCATATTAACGCGCTTCCGTTTATAAGTTTGTATCGTCAAAAACAGAAAAACTAAATCCTTTTTTAGTTCATAGTTTCAGGTACTGGCCTGCATAAACAAAAAGCCCCATCCTTTCATATGGCTGAAGAAATGGGGCTTTATTTTCTTGTAATCCAGTTGTTAGTCACCTGATCCTCCTGTTTGAGGTTCAAAAAAAGACCGAAATTAATCTAAAACAATATAGATTAAGTGAATATGCAAGTCAATTTATTATCTTTTTCGGGATTAAATGCTTGCGGGATACGGATGTTATTCCCTTGAATTGCGGAGTTGTGATAGCTAATCGGTATCGCACTGGTTTTGAATAAGGATAGGTGTTTGAACGTATAGCAGATATCTTTAATACCCAATTTAATGGTGCGAATGAAGCACAGCGTAATGAGTATCTACTCACAGATGATGTTATATCCTGGTTCCCCTAATATTAATCAATTATAGTCACCAAATTATAGACATTTCTGTTTAATACAATGTCATTGAATTGACACTATTCTTTCGTTTAAACCGTAAAAATGTGCAACCTGTAATTCAATACCCCTAAAATCCTAAGAAATTTCCCAATAAGGATTATCTGAGGTCAGGGTTGGAACCCAGATACACTTGTTATTATTATATTTATATCTCTCTTTAGGATATTTAATTTGTTTAAGATTTTGTCTTTCACAAATAATTTCTATATCCATCATAAGAATAGGCGATTCACCAAAAGTATTTGATGGAATACTATTAAATAGACTTCTAATAAATCGGATCCTTTCACCTTGATTCGCTTCGTCTTCCTTTATTAGACTTAGATCGTTAATTCTAGGAAAAATGTTTTGCTGTTGCGTATTGAATGTTTCTTTACAGAGTATTCCCCCGTCTTTAAATAGATCGGGGAAGAAAATATGGCCTGTTTTCCCCCCCCATGGACCTAAATTCCAATACCTTTTCCCATTATAATTATCACCGCAATCTATTTCTTTATTGCCGAATTTCATATTTAGGTTAATTCTAACTGCCGTATTTTGATCTGACTTATTCTCGATTACAATAAAATTCCGTAAAGAAGCCATATTTTGTGGTATAGTGCATGATATTTTAGGCAATTCTTTTATAGATAACTCTGCTTTAGCGGTTTTAGCATATTTACGAACCCATATTAATGTCCAAAAAAGTATTACTGCTATGATAATATCTACTATTAGAGTCCAAAACTTATAATTATTAAATATATTGCTTTCTTGTTCTGTATTATTTTGCTTGGAATTATTAATTTTTAACCTTTTTGATTTATAATTTTTTTCTAAAGATAGGCCGCCATTTTTTGTGCTCTTTGCGTTTTTATTTATAGTGATTTGATTCGGTTGTTCTTTCGGCTCACTCTCGCACCCACTAGCCAAGATAGGGTGTGCAAATATAATCAGAATTATCAAAACAAATCCAAGCTTAATCAATTTATTCATTATCTCCACCACATCACAATCTATCTCACCATATGTTTTTAACGTAGATACCTTGCCAGTAGAGCAACTCAAGAATTCAATAAATTTCATGCAAATAGGGTTTGAATATCATAAATATTAAAACGTTTCAATTTGTTACGTGAATAGCAGTTATCTGTAACGTTTAAGCTTAGCGGTGGCTGTAGGCCATCCGCTGGAGTGATTCGTTGAACGAAGCCGCTACGCGGCGGAAAAACAAAAAATAGTGTATACTCCTTTTATGTGTCCAATTCCGGGCACTTATAAAAAAGGAGTATATCATGAAACAAGCAGAAGTAAATCGATTTAA
>Ga0307378_10007948_pt1 | contig 14195 bp, 12 predicted proteins | sample UN1MG_FD_202238 | JGI IMG/M metagenome (GOLD analysis project Ga0307378, IMG submission 202238) | Soil microbial communities from Risofladan, Vaasa, Finland - UN-1 | ecosystem: Environmental > Terrestrial > Soil > Coastal area > Acid sulfate soil | place: Finland: Risofladan, Vaasa | collected...
GTATTCGAACCGGCACTCGGGGCACATGATGAAATCCCTCATGGTCGTGTTCGGGCGGTCGTAGGGCACTCGCTCGATGATGGTGAACCTCGGCCCGCAGTTCGTGCAATTGGTGAACGGGTAGCGATATCGGCGATTGGCCGGGCTCAGGAAGTCCGACGTACATTCGGGGCAGACGGCGACATCGGGGGGCACGATGGGCTGGATTTCGCCTTCCTGAAGGCTGGCAATTATCTCGAATGCTTCAGAACAAGTCGGCTCGATAGGGACAGATTGCAGGTCCGAGACTCTGGCGAGCGACGGCGCTTCCGGTCGGATGGAATCTGCGAACTGCCGGACTACCTGCTCATCGCCCTCGGCCTCGATCAGGACGCCGCCGCCGGTATTGCAGACCCATCCGCCAATCCCCAATCTGTGGGCGAGTTGATAGACGAACGGCCGGAATCCCACGCCCTGGACCGTGCCTGTGACTCTGATGCGTAACCTGATATGACCGTTTTTCCGCTGGTTCATCATCTGATCTACTATGCGGGAAATCGCGAAAGAATTCAAGGGGAGCTATGCGTGGGCCACTTCGATGGATTCGACGTAGAACTCGCGGCCGCTCACGATCTCACCCTTCTTGCCGGAGCAGGTGGGACAGCAGACTTTCGCTGGGGAGTAGGAGGTACCGCATTCGGAGCACTTGAACCGGACAGGGACAGATTCGATCGCGACCTCCGCCCCTTCGGCCATAGTGCCTTTCGCCGCCATGTCGAAGTAGGTCCGCACGCAGTCCGGGTCCATGGTTGACCACTCGCCGGACTTGATGGATACCCGGACTATTCGCGCAGCGCCCTGTTTCGACGCCTCATCGAGAACGAGCGATACGATACTTTGGACTGCTTTGACTTCGTGCAACGCTATCTCCTTGGCTGCCGATCGTCTGAATAACCGCCGATGCCGCCTTCAGCGGAGGATAGACTGCTTTCGGGTATATGCCGATCCCCAGGCAGAGGATCGCAAGAATCACCATGGAAACCACTACAGTCAGTGGCGCTTCTCTCACCGTCGGCGCTGAGGCGGGTGGAGTCGCCTGCCCCCAGAAGACCGACTTCGCCGCCTTCAGGAGCACGACCATTGTCACGAGACTCCCGGCGATTCCGAGGATGACTGCATACCAATCGCCCGCTTCCGCGCCTGCAACGAACAGCGCGAGTTTGCTTTGGAAACCGTTGAACGGCGGGATGCCCGAGACCGCCAGCGCTCCGACAAAGAAGCAGAAACTTGTGATGGGCATCTTCTTCGCCAATCCGCCGAGCTCCGAGATCTTCCGAGCGCCGGTCGAGTAGATGATCGCCCCTGCCGCCAGGAATAAGAGAGCTTTCGCAAGGGCATGATTCAGCAAATGGAATAGGCCGGCGTAGATGCCTAGCTGAGTCCCGATCCCGAACCCCACCAGCACATAGCCGATCTGGCTCACGGACGAATAGGCCAGCATCCTCTTCAGGTCATCCTGCGCGAGGGCCATTATGTCGCCGATGATCAACGTGAAAACTCCCAGGGCCAGAGCGAACATCGCGACCGGGGCGAAGGTTGGGTAGAAGAGGCTGACTGTGCGGACGAGGGCGTACAGCGCCACCTTCAGCATCACTCCCGAGAGCAGGGCCGAGACGGGGGTCGGGGCCTCCGCATGAGCATCCGGCAGCCAGGGGTGGAATGGAGCGATCCCCGCCTTGGTGCCGAATCCGACGATCAGGAACGCCGATGCAAGTATCACCGTTGTCGGAGGGAAGCTGCCGGCGACCGTTCTCAGGTCAGAAAGCAGGAGTCCCTTCGAGCCGCCGAGGATATTCGCGCCGGAAGCGTAAACAAGCACACACCCGAACAGGGAAAAAGTTATGCCCACGGTAAGCAGCATCAGATACTTGTAGCCCGCCTCCAGCGAACGTTTGTCCCAGTAGAATGCCACCAGCAGCCCGCTTGCGATGGTGCTCGCCTCGACTGCCACATAGAGCATGATGATGTTATTGGAGAGGCAGGCCCACAGCATGGTGGCGATGAATAACATTATCCAGCCGTAGAAAGCCGTCAATCGCCCGCTGGTGGTGGTGTGAGGCAGACCGCCCTCCTGGACCTGATGGCGCATGTATTTCAGGGAGTAGATCATCGCGATCAGCCCGAGTCCGGAGATCAGGCTAATCAGCAGGGCACTCAGCGAATCGGCGTAGAGCTGGTTGTTAAAGGATGTGAGCACCTCTCCCCGCAACGTCGCCGAAACGATTGCCGCAGACAATGCCAATGCCGCCGCAGAACCCAATACTGCCAGAACTTCCCTTAACCCCGCAGCATACTTGCCAAGGATGAAGATCAATACCGCCGCCGACGTCGGCACTATCACTACAAGCGCTGGTATAACCGATGCTGTCTCAGTTGACATGTCTAACCTCTCTAATCCGTAGGAAGTAATCCGTAAGGGCATTTCCGGTTACGCATTACTCGTTACTCATTACCAGTGCAACTCGGTAAGCTTGGATGTATCCGTCGAGCCGAACTTCTCTCTAATGCCGCCGATGATGTACAGCAGCAGGTAGACGGTCACCACGACCTCGGTCGCGATGCCGGCGAGTGCGGTCTCCTTAATCGTCGGCGCGAGGCTGACAAGGCTCAGATGAACGCCGTTCTCCAGCAGGCAGAGGCCGATGACCGTCTTGATCGCGTCACGCCTGGTCAGTATTGCATAGAGACCCAGGAAAAAGACCGTGAACGCCACCGCAAGGTTTGTCTCCGCGATCTGGGCCAGGTTTCCGCCGGCATTGACAAACAGGCTCGCATGCATATGTGTCAGCTTGTACATCGCAGAGGCAAGGGCAATCAGCAGCACCGCCGAAACCCCGAAGCTAACCGCGGGCTTCGTCTCCTGCTCGGCCCCTGCCGTCGAGCGCCAGAGGAACCACGGCACGAGTACTGCCTTCGTCACCAAGGCAGTTGCCGCCCAATAGAGCAATGCGGAGTTTTGGACCGAGTATGCGAGCAGCAGCCCGCATATCAGGAGCGCCTGGGCCATATAGGCGACGGTCGAATGGCGCAGGTTTCGAGCCTCGACAGCCGCGAAGCTGGTCAGGATCATCAAGAGACTGAGCGTGTGAATCAACTGTGGACTGATTTCCATGTTTACACTCCGATCACGGCAAATGCGAGCGCCGCCAGCGAGACGAACAGCACCCGCCCCATGTAGGTCATAGACTGATCAATTCGCAATCTGGGATTGACGCTGTCAATCAGGCCGATCACGACGAAAACCACCAGCACCTTCAACAGGCCGGCCACGAGCGCCAGGGGCGCAAAACTCACTCCCGGCCAGGGCACGAATATCGAGACGAGAATGAACGAGAAGACGAGCTGGCGGATGTAGAAGGACAGCTTATACAGTGCAAGTCGAGGGCCGCTAAACTCCATGAACGGCCCGTCCGCGATCTCCTGATCGGCCTCGACCATGTCGAACGGCAGCTTGCCGATGTTCGCCTGCAAGGCCAGGAAGAACGCGATTCCCGCGAATGCCATGGACATACTCGGCCCGTGAGCGATCTGCCAGCCGATCACGTCGCCCATCAGCAGGGACTTCGCCTTTACACCGGCAGTCAGTAGAGCGACCACTGCAACCGGCTCGGCGCTGAGCAGCATCATCATCTCTCGGCTGGCCCCTGTGTAGCAGAAAGGATTGCCCGAGGCGAAAGCCCCCAGCATGACTGCTACCGCGCTTAGCGACATTATGTAGACCCACACGATGATATCGCCGGACGTTCCGAGAGGGGCTTTGCCCCACATCGGGGTCAGAGTCGCGGCCAGGAGCATCGCGCCGAGTGAGATCATCGGCGCAATCCTGAAAAGCGCTCCGCCGCCCATCTGCAGGTCTTCCTTGCCGAGGAGCTTTAGAATGTCAATATAGGGCTGGGTGATCGGCGGGCCTTTCCGTGAATGGATCACCGCCTTCAGCTTCCGCACGATGCCCTCGAAAAGCGGCGCGAGCAATATGACCAATATCACATTTAGCAGCGCTCCTGCGATGAACATGTCTACCTCCAAGCGAAAAGAATCACCAACACCAGCACTACACCTATGAGCTGCCAGAGCATGTACATTGCCGGCAGACCGCTGTGACTTCGGCTGATTCTGTCAGTCAGCCGCGAGCCCGACTTGACCAGCGGGTTGTAGAGCCAGCCGTCGAAATCGAATAGCTTCCTTAGGAATTGCAGGTTCATTCTTGGAAGCCGAACAGTCGGGTATATGCGAACGAACGCACTCTTGAATGGCAGGACAAATCCATGCGCTCGGTATCTCACCTGGTCCGTCGTGTATTCTTCGCCGCCATACCACGGGGCAGTTTCTCGGGATGGGGCATTCCCCGATTTCGAGATTGCATAGGCGATCAGTCCGCATACCAGCAATCCAATCGTCGCAATGGCAGGATTCCATACCCCGGCGGTTACTCCGCCAAAATGCAGGCTGATACCCGAGAGGTTCGCGCCGAAGATGTTGGCAAAGCCTGGTACGGACATCGAACCGAGCGATCCCCGGACTGCCCCATAGAGAAGAGTGATGGGAAGCAGCGGGATTATGCCGAGGACGATGCATGCCACGGCGAGCGCAATCTGCGGCGCCTGCATGGATGCCGGCACATCGCCGGTCACCTTCTTCCCGGCAGTCGCCAGCTTGCCAAGGAATATCGCCCCCAGGAACTTCATAAACGACGCCAGGGTCGCAATCGAGCTGAAGAACGCCGCCAGGACCAGCAGCAGGAACAGCGGCGATGTGAGTCCGCCCTGGAAGCTGGACTGGTAGATCAGCCATTTGCTGGCAAAACCGTTCAGAGGCGGGATGCCGGCGATGGCGAGAGAGGCGATTATGGCTGTTGCCATCGTGAGCGGCATTAGAGCGCCAAGCCCGCCGACCTTATTCAAATCGCGTGTGCCGGTGGAATACTCGGCCGCTGCCGCGTTCAGAAACAGCAGTGACTTGAAGCAGGCGTGGTTTACTACATGGAACAGTCCCGCTATCAGCGCCACCACCGCAATAACCGGGCTGCTATTCAGGAAAAAGATGCCCGTGCCTATCCCAAGGAGCATATAACCGACCTGGCCAATGCTGTGGAATGAGAGCACCCGCTTGCTGTCATCCTGAAGCAGCGCTGTCAGCGTACCGACGAATATCGAGGTAGTTCCGAGAACCGCTATTATCCCTCCCCAAACCTCTCTGTACTCAGGCGCGAGGAACTCCACGAAGACCCTGAAAACGCCGTATATACCGGTCTTGATCATTGCGCCCGAGAAGATGGCGGATGCAGGGCCGGGTGCGGCAGGATGGGCCTCCGGGAGCCAGCCGCCGAATGGGAACATGCCGGCTTTGGTAGTGAACCCTATAAGGAATAAGGCAAGCACAATGTGAATAAGGACGGGGTTCGTCTGCCCCATTCGGCCCAGAGCGCCGGCAATGTCTCCGAACGCCCATGATCCTGACAGGCTGTAGGTTACGACTCCGGCGGCAAGCATGCATGCCGTCGCAACGTGGATCATCACGAAGTAGACCCATGCCGCCCGTACCTTGGTCGCATCCTCGCGGTCAAACCAGACCAGCACCCATGATGTGAGCGTCATGAGTTCCCAGAAGACGATAAAGAAAAACAGGTCTGAGGAGGCGACAACTCCGACGATCGCGCCCATGAGCAGCAGTGCGAACGGATAGTATCTCGCGGGGGACTGGCCGGCATAGACCTTGCCCATATACTCGATTGCGTACACCATTGACGCCAGCCCGACGAACGGCAGCACAAGCAGGAAGATGGCGCTGAGTTTGTCAATATGGAATGTCAGAGACGCTCCCAGCACCGCTAGTTTCAGGCCGGGCCGGATGTCGGCAATATTCTGGCTGAAGGCTCGGAGTGCGAGGATCCACAGCGAAATGCTGGCAACACCCATGAATGCCGTTGCAATATAGCCGGTCTTCCGCCAATCCTTGTGGAAAAGGCTCGTTATGACGGCTCCGACTACAAGCAGCCCAAAGGCCAGGAATAGCAACTGCTCCGATGTCATGATAACCTCCAGCTAAGGCATGATCGCCTGGACAATTGGGATGCCGGCAATCGGCGCCAGGAAGCATGCAATGATGAGAACGACGAGAATCCAGTCCATGCTCGGCGGCGGGTCGAGGGATCCGACGAGCTCGGCTTCGGGCTTGTCCGCCTTCTGTGCGGATGGCGCCAGCACGCCTTGCTTCACCTTCCCGAAGAAGACCTTCTGCCCGACCCACAGAAACCATGCGAAGGAGATTAGACTTTCCGTAAGGATGAGGATCAGGGCAATAGGCCCGAATGCGCCAGGAACCTGCAATGCGCCTATGAGCACGTAGATCTTGCTCCAGAAGCATGCCAGCGGCGGAATCCCCGTCAATGCGAATGCTCCCACGAAGAATGCGACGGCCGTGATGGGCATTGACTTTGCCAGGCCCGAGAGTTTGGATATGCTTCGCGTGCCGGTGGCATAGGCGATTGCGCCGACGGTCAGGAATAAGAGCGTCTTCGCGACGGCGTGCATGAGAATGTGAAGGATCGCGCCCTTGAATGCCATCGTCGCTCCGAGCGATCCCAGCCCCAATCCCAGGAAGATGTACCCGAGCTGGGCAATGGTGGAGTATGCCAGCAGCTTCTTCAAGTCGTCTTGGAAGAAGTACATTGCCAGGGCGGCGAACATGGTGACCAGCGCGGCAATTGCTACAAGCATGCTCATTCCGGTCGGAAGCTCCCAACCTGCGAGGAGCAGCCTGGCGGTGAGGAATACGCCGGCTTTCACCATCGCCGCTGCATGCAGATAGGCGCTGATGGGGGTCGGGGCGGCCATTGCTTCGGGCAGCCATGTATGGAACGGGACCTGCGCGCTCTTGGCCCATGCGGCGATAAGGAATAGTGAGAATGCCCAAGCTCGGGTTACAGGAGTCATCTGCCCCAGGGCATTGAACCCCATCGAGCCTGTGGCGCTGAAGACCCACACCAGCCCGCCAAGGAAGAAGAGCCCGCCGAACGACGTCATCACCAGCGCCTTCATGCCCGCTTTCAACGACTCCTTATTGTCATAGAACGAGATCAGCGCCCAGGAACAAAGCGTCGTCATCTCCCAGAATATGAGGAGCTGCAGCAGGGTCGGGGATATGGCGATTCCCACCATCGAGCCCACGAAGGTCATGAGCCAGAAGTAATACCGTGCCTGGCCGGACTTGGTCGGATGCTCGTGATTGCCCGAGCTTAGATAGCCCATGGAGTAGATCGTTATGGCCAAACCGATCAATGTCGAGGCCAGAAGCATGATGATCGCCAAAGGATCGAACTGATAGCCGAAAAGCCCGGTGTCCATGCCCAGCCACGGCATGCTTCCGAAAAGGCGAGTCTCGTTCGCCGCTCCCAAAGCCAGAATCACGGCCAATTCGGCAGTGATCGCGGAGGCAATGACGGCGACTATCTTCGAAGCGCGGTCCCTTGCCGCCAGACATGTCACTGCTCCTGCGAACGGCACGGCCAATATCGCGATTGCCAACGATTGCATGTCAGATCCTCCCCGGGTAAACGATCGGAGTCTCCTCCCATCCTTTCAGGTAGGCCTCCAAGTCGAACCCTTCCGGCAAGTGCTCCTCTTTCTGAGCCGCAACCTTCTTAGGGACGAGTCCCAATGCGAGGGCTGCGCCGTAGACTATCGCTTCGGGCCTCGGCGGGCAGCCCGGAATGTACATACTCACCGGTATCACAGTATCCACGCCGCCGAGGACATTGTAGGTGTCGAACCATATGTTGCCGCCGACCGAACAAGCGCCCACCGCGATGACGACCTTCGGGTTCGGGGTCGCCTCGTAGAGCCTCCTGAGCGCCGGGGCAACCTGCCTGCTTACGGGGCCGGCTACCACGAGCGCATCCGCATGCCGGGGGCTTCCGACCAGCTTCATGCCGAACCGCTCCACGTCATAGTAGGGGGTCAGCACGTCTATCACTTCGATATCACAGCCGTTGCACGAGCCGCAGTTCGTGTGATAGAGCCACAGAGACTTGGGAAACATCTTCTTGCAAAGGTCGGATATCATAGACTCTCCTCGCTTTCCTTCACGAGAGAAGTGGGCATCACGAAGTCCAACGGCGGCTTGGTGGGGAAGCTCCCGTGCTTGTTTTCATCGCCCGGTCCTCGACCTCGCCATCGCTTGCTGGCAAACTTGTCTATCACATTGTCATATTCGAAGCATCGGCCGCAGCGCTGGCAGGTCGCCATCCATAGCGTCATCTCGGACTTGAGATCGGCCTTGTCCGGAGTGGCGGTCTCGAACTGGTCAGTCGGCCAGATGGCGTCCTCGGGGCAGACCTCGAAGCATCGGGCGCATTGAATGCACCTGTCGAGGTGGAACATGATCCTGGAGACCTCACCCATGTCCTCGATTACTATGCACCTCGGAGGGCAGACGTTCGCACACCCGCCGCAGCCTATGCACTTGCGGGCGTCGAACTTGATCTTCCCCCGAAACTTGGCAGGCACCTGGACCGGCTCGAATGGATAGGGCAGCGTCACCCGGCCTGCGCCCAGACATATCACCGCTTCTTTGAACTTGGCCTTGAACATATCGCCTACTCCTTATTCCTGCACAGTTTTTCCAGCTCTTCCTGCGTGTAGATGCGAACCTTGCCGGTATTAACGTCCAGCGTCTCGACGCGCTCCGTGCATGAGAAACACGGGTCGAAGCTGCCGATGCTGATCGGCACGTCTGCGAGTTGGAGCCCCTCGATCATGCATCCGACCGCCTGGAGGTTCTGGTAAGTCGGGGCTCGGACCCGCCATCGGTACGGCCGATTCTCATCGCCGCTGAGTATGTAGTGGTGCGCCTCGCCCCTTGCGGCCTCGACCGAGCACAAGCCGATCTTGCCGTAGGGCAGCGAGTGATCAATGTCCGCCATCACAGGCCCGCCGGGCATATCATCCAGCGTCTTTCTGACCAATCGGATGGACTCGAACAACTCGAGCACTCGGACGAGCGTCCTGGCCCAACTGTCGCATCCGTCCTGTACCTGGATCTGGGTTCCGAGTTCCTTGTAGGCAGCATAGGGGTGATCAACCCGGCTGTCAATCGCGACGTTCGAGCCCCTCGCCGTGGGGCCTACGGTGCCAAGTGCGCGCGCATTCTCCTCGGTGAGGATGCCGACCCCCTTGAGCCGGGCCATGAGGGTTGTGTCTATGACGACGGCATCCGCCACCGCCTTTAACTCCTCTTCCACCTTGTCCAGCACGCGGCGGATGTCTTCGGCGGCGGATTCGTCAATGTCGAATCGCACCCCGCCGATGAGGTTCGACGAGTAGTGCTTTCGGTTGCCGGTGATGCGCTCCATGAGCCACATGACGGGCTCTCGGATGCGCCACACCTGCATGAGGATGGTGTCGAATCCGATGATGTGACCCGCCAATCCGACCCACAGGAGGTGACTGTGGATGCGCTCCAGCTCCAGCAGGAGCGAGCGGATATACTTCGCCCGCATGGGTACTTCGATGCCTACCGCATCCTCGACTGCCTGGCAGTATCCGCACGAGTGGACCTGCCCGCAGATTCCGCAGATCTGCTGGGCAACGAATGGAATCTGATTGTAATTCAGCTCGCTGTCCCCGAGCTTCTCGATCGCCCGATGGTTGTAGAAGCCGCGGTAGTCCGACCCGACGACCTTCTCTCCGTCCATGAAGAGCCTGAAACACGCCGGCTCTTCCAGGACAGGGTAGAACGGCCCGAGCGGGATGACGGTCGTGCCCTCGGGGGCTTCCATGTGGGGAGGCGCATTCTGAGGCTCGAAGGGAAATCGCTGATTATAGGTGAACTCCTTGCGAAGCGGGTGGATACCATTCGGGAAATCGTCTGACAGTACCAGCCTGCGCTGATCAGGATGGCCCACGGGAGTTACTCCCAACAGATCGAACGCTTCCCTCTCGGTCCAGTTCGCGGCAGGAACTTCCGGCGTGATCGAGGGCACTCTCAGGTCATCCGTGGGAACGTGGGACTGGAGGACCAGGAATTTCTTGTGCTCATCGAAGGAGATGATATAGGAAACCCGGAAGTCGTTAGTCTTCTGACGCATGTCGGTGGCAACGCTGATGACCAATCGCCCGCCCAACTGATTCACGGCATGCTTTGCAACCGACGGCAAAGCGTCCCGGGGAATGGTTACCACGAACTGATCCTTCACATGCTCCTGATAGTTATCCAGGATATCCGGAAAATTCGTCCATAGGTCTAGGAGAAACTCCTGATGTTTCACTTTATCCTCCCGGCCGCGGTTCCTTTCGGGACCAGGCGTATCAACATTTCCTCAATATATCCCGCGGCGCTAATGACTTCGTCGCACATGGCTGCTCCCTGACGAACGTCTTTCGGCTGGACCGCCAGCACGAAGCAATTGCAGCTCAATTCTCGCTCCAGATATTCCATCGTCATCTTCAGCGGAGCTCGATGGGTATCGAATCCGGAACTCCGCAAGTCCCCGGTCTCCAGGAGAGCCAGGTTCCCCGGTTTTCCGCCGAAATCCACAGCATCAACGAACAACACTGTGTCCGGCCCTATCTCTCGAATCTTCCAAGTGTCACACTCCGGCGATGCTCCACTTTCGATCACGTGCTCGAAGCCCGCCGTCTCCAGCAGTCGAGCAGCGAAAGGGCCGACTCCATCATCACCATGGTCGTCAGCGCCCACGCCGATGACCAGCACAATTCCTGACAGTCTCGAGGCCAACTCGTCTTTCACGCTAGAGCTTCAGTTCCGGCAGCGAGCGCATCTGCTGATAGGTGAATACCGGGCCCTCTGTGCAGAGATAGACATGGTTCACACAGCAATGCCCGCACTTGCCCACGCCGCATTTCATGTAGCGCTCGAGGCTCGTGACAATCCGATCCTCGGAGAACCCCGTCCTCAGGAGGCTGATGGTCACGAACTTGATCATGATCGGCGGCCCGCAGGTCAGGGCAACCGTCTTCTTGGCATTCACCTTTATCTTGTCCAGCAAGACGGTAACCACCCCGACGTCGCAATCCCATTCATCACATCCGATGTCAACCGTCTGGAGCAGGTGCATGTCTTCGCGCTGCTTCCACTTCTCGAGGTCATACTTGAAATCGAGGTCCGCAGGCGTCCTGGCACCGTAGAGCAGCCAGAACTCCCCGTATTCCTCGCGATTGGCCAGGATCTGGAGGATCGCCGGCCTGAGAGGAGCAAGCCCGCACCCGCCGCTGACAACCAGGATATCATTTCCTTTTATCTCTTCCAGCGGCCAGCAGTTGCCCAGCGGCCCGCGTATGCCGACCTGCCCGCCTTTCTTCAGCTTGTGCATGGCCTGGGTGACTTTCCCCCGAGCCACGACCGTCAACTCGAAGAACGACTTCTCCAGGGGACTGGACGCAAATCCGATGGGCGCTTCTCCCGCGCCGAAGACCGTGACTTCCACGAACTGGCCCGGCTCGAAGCTGAATGACTTGGCGTAGTTCTTATCCTCGAACGCAAGCCGGAATGTCTTGGTGTCCGGCGTCTCGTCAATAATATCCTCGATCACCGCAATCATAGGAACATAGAGGTTCCCGCTCGGCTGATCGGTGACACCCCACATTTTCCTCGGTTTGGCAGCAGTAAGAACCATTGTTTACACCTCGGCCGCTTTCTCTTGAGGTTCGAAGTACTTCGGCATGGCCCGCCGAAGTCGCTTGATGACGGTCGGCACTCCAAGGTCGGCGAGACACGTGAATACGCATCTGCCGCATCCGACGCAGCCGTGCCTTCCATCTCGCACGATGTACGGGTAGCTCGCCTTATGATAGAAGCGCCTCAAAATCCGGCTTCCCGGGGTCGGCCTGGGATTGTATCCGCTCGCTTCACGTGTGAAGCCGGCGAACTGGCAGGAATCCCACGACCGGCTTCGGACGTATGAGCCATCCGCCAGCTTGATTTCATCCACTGTATAGCAGGTGCATACCGGGCAGAGATTCGTGCATGCGCCGCATCGGAAGCAGGTTTCGGCGATCTCTTCCCATACCTCCTCGGGCACATCATTGTTGGATATGTAGTTGATGGCCTTCGCTATGTAGGCTTGTGTCTCGAACAGGGAGTCGGCCTGGAGCTCGATCTGTTTCCTCTCAGCGAAGTCCTTCGGCTGAGCCTTGCCGAGCATATATGCCCCCGGCGCACATGCCTCGCGGCCCTTGTCATTGCCGATCTCCACCAGGAAGCGATCGCCCAGGTCGGTAAGCTGGACATCGAACCCGGCATCGAGATACGGACCGGCGTCACAGCACATGCAGAAACACTCTTTCCTCGGCGGCTTGCCGCATACGAGGCTGAAAAGGACCGTGTTGTCCAGGCGAGCTTTGTAGTACGGATCAACGATCGGGTTGCTGAAGAATCGCTCCTGGAACCGTATCGCCGTCACGTCACACGACCGAATCCCGACTATGGCCTGCATGGGCGCCTCTATCCCGCCCTCCACCTCCACGGACTTGCCGGTCTTGTACCGGAACATATCCTCGTAATGAGGCAGCAAGAAGCGTTTCGGAGGGTAGATGTCATGGCCGTACTCCCACACGATGTCTTTGGGCGACTCGATAACATCGAACATTACATCGCCGCCGAAGAATCGCTTCGGGGCAATCAGGCGCATCTTACTCGCCACGCTTGCGAAGAACATCAGTGCGTCCGACTTCTTGAGAATCAGAGCGTCAGTAGTTTTCATTTCACCGCCTCAACCTTGACCGACAACCCTTTGTAGATCGGGACGCCGGATTCTGGATCGCATTCATACGATGCGAGCGCATTTGGGGAATCGCCGCCGAAATAGTGAGGGACATGGATACATCCGCGCCTAACCGAGTCCGACAGCAGCAGTCGGCGCGTGAGTGTCCCCGACTTCGAGGATATTTTGATAAGAGCCCCGGCCCTCAGACCGAGCTTCTCGGCGTCTGCCTCGCCCAACTCAGCGTAGGTCTCCGGATACTCCCTTGCCAGGACAGAGCTTCTGCATGCCACACTGCCGGTATGCTGAGGGAAGATAGCCCGGCTCGACACCAATTTCAGCGGGTACGCATCATCCTGCTCAGGAACATCAACCGCCGAGACCGGAATCAGTTTGGGGATCACGCCATTCAGCGGCACCTGGTATCCCCACGACTCGCCGGCTTTCTCGTATGATATGCCTCTGTACAGAGTGACGCCGGTCGCGATCTCATTCAGCACTTTTTTCGGATCTCGCTGCATATTCGTGCCGAGTTCCGCGGCAATATCGGCCATGATATCGAGATCCGACCTCGATTCGCCGATGGGCTCGAGGACCCTGCGCACGCATTGAGCGCGCCTCTCGATGTTGGTGAAAGTCCCATCTTTTTCGAGGAACGAGCAGGCAGGGAAGACAATGTCCGCCAACTTCGCGGTTTCGGTCATATAGAGATCGGCGACCGCCAGGAAATCGAGCTTCTCGAGGGCGGCCGAAGTCGCTTTGGAGTTCGGCGCCGAGAGCGCCACGTTCTCGCCGAATATCATCAATGCCTTGAGGTCGCCGGATTGGATCATATCAACCGCCGACATGCCGACCTCATCGGCCAGCTCGCAATCCCACACTATACCCCAGAATTTCCTCGAAGTCGGGTCGGAAAGCATTCCGTAGCCGGGCAGGAAATCGTGCGCCATGCCCATTTCCGATGCGCCCTGCGCATTTGCCTGGCCTCTGAGCGGCACAATGGATCCTCCGAGGAGGGTCGCTATGTTCGCCAGGGCCTTGACGATCTCGCTGGAGTTCGCCTGCTGCATAACCCCCAGGCCGAACATGACTACCAGCGGAGGATTGTGTGCAATAGTCTCCGCCGCCTCCTTGACCACCTCGGTATCCACCGCCAACTGGCCGGGGCCGATGCTCTCCAGGGAGTTTCTCAGCTCCTCGAAGCCAAGGAGTTCGGTGGAGGAATCGGTACACAGCTTCAGATCGAGGATCGCTCGAAGAAGCGCCCGCATCCACAGCAGGTCGGTTCCCGGCTCAGGATGTATGTATGTGCTCGCAAGAGGCGCGAGCTTCGAATCTCTCGGATCGAGGACGACTATCTGACAGCCGTTCTCTATGGCATCCAGAATGCGAGAGCCTATGTGAGGAAGCTGCTCCATTACGTTCGCTCCCACGATCA
>Ga0307378_10007950_pt1 | contig 14194 bp, 18 predicted proteins | sample UN1MG_FD_202238 | JGI IMG/M metagenome (GOLD analysis project Ga0307378, IMG submission 202238) | Soil microbial communities from Risofladan, Vaasa, Finland - UN-1 | ecosystem: Environmental > Terrestrial > Soil > Coastal area > Acid sulfate soil | place: Finland: Risofladan, Vaasa | collected...
TAAAAAGTATAGGGCTTATATCATGGCACGACCTAAAGTAAATATAGACTGGAAGATAGTTGATTCATTACTTGAAGCAGATTGTGAAGGTACAGAGATTGCTGCATATTTAGGTATAGATAATGATACGTTATATAAAAGATGCAAACTCGATAATAAAATGGGTTTTTCAGAATATTTACAACAAAAGAAAGCAAAAGGTGATTCATTATTAAAAACTAAACAGTTCAAAGTTGCAATGGATGGTGATAAAGCAATGTTGATTTGGCTAGGGAAACAGAGATTAAATCAACGAGATAAGCATGAATTAAATCACAAGAATAACGGAGAATCATTTGAACCGCCCGCAATTCAATTTTATCGAACGGATGATAAGGATAAATGAAAAGTTTGAGCCTTTATTTTTTCCAAAGAAAGGAATACGATACTACATAATAACCGGGGGTCGATTTAGTCAAAAATCATTCGGAGCCTCAACAGCAATATGTCACCTAGCAACTAACTTAAACCATAGAGTTCTTTATACTCGTTATACTTTAAATTCCGCTAAAGATTCAATCATACCTGAATACATTGAGAAGATTGATTTACTTGGTTATGAAGATTTTTATGAAAAGTGGGCAGATAGAGTAATAGCTAAACATAATAAGGCGAAGATTGTATTCAAAGGATTAAAGAATAGTTCAGGAAATCAAACAGCAAAATTAAAATCACTTAAAGACTTTTCGTGTTTCGTATTAGATGAAGCTGAAGAGGAAAATGATGAAGTAAACTTCGATAAGATAAATCTGTCCATTCGGGCAAACGATATTCAGAACATTGTAATACTTATATTAAATCCAGCGACTAAAGAACATTGGGTCTATAAGAGATTTTTTGAAGGTATGGGAGTCCAGCCTGGATTTAATGGTTATAAAGACAATGTATGTTACATTCACACTACCTATTTAGATGCAATTGAATTTGTACCCGAAGATTATTTATATGAAATAGAACAATTGAAAATAAATAATCCTGAAAAGTTTGATCATATAATTATGGGTGGATGGTTAGATAAAGCAGATGGAGCAATATTGAAGAACTGGAAACTTGGAGCATTTAATAATGATTTGCCGTATTATTTTGGTTTAGATTTTGGATTCTTTCCCGATCCTGACTGTTTAATAAGATGCGCAATTGATAAGAAATTAAGACTAATTTATTTAAAAGAGGAATTTGGAGAAAATAATTTAAGCCCATCAATATTAAAAGAAAAAGTAAAGGCAATCGTAGGCAATTCTCTCGTTGTAGCTGATAGTGCTGAACCTCGTTTAATAAGTGATATTAGAAGCATTGGAGTTAATATTGTAAAAGTATTAAAACCAGCTGGGTCAATAAAAGAGGGTTTGAGAATTATGCAAGATTATAAATTAATAATAGATTCCGATTCAACAAAAATGGTAACTGAATTAAATAATTATTGCGAAAAAAACGGAGAACCTATCGATGCTTATAATCACAGGATAGATGCTGCAAGATATATCATAACTACATTGATCAAACCACGTACATCAAAAGGACATAGAGTGTTATGAAAAAATTAACTATCAATGACTTAATTATAACCGAAAGCAACAAAGAACAAGATTGCTCTATATGTCCGCTAAATGGCGAACTGCATGGAATTATTAACAGTTGCGATTTAAATAATGAATTAGCTGATTCGTTAAGATCGAAACATGGTACTTTTTTTTGTCAAAAAAATTTCATAAAAACAAAATGATTGAATTAGATGATATTACTTTGAAAGAATATTTTGAACTCGAAGATAAAGAGGCTTATGATTTCGCAATTAAATATTCAAAAGAATTATATAACAGTCCAATTGATATATTTAACGCCGGGGATTTTACCGAAATGGAATTTGGATTAATTAAAGACCTGCAATATGATTTTGAAAATGGATTAACATGGATGAAATTGCTCGAATATATTTCGCAAATATCAGGCAAAGATATAAAACAAATAGTTCAGTTTAGACTCCTTTCAATTTGTAGATTTAGAAATTATTTGACTGATGAAATAAAACGAATTAACGAAATAGAAATCAAACTTTTAGGACACGATCCCTCACCCGAAGAGGTGCAAGCCGGCATTAGTGAATTTAATAAATTTGGCTCATATGGACAGATAAGAAAATTAGCAATGGATGACGTGACTAAAATAAAAGAAGTTAAAAAGATAAAATATTCCACGTGTCTAATGGAATTGTATTATCAAAAAACAGCTAATGAATTTCAGGAAGCATATTATAATATCAAATACCCCAAACCAAACTCTCAAAGATAAATTTGTTATTATGTTAAATAACATTTAAATTTGTTTTGTATTTAACATAATAATATGACTAATTTTGATATTATCGGAGCGTTAAGAACTTATGCAACTGCAAATGATTGGGTTTTTTTAGCGGGCGTTAATGCTTACCAGAATTATTCTGCATCACAACAGGAATATAAAAATAGTCAACTAATACTTGGTGCAAATTTATCAGCAGCACCCAGAATTGTTAACGGCAAAGTGATAGAAATAACTTATTCAGGATTGATTTTTCTAGGGCAAAAATTTGATGATGATGGAACTCCTGCTATACCGGATAATCCTGAAACTCCCGAAGATGAAACTGAAACTTTCAATGATGGAACTCCTGCTAATTTAGACGAAACTTTCATTCAGAAATATGATAGAAGATTATTAAATTTGATGTCATTATTGACAAATCATCTTGGAACTTTCGCATGTAGTAATGAACTCGAAATATCGAATTTCAATATTGATATTGAGATAAATAAATATGATGCAAATCTTGATTTCGTTGGTGGGTCAATAACATTAATACAATGAACAAATTTGTTGAAAAATGGAGCGATGGAACTATTGATTTATTAAAGCAGAATTATAATAAATTAGGATTGAAAGCTTCTGGAAAGTGGGCTAATGATCTGGAAAGCCAGAATAAAATAAGTACAACAAATATTAATATTAAAATATTAGGATCGAATTATACTTATTATTTGGAAAATGGACGACTTCCAAATAAAAATCAAGATAAAACGGCATTACAAAAATGGGTTGGTTGGGCAGGCTCAACATTTTTGAAAGATTGGGTTACACAAAAAGGAATCAATGCGAATCCTTTTGCAGTTGCTTGGAAAATTGCACGTAAAGGAATCAAGGTGCCAAATGCTAATAATACAGGCGGTTTGGTTTCAGATGTAATAACAAAGCAAAGGATACAGATTCTTTTAGATGATTTAAAAGTATTTTATGTTTCTGATTTAAAGAGTGATATAATAAAACAATTAAAATAATGGCAATATCAACATTAACAATTTTTCAGGACAATAAAGTAGGTGATAGTAATTTAATGCCGATTCATTCCCCGTTGATATTTCTTGTTGATGCTGAATATACAGGTGCTGATCCTTATTTTATTTATTGTAAAATTTATAATGATGATGATCAACTTTTAGGAATTTTCAAATGTATTCCCTATAAAGATCTTACTACAGCAAAAAGGCGATTCATGTTTATTGCCGATACTGTTCTTCAAGGTTATATGGAAGATTTTGAAGATACTGAACAATCAGAAAGCAGTTTTATTCATATTGAAAATATAACTAAGGTATTCAAAATTGAATTTACCGACCCGGAAGAAAATGCTGATCCTGTTGAAATTAATATAACTACGATTCATGGTATTCGGCAATTTGGAAATGCCCCAAACTTAAATGAGATTTTTAACAATGAAACTGAAACAATTTTTGCTTATAAAAACAAACCCTGTTATGTATATTTTTTTAATGATAATGAAGATAATGTAATTGGCATAGGTTATGAAGTCAAATTCATAATAGATGATGGAGTTGACCCTGTTGATGAAGTTTTAATTATTGTAGATGGAAAACAGTTATATACAAACACAAGCGGAGAAGCGACGTTTAATTTATTAAATGGAAATTATTCATATACGATTTACAAAGAGGGATTTGTTGAAAAATCGAATAATTTTGCAGTAAATGGAGCGGCTCTTATTTTTGAAATAACATTAATAGCAAATACTGTATCAGCTGTTACTTTCCATGCAGAATACGATTCTGTTGATCAGGAAGATGTTTTTATTGAGGTGTATAAATTAGGATTATTAATTGCGAGTGGATATACAAATCCTAGCGGTGATTTAAATAGAAGTTTATATTTAGATACTTATGATATTAAAGTATCTGATTTGTATTGGGAATATTATGTTGATGATTATGAATTGCCTGTCATTACAAATCCACAAACGGACGATATTGTCATTCAATTAAAATCAACTTATGCAGTTACGTTTTATGTGCGACATGGGATAACGGGGGATCCGATTGTTGGTGCTACGATTGGAAGCGAAGCATACGCAGCAAGTGGCAATCCTTTGGATGTATGGAGAAATCAAAGTACGATACTGACAACTTTAGGCGATGGTAAAGTTACAGTTTATGAATTGTCGGGATCGGAAAATTGTGGAGTTCGTGCAAAAGGTTATACAAGTGCCGTAAAACCGGTAACAATACTTGAGGAACCTAATTTAATTACAATTCAATTATTTGAAACATGAGTCAGATAGGATATTATAGATATAAGATTAATCCAACTATTGACATTGATATTGATTTCAGTATTAATTATGAATTAGCTGCAACAAAATCAGTAATTGTAAAGGAGTGGTGTGATAATGATAAGTTGATTAAATATCTCAACAAAGATGGTCAATATAGATTCTTTGCATTCAATAGATTTTGGGAATCGAATGATAAACCAAAAGAATTGGGACGGTCAAATAAAATAATAACATCACTTCTAACAAGTAAATCATCAGAAGATATTTTAGGTTATAAAAATGAAAGAATATTAACCTTAATGGCACATGATATTTCTCAAGATGAACTGACTGTTTTGAGCGATCTATGGACCAGTCCCCGAGTATTGATGTATGTAGGTGATCATATAACTTTCAGTGAAAACGATTGGATTCAAGTATCAATTAAGGCAAAAAATAATCTAACACGAATTAAGAAATCGAATTATACAGATATAATTGTAGATATTACTTTGCCTGAATGGTATACAATTAGTATGTTATGAGAATTTTAAGAATAAATGATCAGGATGTTGACATAGATGCAAAGACAGCAATTGGAATAACGTTTCAGGCTTACGATTTCAAGGAACCGGGACAAAGAAAGGTGTCTTTATCTAATACTTTTACTATTCCTTCAACAATAAAAAATCAAGCATTATTTGGATATGCGGGCAATCCTCAATCATTAAGTACAATTATTTATGGAAGTTTTTTATGTGATTATTGGGTCGATAATAAGCACTTAATTATTGGTGCAAAAATACGAATAGATGAAATCGCAAATGGCAGGATTAAATTATATGTATATAAAAAGGAAGATTTCTGGGATGAGATAAAGAAATATAATTATATAGATTTTCCGGAAGAGTTCTTATTATTTCTTCAAACTGAAAAAGGATATCCGGCGGCTACGCAGGAGGGATTGACTTACTGGGAAGGGACTTATGCAAATTTCATTAATCAATATATTGACACTGATGAGGGTTTGATCATACCTTATTATTTTGGTAATTTATTCAAATACGAACCCGGAGGTGAAGGGACTGGGTTTTTAGAAGATGAAGATAATATTTATTTATCTGGATATTCAAGCAAGGGAGGACATATTTGTGCATATGTAAAAACTATTTTTGAATTTATTGAATATAAATTTGGTGTTGATTTTCTTACTTCATCAGAAGATATTGATCTAATTTGGCAAGATGCTTATGCTACTAAGATATACATTCCTATTAGATCTTATTTGGTGGGAAATATAATTGATGAGGGAAAATGGGGTTTTATCAATTTACCTGAATTAATTAATCCCTATCTACCTTATGAAGATATGCGGGAAAGACCCGATAAAACACTTTACGATTTTGTTAAAGCATTCATGCAACTTTTCAATATTATATTAGACGAAGAAATAATTGATGAAGTTCATACTATCAAGATGTACCGGTTTGATGATATTGAAACAAAGGCGGAAGTTGTTCCTTTTTCAGGCAATTTAGATTTGAGTAAAATAAAATTCAAACCCAAAATTGATGGTTATGAACAAATAAACAGAATTAAATATGAAGTAATGTACCCGGGTGGAAACGAATTTGAGGGTGCAAAAAATATAGTATGCAATAATTTTAACCTGGAACCTTTAAAAGAATTGTTCAGTATTGATGCCTATTATCCCAATATAGTAATTAATACAAATGAAGAAGCGGTTATTAATTTATCAACAGAAGAGAGTTTTGAAACTTTTGTTTTCCTCATTTCAAACGGGATGACAATTAATAATATAAATGTAAAAATAGGCACAGTTCATTCATATGGTTATCATTTAGAAATTGCTGCAATATACGGTATATCAGGCGAATATAATTTTATTGAAGACATATTGGCATATCCTAAATATTATGAAATAGAAAAATGGATTAATATAAATGATCTTCTTGATTTTAAATTTTTTCGTCAATATCATATAAAGGAATTGAATGGGAGTTTTTTCATTAATAAAATCAAGGGGTTTAATCCTGAAAAATCTAATGTGGCAACTAAATTTGAACTAATAAGAATAAGCGATAAAGTACCGAAACCTATTGATATATACCTTGATAGTTTCTATATTGATGGCGTTGGTAATGCGTTTGTAGATGGTAACGGAAATAATTTTGTATAATGGCAGAAAAAATAACACTTGCAGAAATAAATCTGAATATGGATCAGGCAATTAAAGATGCCGAAGCGTTAAAGAAAAAATACATTGAAATAAAGGCAGAAGCCGATAAGTATAAAGGAACTGTCAAGGAAAATTCAGGTGAACATATAAAATTGCAAGCTGAATTAAAACAAGTCGGAAAAGAATACAATTCTCAAGTCGGACTTATCGGGAAAGTAAACGCTGCAAATACTACACAAGCGGGGACTTTGCAAAAATTGGAAGCTGCAAATGCTAAATTAAGAAATGAACAGAAAAGCCTTGATCTCACTAATACTAAAGGAATCAAACGAAACAAAGAGATAAATAAGGAAATAAATAAAAACACAGAAACAATAAGCAAAAATTCCGATAAGCGAAAACAAAATACAATGAATATCGGGAATTATACTTCTGCATTAGGCAGTTCAGGGGTTGCTATTAATGCCGCAACCAGTGGAGCAAAAACTTTCGGGACTGCTTTAAAAGTTATGCTTGGGCCTTTGGGGTTAATTATTGCCGCAGTCGGCGCCTTAGTTTCGTATTTCAAAAGATCAGAAGAGGGACAGAATGCACTTGCAAAAGTAACGGCTGTATTTTCTGCTATATTAGATAATTTTCTTGATGTTATAGGCAAGGTAGGAGAAGCTTTATTTAATGCAGTTACAAAACCGAAGGAGGCATGGCAGGGATTTAAGAATTTTATTCAGGGAGTAGGAGAGTTTTTCAAAAATACTTTCGGGAATATTATTGGAGGTACAATAGAAATAATGGTTTCTGGTTTTCTAAAAGGATTTGCAGGAATTGGCTTGGCGTGGCAAAAATTAAAAGGAATATTTGTTGATAATGCTGAGGGCATAAATAAATCTCAGGAAAAGATAAATGAATATAATCAGAAAATAGAAGATGGTCAGGAGAAATTAAAAAAAGGAACTGAAAATTTGGGAAGTGCTGCGAAAAATGCATATAATAAAGCTAAAAATGCATTAGGAGATTTCATTAATGAACAACAAACAGAGATAGGAATAGCGAAACAATTAGCAGATGAACAAGCTCAAATAAGAAAGGATGAACGCAAAGAATTAGTTGAAAATGCAAAACTTATTAAGGAATCGGCAAAATTGCGAGCCGAAGCAGAAAAAGAAAAATATATTGATGCTCAAAAATCAATTGAATTATTTTCCAAATCATTTGATGTTGATGAAAAACGATTAGCAAACGAACTCAATATTGCAAAACGAAAAGCCGAAGCTGCAAAAATAGCAGCCAGTTTAGCAAAATCAGATATTGCAACTCTGGATAAAATTGCACAATTAGAAGCTGAAGTTGAAACAAAAGAGGCTGCATTTGATGAAAAAAGAAGAGAACGAACAAGAAGATTGAATGCGATTAGAAAAGAAGCATTCGCACAAGAACAAGAACGATTAAAAACCAAACTTGAATTAGATAATATCGTTATTGAACAAGAAATAAGAAATAATAACAGAATACTTGACAGTGAAGAGGCTTCTTATGCCGAAAGAGAAAAGGCATTAAATGATAACGTTGATTTAATTCAATCAATATTAGATCAAGAAGCCGAAATGAAAATACTGGCTATAGAATCTGAAAGAGATTTACGATTATTGAATGAGGAAGATGCTGCTGAACAGATACTCTTAATTCGCCAACAACTTGCAGATGGTCAGTTACAATTGCTTAATGATACAATTGAGGCATCAAGAACGATACTTGAAGAAGAAAAAGAAAGACAATTAGAGGTTGCTCAAATTGATTTGGAAAATGATATGGCAATTGCCGAAGGTAATATTTTTGCCGAATTAGATTTAGAACGGAAAGGATTGGAATTAAAAAGACAACAAGAAATCGATTTTGCTAATAAGGTCGGTGCTGATACTGCGAAAATTGATAAGAAATATAAAAAAGCTCAAAGGGCTTTAGATATTGCTGAATTTAATGCAAAATTATCGTTAACCGCAGGATTTACACAAAATCTCGCAACTATTTTCGGAGAGCAAACAGCAATCGGAAAGGCTGCAGCCGTAGCAAGTGCAACTATTTCAACAATTCAGGGAGCTGTTTTTGCATTTACCGATTTTGCAAGTACAGGAACACCGGTTGGATTTGCCCTTGGAGTAGTAGCCGCAGCGGCTGCGTTAGCGGCTGGTTATGCACAAGTAAAACAAATTTTGGCTGTGGATTCTGGGTTGCCGGGTGGTGGTGGAGTTTCGGCTTCTATTCCATCAGCTGGGGGTGGTGGATTTTCTTCAATATCTTCTGTTTCAACAGCTCCGCTCGAAACAGGCGCGGCAAGCGTGGGACAAGGAATAATAAGCAGGGACGTTCAAGATCAGAGTTCAGCTGCGATTGCGGCGGGTATGAGTGATGCATTATTAGCAAATCCTCTACAACCCACGCTGGTAACTGATGATGTTACAATTAATCAAGATGAAGCATTGATATCAAATAGAACAGCAACGATATGAGAAAAAACTACGATGACAAAGTAAATCGAAAGGCATTTGTACAATTGTGTATTGAAAATCCTAAAGAGGGCGCAAATTATTTACATAATATCGCTAATCAAATTGAACAAAGCAAAAAAACATCCGTTGTTATTGGATGTTTAAAAAAGGTTTTGTTTTTAGCAGATACTACTCTGTATCGGGATTTGGGATTGTATTAAATTTTTATTCAGCAGCTCGTATTAATAAATAAGATAATGTTATTAAAAAAACAAGAACTCCGCTACAAAAGAAATACATCAAAATACTAAAATCTAAAAACAAATTAATTATAAATATTAGTATGTTAAGAATTACTAACATAATTAATATATATTTTGATATAAATTTAATCTCTTTCATTAGGTTTTAGTTAATTAATAAAGTTTGATTTATCATATAATTTTGGAAGTCTTCAAGGGTTGTTATCCCTAATTTATCAAATTCAGATTTATTTGTTTTTTTGAATTTATCCCAAATATTTTTACATTCTATTTTAAATTCACATCCTAATTTTTCAGGACTCCAAAATTTTTGGTTTAGTTTTTCCATGATTTAAATTTATTGCAAGTTACTAAAAATTGTCAAGACGGAAAAATTAATTGATATGTTTTGTAACATGTTTTTATATGATTTATTTTTACATTATGTTAAATAGAAAATTATGCTATTTCAAAACGAACATAGTGCCAGAATTATAAATCCTGACAAATTTAAAGAAAATGGAATTAAAAAAGGTCAAAAGTTTGCACGTAAAAATATATCAAAAGGAGTTGATATAATTATAGGTAAATTAAAAGATGGTGATGGGGGTTTGGTAACGCAAACATACAGATTTGATAAAAAAGAATTTACGGTCACCGAAGCAAAAAAATGGTTAAAAGATAATGATGTTGATTATATATCATTTGAAAAGGCAACAAAAGCAATGATTATGGAAAGTAATATTTATATAATTGGTGAAATAACAGATGTAAAAGATGAGAATATTCAAACACCTCAGTATACGTTTAATGATGCTTTAGCAGACTATCAAAGAGTTAAAAATTTTGATGTAGTTAATTTGTGGATAAGTACACCCGGCGGCGATCTTGAAAAAGGAAAACAAATCGCATCTCTATTTAGAGATTCAGGGAAACTTATAAAAACTCATAATTTAGGAGACGTTGCCAGTATTGGTATTAATATTTTCTTAGCTGCAAAACGAGAAAACAGATTTTATTATCCAGAAAAAGGCAGTTTATTAATTCATTATCCCTGGGGAGAGCCTAAGGGAAATGCCGCAGAATTGCAGGAATATACAGATATGTTAAGAGAAGAGGAATCTTTATTAGTAAAGAATCTGTGTAAGGAATTGGACGTAGAGGAAGCCGTATTGCGTGGGTATATGCAGCAAGAAAGATTTTTGACAGTTGAAGAAGTTGAACTTTTAAATATAGCAAATATAGTTAAACAGGAATTTAAAGCAGTAGCAAAATTAAAATTTGAAAAAATGGATGTAAAAGAAGTTAAAGAAGAATTATCTGGCATCAAAAAAGCATTAGAAGCATTTAAGGCATTTTTCAAACCAAAAGCCTTAATGATTCAGGATGTGAATGGTGTCGAATTAGACATGCCCGAAATTGAAACTTTTGAGCAATTGGCAATTGGTATTGCCATAAACGTAGCTGGATCCCCTGGCGATGGGGAAAATACTTTGGAGGATGGAACTGTGATAAAATCTGAAACAGGGAAGATTACAGAAATAATCTTACCATCAGCCGGAGCAGGTGATGAAATGGAAGCTTTGAAAGCTGAAAATGAAGCACTGAAAAAACAATTAACCGGATTGCAAACTTCTGCAAAAGAAAAAGAAACGGAAATTGTAAATTTCAAAATAGCAGCTAAAGCTAAAATCGAAGAAGTTACTAAGAAGCAAGATGCTTTTATGGCGAAATTTTCAACCGAGTTTGTTCCAGCCGGGGATTTTGATGATAGTAAGGAAAAAAATGCTGAGCCTAAAAAGTTCGCATACAGAGGAAAAAAAATAAAAAAATAAAGAGAAATGGCAAAAGGAATAGATGAAAGTGCGTTAACATTAAACGCGAAAGAAAATCCCGATTTTGCAAAATTTGTAATTGAACAAGTTTTTGAACAATTAGCATTATCGGCTATACACAGAGTGTGGACGGGGATAACTATGAAAGAGCAAATCGTATTTGCTTCATTATTTGGGAAAGTTGGTATAAAAGATACCACATGCGCAAGACCAACTTCGGGGGCGAAATCTGTTTTAACTGAAAAATTTTGGGAACCGGAAAAAGTAGGTGATACATTGATATTATGTAATTCGGAAGTCAGTGCCCTGTTCAAAGCTTATTTTGATAAAATTTCAAGATTTGAGGAATTATACGATATCACAGGGTCAGATGAAGAGAAATTTCTATTAGCAATGTTTGTTGATGCAATTTCAAAAGCGGTACTTCGATATGTATGGTTTGGCGATAAGGATGTAGTACAAGCTTCGGCAGCAGTAACTGGATTGTTATTGGCAGCAGATGTAAAGTTTTATGATTCTGTCAATGGAATATTCAAAAAAATATTTGCAGGCGTGACCGCAACAGATATTAAAAGATATACAATAGCTGAAAATGCAGAAATTACTAAAGCTGCTCAATTGGCATTAGCAGATAATAGAGCACTTGCTATTTTTGAAGGAATTTGGGAAATTGCCGACCCCCGATTAAGAGCGAGAACAGATAAACGATTTTTGGTAACCCATGCGATTTTTGAAAATTACAGAAAATCAATGCAGGCAAAGGGGGAAAATTTCAACATTGACTATACAATGGACGGATTTCCTAGCTTAAAATGGAACGGTGTTGATATAATTGATATGGAAACGATTTGGGATTTAGATTTGCAAACTGATTTTGTTGATAATACAACAAATAATGCTTATTATTTGCCAAATAGGGTTGTTCTTACGGTTGCCGACAATATTCCAGTTGGAACTCTGAACGAAGGCGATATGGATGAATTAGAAGCCTGGTATAATAAAGATGAACGTCTAAATAAAATGGCATACGGACACACTCTGGATGCTTTATATTTAGAGGGTTATATGATTTCAGTAGCTTATTAAGAAAGGAGAAAAATATGAAAAAATATATATTATTAATATTGAGTTTATTTGTTTTCGGATTTGCATATTCGCAATTTTCGTTTAAGGCAACTGAAAATTACAAAACTTATAACGGAGTTGCAGGTGATACGCTTAATGCTTCGTATTTGTTAGAAAAAAGTATCTATTTAGGATTGAAAGATTTTAAATATGATTATTATATTGAAGCAGATTTGGACAGCGCAGGAGATGCAACAGATATAACTTGCCGATTAAGAGGGTCAATGAATGGAGTTAACTGGACTAATATAGGAGATGCAATCACTTGGTATTTAACTACTTCTGATACAACTATAATTTATTCTAGCTTAACTAAAACTAATACAGCCACAGCGACAATAGCAGCATATGTACAAATTCATTCAGGAACATCAGGAATAGCGGCATATAAAATAACAGCAAGTGATTCTATTATATATACAGATACATTGAATGTTGCGGCACAAACAATAACTTATACAGATACAATAAATGTTGCGGCACAAACAATAACGACATCAGAAAGTTACCAAGATGGTTTGTCGTGGCGCTATTTGGAGTTATATTTTTTGGGAGCTGGTGCGGGGTCGGATATGAGTATACCGACAACTGGAAAACCAATCAGAATACGAATTATAAAATATGAATAGCTATGGGATGTGAAAGTGGAATAAGCAAAAATATAATCTCGAGTTGCATAACATCGGATGCGGGGGGATTAGAGATAACTGCATGGGTTTTTAATAGAGCAGACATTACTCCTACTTATGATGCGACTTTGAAAAATAAAATTACGTCAATGGCTTTAGTTGCAACAAAACAAGGCTATAAAATTACGGGTGTAAAAAAATTATTCAATGCCGGTCATGATATAGTTGTTGCAGACGACCGACCTGATAAATTCACACATTATTTTAATTTTCAGCAATTTGAATTTGCAGCAGAAGATATCTTGAATGTTGATGCGATTAATGATGTGATGATTTTTGTAGAAAGCAAAAACGAATCCGTCGATGGGGATGGTGTATTTATAGGTCTTGGTGTGAAAAAAGGACTCTGGAAATCAACTGATACTCAGCGAGCTAATGACTTACTCGGTGCGAGAAATTTAGAATTGGTTTCTATGGCTGGTCACGAAGAACCTTATTCAAGATATATACTTCTTGATACTGATTATGCAACGACCTTGGCGTTATTGGAAGGGCTGATGACTCCTCCTGTATAATGTTTGAAAAAGTTACAGAAATAATAAGTAAAGATTTTGAGGAAATTTATACCTCCTCATTGTCTTTGCAGTTGTTAGATTGTTACAAAAAATTATATCTTAATGGGAAACAACCGAAATCTTGTAAGGAATCACAAAAAATATATTTTCAAAGATTGTTGCAAGACGGTATTCAAAAAGCAAAAATCATGGATGAAGTAAGAACTTTTAAATTAAAAAAGCCTACAGGACTTAAATATGTAGGTGGGATTTTTCATAAACATTTTAATCTTGAAACATTAACAGATACGGAAGCGGTGAAATTACTTGAATCAGGTTGGATGCATGAAAGCGAATTTGATAAACTTCCTGCTAAATACGTTGAAGAAAAAGAAGTTGAAAAGCAAATTCTAGCGGAAGAAAAAGCAAAAACAAAAGAAGCAAAAAAGAAAAAAGAAGTTGAATAATGAAAATAATACGCTCAGAACTTGACAAACGTTTAGATGTT
>Ga0307378_10007951_pt1 | contig 14193 bp, 13 predicted proteins | sample UN1MG_FD_202238 | JGI IMG/M metagenome (GOLD analysis project Ga0307378, IMG submission 202238) | Soil microbial communities from Risofladan, Vaasa, Finland - UN-1 | ecosystem: Environmental > Terrestrial > Soil > Coastal area > Acid sulfate soil | place: Finland: Risofladan, Vaasa | collected...
CTGCAAGTCCCCTAACAGCGCCTCGAACACGCGCCCCTCGGCCTGGTGATTCACCAAGCGCGCCCGGTATTCGCTCAAGACGCTGAAGTTGAAGCCCGCATCATCCAGTGGCAAGTGCAGTGCGTACTTCCAATCCAACCGCATCCGTACCGCCTCCGCTGCTGCGCGATCCGCTAGGTCTTCCATGTACTGGAACGCGGTCACAAATGCCAGGTCTACCGGCGACAACCCTGGTTGCCCTTCCACCGGGTACAAGTCGGCATAGTCTTCATCTCGGTACTTGGCATATAACTGCTCCCCAACTAACCGATAGGGACTGTCGGACGCCAACAGTTGGCTCCCAATTCGAGCCGTTTCTTCTGGCATTTCACGCGGCGGTTGCGGTTTCAGCGACATCGGGCCTCCACTATTGCATAAACTTAGATTCCGACGGCCTGATTATCCCACAATTGCCCCAGGTTCGCCAACAGTATCATCAAAAGGGGTGATGTAGTGACCCCCAAATTGGACAACTACGATAGTTCACGTAGAGTCAATCCAAAACAGAGTCAGTCCTCGTCCTCGAATCGAACTAAGAATCACCGAAAAGGTGTCCAATCTATGGGGGTCAGTTCATGAATCCCCCGACCTACACGACCTAGTCGTGTGATGAAGCGTACGTACCCTAGAACACCTTTCGCAACGCGTAAGTCTACTGTGCCTAACCTTGCCGAGATCGCTACGGTCTGTTGTAGCAGGGGCAGGGCCTCGGCGAACCTCTTCTGTTCTATGCACACCAGCGCCAGCCTGTACGAATGAATGCTCGTCATCTGCACATCGCCCACGGTTGCAGCTAGAGCCAGGGCCTGCCGAATAAGTCGCTCGGCCTGAATCCGATCGTCTTCTATATAGGCGTATCCCAGGCTTCCCAAGACGGCGGAGACATCGGACGGGTCTCCCAGTTCCTGAGTGATGTCCAAACTGCGTTGGAGCAAACGCTGAACCTCAGCATGGCTTCCTACTGTTGCGCCGGTCAGAATGCCCAAGTTGCATAGTGGCCTCCATATGAGATCCTGATCTCCTAGCATCTCACTGATGTCTAAACTTCGTTGGCACAAGTATTGGGCTTCAACGTAGTCTCCCATCTCTAAAGCCACAACCCCCAAGCCATTCAGCGCACTGGCGATAATCCGCTGATTCTCCAACTCTTCCCCGATGTTCAGGCTTCGCTGAAATAAGAATTGGGCCGCGGCATACTCTCCTGTCGCCACAGCTAGTCTACCCAGCCTGACGGTGAAACCAGCAGCTATCTTTCTGCAGTCCTTCCTATCGGCGGCGCAGATGGCCTGCTCTAGGCAGGTACAGTACTCCTTCCAGTAGCCGCGCACATACAAAAACCTATGCATCGCCTGCGCAAAACGGCAGACTTGCCCCCACTCCTTCTCTTGATAGGCTTTGGTCATAGCGGACACAAGACTGGAGCACTCGGCTTCCAAAGCATCGTAGTTGGCGGCTGAGGGCTGGATGTAGGACTCAGCGTAAGCAAGATAGTGAGCAATGGAGGTAGCGGGAATCGTCTTGACCTCATTAGATTTCTCCAGTAGGAGCTCATCGTAATGCAGCTCTGGTGTTCTCGCTCCTGCCTCTGCGAAGTATTCCCTCAGCAGGTGGTGGGCAAACATGTAGCCACTGCCGACTTTGCGGAGGAAGCCGAGCTTGGCGGCGTAGTCGAGGAAACGGGCGTAGTTCCAGGGGATGTGACCTCTTAGATAGAGAATGGAGCGTAGGGCCAAGTGTTGGATCGAAGCGAAGCCCCCGCAGATCAGCCCAAGATAGAGCCCAACAAGCGACCCAGCAGGAATCAGCTCAATTCGTGGCCCAAAGATCAGGCCGATGATAGCCAGCGCCATTAACCCAGCAGATAGGCCAGTGACAATACCACTTGCTGCTGCCCGCCGAATGCCTTGACTGAGAATAGCTCGTACCTCTATTCCCTTGTGGCTCAGCCCACCAAGCAACCTGAACATCAGCCCGCCCATCGGCTCTAATACGCGAGCCAGAAGCCCAGCACGTGTCCAAACAGTTAGCGCCCCGAGCAGTCCCCAAATCATCCCAGTACTCAGCCAAAGGCCCACCCAACCAAGCGGTCCAGAAACCACCCCAGGAATTGGCCCTGGAATCGGCCTTGGAACCAACCAAGCAAGCGGTCCAAGAGTCGCCCCAATACTCAGCCCTGAAATCAGCATGCAAACCAGGATGGAAAGAGCAGCATGTAATCGCCGCTCAGCGCTTGTACGTAGCCATTTCGGCTGCATACGTTCAATCGAGATAACCGTCTGACCGTACTGAGACATCTTTTGGGCCAGCCACATTAACCAGCGGACAGTTTGTTCTGCCGCGTAATGCTCGCGGCCTCCCCGCTGCTCAAGCATCTGGTGCACAAAAGCTCCCAACACATACCTGCGGCGAAGCTCAATCGTGCCAGACGGTTCCGAATCTCTAGCCGATATTCCCTGGTGAGCCAGGGTTATGATGCTGAGCATCAACGGTGACTCTGCTAAACCCTGAAGCGTAGGATTGTGCTTGAGAGTCCTGCGCACCACCACAAGCTCAGCACCTGGACCGTCAAGGTATTGGTCAACCTGTTGGGGTGTCAAGCGCTGCAGAACAGCCGCACCCTTGAGCTTGAGCTGGGTCGTCTGCGCTTCACAACCTGCAAGGCGGCTACAGACTACAATAGGTGTCGATTCGTGTTCAGAGCGAAACTCGTTGATTGCTTTGACGCAGGCATCCCGGCACCCTGCTCTGACTTCGTCCAGCCCATCGAGTAACAGCATCAAAGCATTATTCTGATCGTCATTCTCAACCAACGGGAGGGCAACCGTCTTCGGGATTTTGTACGTGGTGTCGAGTTCATCTAACAGCCAGTCCGAGATTGATTGCCTTTTTTCAGCCCACGAGGAGAGGTTGAACACAAGGGGAACTGGCTGTGTTGGGTCTTCCTTAGCGCGGACAATTGCGTCGCGGGCCAGTTCAAGCAAAGTGGTTGTTTTGCCTGAACCCGGCTCACCCAGTATGAGTAATGCCTGGTTCATCCGATTAAAGATGCGCACAATCTCTATGCTGCGCGGTTTAGGCTCAGCCACTTCCTCTTCGGGGAGTTCTTCCAGCCAGGTAGGGATCTTCATTTGCGGTGGGAACAACATTGCGGCGAGTTCCGGCCGCAGCGTGGGTTTTCGAATTACTGATTCCAGTGGCGGAGGCACGTCGAACGGCATTGCCTCAGGCTCTGTCAGTGTGGGCACCTCTTCTGAACTAGCCTCCATCTCGGGCTCCCCGGCCGGTCGTTCCTCTATGTCGAGTTCAATCATCGTTGCCCCGTACAGGGACTTCTCCAACACGCCTTTGACCCAGAAGTCCTCCACCAATTCGAGCATCCCGCGCCGGATCGTTTTCTCATCCAGGCCGTCTCTTATTGCGATGCTAACAGGAGCATCGCTAGCGGCGAATGACCACAGGAATGCGACGACCCCAGCTAAGAAGGTCCAAGAGAACTCAAATCCCGGCTCGACAATGTGCCCCAGGATGGACACAATCCACAGCAAGGCGGCTATGATGCGTAGTATCAGACGCCAAGAGAATGAAGCACTCCATGGCGATAAAATTATAGGAGATAGAAGCAAAAGGAAGCCAATACCAAACCATATGATGTGAGTCGCTATCAACTTTCCGACGGCAGCTTGCATCTCCGCGCCGGCTAGGAGATATAGGAAACAGAGACAGCAAAACGGAAGCCCAAGGAACACGACAAGATCGTCCGCATGTAATCGCACTCGTTGACTTTTGTCCATTCGAGACCTCTCATCAACGCTTACACAGACTCACACTATTTGCCTGAACAAAGGATGTGTTATACAAGGCTTCCAGAGGGGGCCTCGAAAACACGGTATTTCTCAAGGTAATCGGTATTGTCGAGGGTTAGAAGATCTTGGTCAACTCCATTTGGGTAGTGTCCCTTAATTACCGTGGCGAGCAACACCAAATGTAGTAACATTAACCCCTGGGTGACATATCATCACGCAGAATAGCCGGCTCGTTGGACTGCTCCCCCATATCTGGGTGAGAGATGGCGATTCGTTCTATATCTGGGGGATGTGTTTACCCAATTGCGGCCTTATGTGATGTTTAGTCATTCAGGGGGCATTAACCGAAAAGACACCTACCATATAGTGGTCGTACGATCAAGAAGCCGATTTGCCGTGAAAAACCACGGGGCTCTTCAGGTATTTCACGACATCTAGCGTCTCGCTTTGGCGTTGCCACTAGGTATGGGTGATTTCGGCCAAATCCATCAAGCGAGTTGATGGACAACGCCCTCCATCTGGGAGGACTCAGAAACGGGCTGGCACTACGACTAGATGGTCTTGTCGGGCCCCCACTGTTAGAGGAGGCTAAGGATATTCTAGCACATCAACCCTTGATGCGCAGGAAATCGCCATGGCGCATCATCCCCTGTCTGCGCTGGAACGGTGTTTCCTACGCTCTCCTCTACGTCCTTCCGAGTTGTGCTCCTTCCGTTCGTGGGCTCGCACCGATAATCGGCCGCTTCTTCCTAACGTCCACCCTGGGAGCAGTGATCCTTTGCTTCAAGAACTCATCTACGTGTTGAGCATGTTTAGTATAGCAGAAACTAGGTGCAAGTCAATGCATTGGCCCACCGGCCCACCGGGATAGCGCAGCAATTAACATCCTCGCACTACCAGATGTGGCAAGCTCGTCGCAGCGTGACCGCCAAATGTGCAGGGCTGCCCGTGCAATCCCCGGGGCGGGGTGAGTTCAACCCACTTTTTGACCGCCAATTTTGGCGGTATACGAAACCTGGACGTGGATGTAGGGGTGTGTGAAGTATCCCATATCCCTGCGCTATCCCGCCACCCGCAACGCAGGCAACGCAAAACACCCCAGCCATCGGGCCGGTGCGATCTCGTTTCGCCCTCATTCAAAAGCCAGCTTGCGCCGGAGGGGAGGACGGAGTACCATCAATCAGCGTGAAGGGTAAGACGTATGTAAGTTTGGGAAACTGAGTCCAAAGACGTGTTGGCCCACGTAACCGATTGGGAGAGGATGGGCGTGGAGGGGTTGCGCGACATGGCCGCCGGCCGGCCGCCCCGGGTCGGGCACGTCGAGGACATTGAGGCCTGGAACCGGGCCCACTACCAGGCCCGGCGCGACCAGCCGTGGGAGGCGGTGTGGGCCGACCTGCACGCGGTGCGCGCGGCGCTGGTGGAGGTCCTGGACGGCATGAGCCGGGCGGACCTGTCGCGGGTGTTCCTCTTTCCCTGGGGTGAGGAGGGTACGGCCTGCGATTGGCTCAACCTCTACCTGGCCCACGACCGCGAGCATGCGCAGGGCTTATGGAGTACGCTGGGGTAGAATGCCTTGTGGAAGGCGTAACGGGCGGCCCGTAGGGGAACCATTCTGCGCAATCGGGGGACAGAGCCAAGTGGAACTTGGCCAAGTACCTTATTTCCGATTGCGTAAAAGCCAGGAGCCGGGATAGGCATTTGACTTTCTGCCCAATCGAAGTATCATAGCGATGTAGATAGGAATCTACCTCATTGTAGCCCTCGTCGCAGTCGTAGTTCGCTGAGGAGGGTGATATGTGAGCGATTGGCAGCCGACCTCTGTCCAGGGACCGATCCTGGTGCGTGGTCGGCTTCTTCGTTTGTACGAGGGCCGCCAGCAACGCAAAGCGTTGTTTGCCAGGCCAGGTTGTTTGATGCCAAATGTGCACCGGACGAATGAACTGGCCTTGGGCCGTCCTTCAACTTCACAAGCCTGGTTCGTGCAGTGAGATCGCCAACATCGAAGTATCACAGAGCTCACTACCATCTGAGCGAACAGGTAGTGGGCTGGCGCACCCACGTGGGGCAGGAATCCAGGACCGGAGAGGAGTGAGAGCTAGAATGAACGAGAGAAAGTTGTGGGCCTTGATCGCGGCATCAAGTCTGGCAGTGATGAGTGTACTGCTTGTATTACTTCTGCTGGGCCGGGACCCGGTCATGGCCAGGCCTGATGGGATGTGTCGAGCGGGTGGTTCTCCCATCTGCGACACACTGACAGATCCGATGGAACGCTCCCTTTGTCACTTTGTAACCGGCATCTACACCGATGGCCTACTCACTAACTGGCCCAATCCTCGCTTGGCAGGCCATTTGGACCACGCCCCTATGCGCGATTACGTCGATCCGCCCGACCACCAGGCGCTGAGCGAGTCGGACAGCATGCTGGCCCTGTACGCGGCCCTCATCGGCGACCAGGCCATCTTCGGTTACCTCTTTGACGTATCGGCTCCGGCGGAGATCAGCGGAACGGGTGCACCGGTGTCCAGTACACAGGAATCGCCTTACTACTTTGCCTCGCCGAACCTCTGTCTGCTCCACTGGATCCTCGACAAGGACGGGTACAAGGAAGACTCGGGCACTGGTTGGCTGGCCAACGCCGCTGGCGAGGAGAGCCGCTGGCTGGAAGCGCTGTCTATCGCTGACGAGAGGTTTCACGATCCCAAGTATCGCCTGTTAGCCAACTGCCTGGCCTGGGGGTTGATGGGCGCCACAGACTTTGATCCAGGCGCTATCGGCAACTTCGAAGATCCTGGCACGCCGGAGCGGTTCGACGATTATCTGTTACGCCCCTTCTTTGGCTGGCAGGATGACTTTAGCGATTACGATACCACAACTGCCAGCAACCTCAGCTACAACAACTTGCTGGGCTGGCGCCATGCGGCGCAACTGGGACAGGAATCTCACCCCCTCTACCAGACGACAAATGGCCTCGGCGATACCGAGATCATCACGGTTCCGCTTCAAGCACTCGGTTCGATCCGCATTGATATGACACACCGGGGAAGCGACTGGGGCTACTCGCTCTACGAAGTAGAAGCCCACAGCCCTTTTACAGACAGCAACCTGTGGCTGGGTGCTCAGTGCGCTGCGTCGTCTTTTCAGGACGATATGTACTGTTCCTACTGCACCTGCACAAAGGCGCTGGACGGAGATTTCTCCACTCGCTGGAGCAGCGACCAGCCAGTCTATCCTGGCGGTCCACTTGCTCCTCAGTGGCTGGTAATCACCCCTACCCAGCCCAGCCGCGTTATGACCATCACCCTGCACTGGCAATTGGCCCACGCTTCAAGCTATAGCCTCACCGCTTCCTGGCCCTTCGCCGATTTCTACAGCAACGTGCTCAGCTACACCGCTCCCCTGATGGTCAACAGCATCCAGCATTGTGGGACTGACCTGCCCCGCGTCATGTACGATATCGAGCGTCATCTCTATTACGGAGAGATCCTGACGCCCAACTTGGTCTGCACGATGGATGTCACGGCTACTGCTTCTTCTACACAGGACCAATATGTGCCCAACAACGCTGTCGACTGTATTAGCGACACCCGCTGGTCATCGAACTGGAACGATGACGAGTGGATCGCGCTCGAGTTCAGCGAACCGGTGACGGTTGATGGCGTGGTCTTGAAGTGGCAGACTGCCTATGGTAAGGCCTACACCATTGATGTGTCTAGCGATGGGGTGACCTGGACACCAGTCTACACCGAAACGAATGGCATAGGCGGTTCGGAGGTCATCACCCACGAAATCCACTTCCCGTTGACGACGACCCGCTATGTACGCATGCACGGCCTAGCCAGAGGCACGACACCGTGGGGAGAGAAGTACGGCTACTCGTTGTGGGAATTCGAGGTCCACCGGGGTGGCACCTCTTCATGGACGGCTCTCGATCTAGCCCGGCGCGGTGGCGCCTATGCTAAGGTGAGCGGCGACACGGCTCTGTGGGAGACAGGGCGACGCATCCTGAACTGGTACAAAGCCAGGTATCCTTCTGTCGCTGCTGCCTATGATCCCTGCACTGGTGATCCCGTTCCCGGTTGGGACTGGAATTGTCCGTCCATTATGGCCGACCTGGCCGAATTGGCAGCCGAGTACAGCGACTGCTGCTTCGCGCGCCAGGTGATTGAGGAGAAGCTGCGTCCCGAGTTGATCACAGACCCGGGAAACCCCCTCTACGGTAGCGTTGGGCCGTCGGCCTTTGAGAACCTGGAGGTATTGCTGGCGCTGCGTCACGTGGATGAACGTTGTTGCCGGCGTCCCTGTGTGTATCTTCCTGTCATCCTCAAGAACCGAACAGTGCTGTAGCCAGACTGACCCTGTTCCGACGCCGAACAGGACCGCGAGGAGGCAATTCGATGAGTAGACATATCCTCAGCCGTGTGATAACCTTGATGGTCGGGCCAGGTTTAGCTGTGTTAGGTTTGCTGCTCGTGTTTCTCGCGCTAGGCCGGAATACGGCCGGTGCAGCGCTAGATAGGGATAGCACGTTCTCAGAGATTGGAACTCCAAGTGCCGCCTTCGCTCTCTCCGGAACCGTCGTATGCGGGGCAACTGGACCGATAGCAGACGTTGAGGTCTCCGCCTGGGACCAGTTGAGGAGCAGCGTCGTCGCGAGTGACAGCACCGACTCCAGTGGCATCTACGGCGTGACGCTGGATGAGGGCACCTACTATCTGGAGTTCATCCCACCCGTAGCGGCAGGGCTCAACGCCAAAGCGTTCACCACCACGGAAGTCGTTACCGGCACGGTATTGGATGTCAACTTCTGCGTGTGTGGCAGCGTCTGGTTCAGCGAGACCGTGGACGGCGTTGGAAACGTGGGGCTGGGGACTTCACTGGCGCTGGCACCAACATACCCGTATACCCCTCACATAGGTTACACTGATTTCATCACTGAGCACGATTACGACCTGAAACATGCTTATCTGAGTGGCACCACCTGGTTCAGCGAGACCGTAGACCGCCAAGGGGGCGAATCGCCTTCTCTAGCGTTGGCGCCAGCCTACCCTTACACCCCATGCGTGAGTTACCAAGATTTCTGGGAGAGGTGGGACCTCAGATATGCCTGTCGAAACAGCAGCATCTGGACCACCATGACCATCGTCGGTGGGCTGCGGTCCAGGCAGCCTTCCCTGGCACTAGAACCGACTTATCCATATACGCCCCACATAAGCTACTTTGCTGGATGGGGGACGAGCCTCAACCCAGGCCATGCCTATCTTAGTGGCACGACCTGGTGCAGTGGCACATGGGAAAGGGAGCCGATAGAACCTGCCGGATCACAAGTAGGATGGGACACTTCGTTGGCACTGGAGTCAGCCTATCCCTATACCCCCCATGTAAGCTATTGTGATTATATCACCTACGACTTGAGACACGCCTGGTTGAGCCACACCACCTGGCTCACGGAGATAGTGGACAGCGCGGGTGCTGTGGGCCGGTATACCTCGTTGGGTTTGGACAGCAGTGACCATCCCAATATCGGCTACTATGATGGCACGAACCGGACCTTGAAGTATGCCTGGTTGAGAGGTACTACATGGTTCAGTCAGACAATAGATAGTATAGGAAGGCTAGACCCAGGCACACGGGCTATCTCGTTAAGATTGGATCGTTTCGATGCGCTCTACATTTGTTACTACGACGCTGTCAATGATGACCTGAAACTGGCGCGCTTTGATGACAGGGTTTGGATCATCCAGACCGTGGATAGCGGAGGAGATGTGGGCCAATATAGTTCACTGGCGCTAGACAAAATGGGCTGCCCTCACATCAGCTACTACGATGCTACCAACGGTGACCTCAAGTATGCCTACATCCCACGACGCTACTGGGTGCACCTACCACTTGTCCTGAAGGGCCTCGACCTATGAACTGGACACGTACGACGGATTAACACACAAGGGCAAGAACCAACACCAAGGAGGAGGTCGAAATGAACAAGAGGAGGCTATGGACCTTGATCGCCGGGGCAGGCCTGGCAGCGGTGGCATTGCTGCTCGTGTTTCTCCTGCTGGGCCGGAGCACGGTGAGGGCCACACTCAATGAGGATGATGCAGTCCCCGGCCTTCGTTCTCCAGGCGCCGCCTTCGCTCTCTCCGGAACCGTCGTATGCGGGGCAACTGGACCGATATTGGACGTCGAGATCTCGGTCTGGAATCAGGCAAAGAGCACCGTGGTCGCAAGCGATACCACTGATAGTAGGGGTGCTTACAGTATGACGCTGGATGGCGGCACTTACTATGTGGAGGTTATCCCACCTGCAGCAGCAGGGCTCAACGCCAAAGCCTTCACCACCATCGAGCTGACCACGGATACCATTCTGAACGTGGAGTTCTGTTTATGCAGTGGTAGTTGGATCACCGAGACGGTGGACAGTGCTGGAAACGTAGGCGCGTACAATTCGCTGGCTCTGGAACCAACCTACCCATATACTCCCCATATAAGTTACTGGGACCTCATCACTTCCACAGAATACTACCTAAAACACGCCTGGCTAAGTGGCTCCACCTGGTCCAGCGAGACCGTAGATTCTGGAGGCGCAATGACCTCGCTAGCGCTGGCACCGCACTCTCCTTACCGCCCTTTTATCGTTCATCACCATCGTGGGGAATGGGACCTCAAGTACGCCTGCCATGACGGCATAACCTGGACCCTTGGTACGGTGGTTGGCGCCATACGCGCTGAGGATGGATCATTGGCACTGGAACCGACATATCCCTACACCCCTCATGTCAGTTATTATGTTCCATGGGCAACCGAAATGACCCTGTTTCATGCCTACCTTCGTGGTACAGCCTGGTGTAGTGGCTACTGGGTGAGAGAGAGAGTGGAACCTCGTTTGTCACATGCTGGAAGTCGTAGTTCATTGGCACTGGAGTCAACCTATCCCTATACCCCCCATATCAGCTACTATGATCCTGTGAGCGGTACCTTGAAACACGCGTGGAAGAACGAAACAACCTGGCTCAGCGAGACAGTGGACAGCGCGGGTGACGTGGGCAATACCTCGCTAGCATTGGATAGCAACGCCAATCCTCACATCAGCTACTACGATGTTACAGACGCAAACTTAAGGTACGCCTGGAAGAGCGGCACCACGTGGCTCACTGAGACGATAGATAGCGTAGGGAAACCACGCTGGACCATGGTTGCCACCTCGCTGGAGCTGGATCAGGCCAATATGCCCTACATCAGTTACTACGACGCCATCAATGGCGATCTGAAATGGGCGCGCTTCGACGGTAGGGTTTGGATCGTTCAGACCGTGGACAGTGAGGGGGACGCGGGTGGTGGCAATTCGCTGGCATTGGACCTGGCTGGTTGCCCTCATATCAGCTACCTTGATGCCACCAACTGGCCCACTGACACGGACCTCAAGTATGCCTATATCGTCCCACCTTGCCACGTGTATCTGCCGCTCGTAATGCGCGACTATCCCTAGATCCGGCGGGCTTGAGAAGTGCGCGGGGTATGAGGATCAGGGGGGACTCGTTACGTGCGATCCTACTCACGGCGCAGCAAGCGTTGGACAAATTACAGAGGGCCATTCCCGCCCAGGAGAGCGGCCCTTTGTGCGTTCCCTGGTCAAAGGGGGCAGACTCGCGAGCCAACTAGACAGATGCAGATATACTTGATCTGCAATCAAGCGCAGGCTATCCCTAAACAGCCACCACCTCGTATGGTGGCACTATCCGATCAGCTGATGGCTCCTGACCGTCCACGTCGAGAGTCTCCTTCACATTCCGCTCGGCCTCGGCATAGGGGATCCCATACCGGGCCAGACTCTCGCGACGGATCTCCTCCACTTGCTCGGCAGTGGCAGTATAGGCTGGGATATTCATCGTTCTCAACGACACCACCCGGCCATCCTGGCTGGCCACCGTCGCCTGGCGAGCAGGCTGAAAGCGTAAGCGATCAATCTATTGCTCCCATTGCTCAGAAAGAGGAGAAAACAACTCGTGCTGGTTTTCCGTCTTCGGGTCTCGCTTGACCGCCTCGGCGTCCACGCGGCCAATCAGCTTGGCGAAGTACTCGGCGTCTTGGCGACCAATGCCAAAGATGACCTTAGTCTGCACGTTGAACAGTGCCCCCAGCATCCGGGGGGTGAGCTGGGACAGGTCCTGGTGGGCCACGGTCATACTCATCCTGAACTTGCGCCCCTCGGAAAAGACGTGGGCTAAGGTCTTGACCGAGCCTTCGTTAGCCACATACCCGGCAAACTCGTCAACGGTCAGGTTCCACAGTTTGTGGTTCCGTCGCCGCCGCATGGCTAACTCCAGGCCGGTGACCACCAGGCTCCCGATCAACCGATTGGTCTCACCATCCGAGTGCCCCAGGTCCAGCAGCAGGATCTTGCTCTCGTCCATGATCGCCCGGAAGTCCAGGTGGTTGGCCCGCTGGCCTAGCATCAGTTTCAGCCTGGGATCAAGGCTAAAGGCCCCGATCTTGTTCAGCGTGCTTTCCCGCAGCAGGGGCGCATCTCTCCCCCATTGGTCGTAGCGGTCGTGGAAGAACTCGACGATGCTGCTATCCGTCACCCGCTCAAGACACTGCTCCCGGAACTCGTGGACGACTTCATCGGAATACGCACCGACCCGGGCGGCGACGGGTTCGTGCGCTGCTGTTATGCCACCGCGTATGAACAAATCAAGGAAGCCATGCACCGGCTGGAAAGGTTCATGTCGCGGCACGGGTAGTAGAGAACAATTTCGCGATAAACCTGAGCGGCAGGAGCGATTAAATCGCTCCTGTTTTTTTATGGGGAGCTTACTTGCTCGAAATTCTACTCTTGACAAAGTAGGGATAATGGTATAGAATACTCTGTAGTATAGAGTACTCTACAAGGAGCTGTCAAATGAATATCTCCCCTAACGAAGCCGAAGAAGCGCTGGCGGCCATCCAAAGGATGACGCAAAAGACCCGCCACTCGATTGCCAGTAGCGGCGCCTACATTTTCTTGATCATCACGGGCATCATCTGGCTGGTCGGATTTCTGTCCACCCAGTTCCTGCCCGGTGAAATCACCGTATATATCTGGACAGGGATGAGCGTCCTTGGCAGCGCCCTGTCCGTCCTGCTCGGCACCCGGATGGGCAGGCGCGTCCGCAGCCCATCGGCGAACGCCTCTGCAAAGCGAGCCGGCATCTTCTGGTTGCTCCTGGTCTTCTACGGCATTGCCGCCATCGCCATCGCCCGGCCGACGGACGGGAAGCAAGTGACCGCGTTCATCGTCCTGTTCATCATGCTCGGCCAACTGGCCATGGGCCTGCTGGTCTCTTTCTCCTCCGTCTGGTGGGCGCTGCCGATCACCGCCCTGGCGCTGGTCGGCTACTTCCTGCTGCCCGATATTTTCTATCTCTGGATGGCCATCCTGGGTGGCGGCGGGATGATCGCCCTCGGCCTGTATATCCGCTCGAGGTGGTGAACCATGGCCGAGTTAAACGAAACCATCCACCAGCCGGTGCGCCTGCGCATCATGGCCGCCCTGGTGACCCTGGAGGCGGGCAACGAGGTGGACTTTACCTACCTGCGCGACCTGCTCGAGGTCACCGACGGCAACCTGGGCGCCCACCTGCGCAAACTGGAAGGGGCCGGCTACATCGCCGTCAACAAGACCTTCGTCGAACGCAAGCCGCGCACCTACGTCGCCGCCACCGCCGAGGGGCGCAAGGTCTTCCAGGAACACGTGGCGGCGCTGGAATCAATCTTGAAAAGCAAGTGAGGCAAGAATGAACCCGATCGTACAAGTGCAAGGATTACGCAAGACCTACGGCCCAACCGTCGCCGTGGATGATGTCTCGTTCGAGGTCCGCGAAGGCGAGACCTTTGGGATGGTCGGCCCGAACGGCGCCGGCAAGACCACCACCATCGAATGCCTGGAGGGTCTGCGCAAACCGGACCAGGGAATGGTCCGCGTTCTGGGCGTGGACCCACAGCGCGAGAGCCAGGTCCTGCGGGAACGCACCGGGATGCAGCTGCAGCAGTCCAACCTGCCAGAGCGGATGCGCGTCTGGGAGGCGCTGGACCTGTATGCCTCGTTCTACCCCAAAGCGGCCGACTGGAAAGAACTGCTCGCCCAGTTGGGGCTGGAGGAGAAACGCAATGCCCCCTTCTCCAAACTGTCCGGCGGGCAGAAGCAGCGCCTGTTCATCGCCCTGGCACTCCTGCCGAACCCGCAGTTGGTCTTCCTGGACGAGCTGACCACCGGCCTCGACCCCCAGGCGCGGCACGCCATCTGGGACCTGGTGCGCGACGTGCGTGCCAAGGGCAAGACGGTCCTGCTGACCACCCATTTCATGGAAGAGGC
>Ga0307378_10007952_pt1 | contig 14186 bp, 21 predicted proteins | sample UN1MG_FD_202238 | JGI IMG/M metagenome (GOLD analysis project Ga0307378, IMG submission 202238) | Soil microbial communities from Risofladan, Vaasa, Finland - UN-1 | ecosystem: Environmental > Terrestrial > Soil > Coastal area > Acid sulfate soil | place: Finland: Risofladan, Vaasa | collected...
AATACAGTCCAATCGATTTTTTCTAGCATTTTCATTTTTTAATAAATATATAAATCGGTTCATATTTAAACTTCTTAGCTTTATCTCGTAAATTAACATTACTTAAAGCCAGTTTCGCTTTCTTAACTAATCTGAAACCAACATGTTCAGCAATTTTTACCATCTCGGCTTCCAGTTCATTTCCTTTAATGTCCGCAAGATTAATTGTCATAACACCATCAGACTTCAAACCGTAGTGACAATTTTCAAACGTTTGTCCCAGAAAACCGTCAATCCATGCCTCTTTGTATGGATATTTAATATAACTCTGACTCGGTTCATCACTATACTTCTCCAAATCAAAGTATGGCGGTGATGTGAAACATAAATCAAACATATTCTTTTCAGGTTGCCATGTTTCGCTTCCTGTTTTAAATATCATATAATCTAAATCATCTGCAAAGTCTTCTGCAAGGTCATGTAGACCATCAAAAGCATGTTGATTTGGTTCTGTTGCGTAATAACCTTTAACACCACTAGTAATTGCTCCAAGCAATCTACCACCCCAACCACCAGACATATCCCAAACCACACCATCCTTGGCAAATGCATCGTATATTGCTGCTGCTGCCGTTGGTCTGAAGTTTGATACACCTTGTACTCCAGTGAATATCTTCAACATCTTTCTTATCCCAGAGTCGCTAATATACGTACCCATCACCAACCTTTTACGAATAACTTTCATAAAGACCTCATCATTCATAAATGCTTCATAAGGTGTCATCTTATCACCACACTTCACATTAAATGAATCTGGAAAATATGACCAAGCCAATCCCAATCCATGCATGGTTTGCTTTACAACATCGTTTTCAAATAACGTGCTTCTATCGTATTTCATCAACTTGTTGAAATCCTTTTGTCTGGATTCCATGTCTGTTGGGTAATACGGGAAACCTTCTTGACGATAATAATCAAAAATCAATTGAGCAAAATCGTTCAATTGAGTCTCAGTCATTCCACGCCAGTGCTTTTCATTTACGAAAACCTCTTCTTTATTTATATGCCTTGACTTCATAGTCATTTAAAATTTTCATTCGTTTAGCCAGAAACCATAAACCACCTTGGGTCAGAGGTCTCTTAAATTCTGTATATTCTTCTATTAATACTTTTTTCCAGACTCTGACCTCACCATTTTTTAATTTCATTTTAAGATGTGGTGCAACTGGTTTCTCGGTGCAATGCCAACCCTGTCTTATAGCAAAACCAGTTGTTGGGTAATTCTCTGAACTCATCCATTCACCAATTGGAAGTTTCCTAGTTTTATTGATGAATAGCGAAGTAATTTCGCCAGACTTCAACTGCCTGAATAGCTTATACGCAATTAGTGTCATTTTTGTTACAATTTTTATGGTTTATTTTATAAGACAAAGATATAAAAGAATTTCTACTTTCAAAGAGTATTTATATGAAATCATGGTTTTAATGGAAATTAGCAACATTATTAAAGAAGAATTCAGGAAACTTTTGAAAGAAGGATATGTGATGGAACACGATAATTTTAGGTTTCGTCAGGAAAAAGTGAAATCAAGTTTCTATAATTTTCAGAGTTTCTCAAGTGATTTTGACGTAGATATTTACGAAAGTGAAATCGCAGTAAATTGGCGTATTGGATTTTGGTTGAATGACCAAGGAATTGAAAACTTTATTGTGAAAGTAGATAGTGTTGAAGGTACTTATCATGTTGAGTTATTGAATAAACAAACAGATGAAGTTGAACAGGATGATGATAAAAATATTGCTGAATATCCTTGGAAATTCCAACTATATGATATCAATCTCAAATTAAGTGATAGTCTATATATTGACACACTTGATTTCGATTTCGAAACCAAAATATGCACGGTCAATTTCTATGACAGTGACAATCAGTATTAACGTATTGGAATTTGTAGCGAGTGAGGGATTCGAACCCTCGGTCTCTGGGTTATGACTCCAGTGCTTTACCAACTAAGCTAACTCGCCATATTCGACACTACCAAGTAATGTCGATATAAGTTCTGTTATTTCTCCAACCAAAATCATATTTAATTTTAATTGGTTTTCCCATCCATTGTTTACGATTTCTGGAAACAAGTTTCCAGTTTGGAAATCTGGTATTTGTTCCTTTTCTTTTACCACGACAGGTCTCCATGTCATCATAAACGAAACCTCCATACCATTTAGTAGTTCTGTTCTCATTGCTATGATAACCACAGTAACCACAATGGATTTTACCAGTTTTTTCAAGATGTGCTTTATAAGCACGGTTGAATTCTCCACGATTAGTGGAGGTGTCTACAATATTTTTTGTCTTCATTTTGGTCTAAACACAACATTTGAGTTGCGTTATAGACCGTAATTAATTTTCTTCATTATTTTTGTTTTTATGTTTTTGTTTTCTACTATATTTTTCTCCACTACATGCGGGACAACTGCAAGGACTTCCTGTTGTACGAAAAGCGGTCATATTACCATCCTTTTCAGTTAAACAGTATTTCTTCAGTCTTTTGCGATAATGACTGAACATTTTTTTAACACGTTCTCTACTAATCACTAGTTTAAATATATGTCGTGTTCAACACACCAATAATCAAGACTAAGACCTTGCCACATCCAATAATTAAATGCTTTTTCATTTTCCATATTAATTTCCAGCATGGTATAGATGAAATCTGCCACTTTTTGTAATAGTTCGTTCCTCTTTTTTATTAGTTTTGCTTTCATAATTCAAATATAAATACTCTGTTGTAGCTCAATCACCACCAAAATACTGCTCAAATATAGTAAAAAATGAGCTACATTCCTAGTAGTTTTGAGCAGAATGAGCCATTTATGAGCCAATTGTCTCCAAGGCGGGAGTTGAACCCGCACGCCCGAAGGCACTGGTTTTTGAAACCAGCACGTCTACCATTCCATCACTTGGAGTTTCTACTGATTGTTTTTTTAAAAATTCTTTTCTTCTTTTCACCTCTTTTAACCCGTTTTCCACAACCACAATCATCTTCCTTGGGTACGGGGGTTTTTCCTTTAATTATCTTGACCATTGAGTTCCTTTCTTAATTCTCTTTTTGCTTCTTGACGTTCGCTACCCTTATCAACACCACCGAGTTCTACTTCCCACCAATTCACAACATTCTTTCCAAGTCGTTTCGGATGACAATCTGTATAGTTATACCTGAACTTTTTATTTTTTCCGTATGGTATCATTTTCTTCTTCAATAATCGTCACTAACCATTTATTATGTTCAGGAATTTCACCGAATGGACACCACGTACCTTTTGAGTGGAAACCAAAACATTCATTAGTTAGACTACAGGCAGGTGACACACAACCCCATGAATCACATCCGTCTTCGTATGGACATTCAATACAGTTTAGTGCTTCTACCTTTTGTTCAAATTCTTTACCTCTAATTTTTATAATCATAACAACAGTTTTTAATTAAAAAGTCTGGTGGCGAGACTCGAACTCATGTTACCGACCCCTGCTTCCAAGTTGCCGATGTTGGGAAACCAAACCCGCCTTTGTTTATTTGTAACAATACCACCAAACTTTAGTAGCGGGAATGGGAGTCGAACCCACACGAACATTACTGCCCACTGGATTTTAAGTCCAGCGTGTCTACCAATTCCACCATCCCGCCATAATAATAGCTACTATAATAGCTATTAACTCTGTTTTTAACCATAATAGCTACTATGATAGTTATTCATCAGTAGATTCCAATATTATTTTCTTACCAAATCCACCACGAAGATTTTTCTTCATTATTTTCTGCTCCTTAATTTCTTCAAGACCAATTCCATTTAATCTAGCAATCGTTTCAACAACTTCCAGTACATCAGCAATTTCTTCGGCACTTGGCTTCTCGATGAATTCCTCTACTTCCTCACGCAATTTTTCGCTCAGTTTTAAACGATATTCTTTATCATCGGCAACATGTATGTTACATTTAACCCCATCTTTTTTGATGATGTTTGGTATCTTGTCCCTTACTAATTTATTATATGTTTTCATGCGCTTAATAAATGTTTAAAATCATCACCATTATATAAATCAAACACAGAACCTTGTCCATGCATTATTCTGAAATAATATCCCTTGAAGAATCTAATTTCTGTAGGGAACATATTTTCGAGTTTCGGAACACTAATTGGTGCAAGATTATCAAACACATATGAGGTAACAAATCTTAATTTGTTGTTTGAATAGACCTCATAACCCTTATGCCAACATTTTTCACGCCACTCATCACCATGTTCCAGAATCAGACGATACATGAGTTTGTCGAAATCATTAGTTTCCAACCATTCTTCAAAACGCTTATATCTGGCTTCCTTCAGTTTTTGTTTTTCTGCTAGTTTACTGAAATATTTTTCAGTCTCCGCTTTACCTTCTGGCGATTCAAGATACGCCTCCAATTTTTCAATGTCCATTATTTCAGTTTTTAATTAATACGGGTGGTGACTTTCTTAATGTGATTGATTGAAGGGTCGAACTTCAACATTCCGCTCAATCCTTTGATAACCTTTCCCATGCAGTCCAGTTACCTATGTGTGCACACGGTCATTAAGTTTTATTTGTCACCATTTGTGGAAGTGGGGGGAGTCGAACCCCCGTCCAAACACGAGACCAATACGTTTTCTACAAGTTTAGGATGTGATTTTCAAACCACCCAAATTATCGGCACTTTTTTACCTATACTGCCGAATTATAGGTTCGGATTACCCTTCCGAAAAGGGGTTCTTTGCTGTTTTTTTTGCTTCCTATGCTGCTACTGCAAGTTCAGCGTTACTTGCAAATACGCTTTTGCCTCTCGTAAGAGACGTTGGAATAGACATTATGTCTTCTGCGTTTGTTGTTTTGAACCTTTTTAAAGTAGTCCGATTCAACTACTACTTGCTTACATTACTACTCTGTCGTGCTGTCAATACCAAGCACCCCCATTATTTTAAAAGAACGTTCCAGTGTTTTTTATACAGGTCTTCAAATTCACTTCCATCACAAATATTCAATTGCATATAACCAGTACCTGTTATAATACCTAACAGTAAATACTTCAATTCATCAATGTTCTTAAACAAATGTGGTTCGAATGCCCTATCTACTGTTTCTTCACCCTGTAAACATCTTAAGACCACATTTCCATCTTCTCTATACCTATCAAATACTGCTGGTATAATATCAATTGCTTTTATTTCTTGTTTCATTTAAAACGTTTTTGCTGTCAACTTATCACCATTCAAAGGTATATGGTCTTCTTTAACCAAATACATTCTTTCTTTTTCTGGAAAATATTTTTCAAGTTTAGCTGCTAGTTTTAAATTTGAAAATGTATTTGCTAATTTATCTTTTCCCAATAAAATCTGAACTGCGTCAGACCTATGCATTTCGTAGAACGTTTTTTCCATTTTGTTTTTATTTAAAAATAATGTTATGTTTTAAGCCATTCTTTAAACTTCTGAACAGCATCCTGACCAACTTTCACTGTTTTATTATAATAGTCTGACCAAGAATCCTGTTTCGCTTTTTTCTTTTTAAATACTTCGTTTTCTGCTTCCAGTTTATTATAGGCTTCAAGTAAAAAGGTTGTTTTCTTTACTAAATCACTATATTGTTCTTTCAGTTTTTGATTTTCTTCTTTCAGTTTATGAATCATAATTTCTTCATCAGTACTTCTTCTGGGTTGAAATGTATTTTGGTCGTAAGTTTGTGCACAATTATAAAGACCATTTGGTTGATATGGTGATTGACGATTAGGACTTATTTGTGCACAAGTTTGCTGTTCCATAAACAATCTTATTATTCTATCACTTTCTGATTCGTTTGCCATAATTATTTCTTTTCTGGTTCTCTTCTAAAACTCCATTTATCAAATCCGTGTTGCGCAATCTTGTATTTATCTTCCACAACCACGATTTCCTTTTCACCTCTACCAAGCACCCCACCCATGAACATCGATATTTCCTGAAATGCTTGAAAAGCATCTACTACCTTATAAAATTCATAATCCTTTAGAATTGGGTCTATTGTTAGTGCGTCACTTGTACGTGGTTTCCTTCTTTCACTATCATAAATGAAAACTGGTGTGTTTAACTCCCTAAACATATTAATTGGGTCGTAATTCACTACGTATTCGATATCATCTTTAAGATGACCTCTCCAATAACTTTCTCTAATAAAATCTTTTACGTTTTCATATCCGTAAACAATATCGGTTTTTATTACATCAACATAACCCATTTCACCCCATTCCTTTTCTTTATAATAAAGTTTCCAACCAAGATACAATTTACCACAGAATCCAACAATAAAGAAATCTTCATCAGTATATTTTTTAGTCTTTTTTGAATCAATACCAGCATGACAAATATTTAAAAATGGATTATCACGATTATTACCCATCCAACCTCTATTTCGACTTGCTTGAAATTCCTTTAACATTTTATTGCTTTCAGTAATTTCCACAGTATTGCGTTCATACACAAGTGTTTTATCAATGCCGACACTGCCGACAACACCATCATAATAATCTTTATGTTTTGAAATAATATACATTAATACAAATATGTTAATTTATAATCTACTCTACTCCAAGTATCATCACTCCAATTCCAAATCCAGACTGTGATACCATGTTCTATTGCAACTGTCATTAGTCTATCAAGAAATCTGATTTCATCTTCTCCACTTATAACAAGCAAAACACCTGCTTGTTTTTCAAGTTGGATTGCATAACTTAGTGATTGACCAATACTTTCTGCCCATTTTACTCCGAAGTCAACTTCAATTGCATATTTATCTGTTACAATATCAGCACGTGTGCCGTCATCTAGTCTGACTTCAGTTTCACCATTCACAATTTTTGCGAATTCATCCTGATAATATTTCTCCTTTTGTTTTGTCTGTGAAAACATTGATACTGAGAACAGTGTCAACATAATCAATAATAAAATTTTCTTCATAGTTTCAATTTACTATAAATACGGGATGCAATGTAGGAATTTATACGAAGAATTGCAAGGAAATGTTACAAAATATTCTGACTTTCTGAAGCGGTGGCGAATCACTAACCGATATTGCTCTTGGGTACATTTCTGCCCTCGGTTGTTGTCGGTGCAGATTTGGACTCTGCGATGACATGTGATTCGTACCTGCGATTTTTACCAACCGCTTCATTCGAAATTGCATGCTTGGAAGGACTCGAACCCTCATCTTCGGGTTTGGAAGCCGAAATCTTAGCCATTAGATGACAAGCACATGTTGCACACCGAGAGGGACTCGAACCCCCGACCTTTGGTTTTGGAGACCACTATTCTACCAACTGAACTACCGATGTGTATTGTCTGGAGATTCCAGACGAGTTTAAAATAAAGAAATTCCTAATACTATACTAATTGCTGTGAAAATTGCCAGTTCTGCCCACCACATAATATGTTTTTTGTCGAGAAGCAAAGCTAGAAGTATTGCTGCTGCAACACCTACAACCATATACCACATATGATATTGAAATATCATGGCTAAACATCCTAGAATCATTCCACCAATAGCACCAGTAAGATGAACTGCTCTGGTTGGAAACGTGTGCATGGCTGCTGCTGCGCCCACAAACACAATACCAGCAGCAGCAAGTGTCATGAGATAACTACTACCTAGAATCATAGCAGGAAATGCAAATAACCAACAGAATGCTACAAATATCCAATTTTGTTTTTTTGGTAGCATGTAATAGCTTTCAGAAATTGATTTAAGTATTCCGTATTTTGACCATATAAAACTTACATAAGCAAGGAAAACGGTAACCATTAAAATGAATAGGATTGTTGTTAGCATAATTTTGATTTAACATAAATACTGTCTGGAATCTCCAGACGACTTTTGTAGCACTAGTGGGATTCGAACCCACACTTTACAGGTTTTAAGTCTGCTCCCTCTGCCAATTGGAGTACAGTGCCATAGGCAACCCTTCATAGGACGTGATTGGAGTCCCAACCAACTTATTCAACACACAGGAATGAACACGCTACCCTACGAATACAAGATTTTTTACTTGCCTTATTTATGGATTGGTGGAGCAGACGGGATTCGAACCCGCATACTTCTTGGTTGCAAACCAAGTGTTCAGCCGTTGAACTACTGCCCCAAATGTGCACTTCCTACTTTGCGTTTAGTGCGAACCGTGGTTTTTGTGGAGCATAGGGGATTCGAACCCTTGACCCCCTGCGTGCAAGGCAGGTGCTCTAGCCATCTGAGCTAATGCCCCAAATCTTCCCTGCTTTACCATGTGCCTTGTACTTCGGCTCTGATTGCTCAGTTGATGAATTCGAATCATCTCGCAAGAAATATCTTAATTGTTCCGACAACAGGACTCGAACCTGCGACCTTCCCCTTTAGCGAGGACGAGCTAACCAACTGCTCCATGTCGGGGCAACAACAGTTTTATTACGTAATTATTCTATTGTCGAACATCACCTTCCGATGAAGTTGTACGGATAGTGGGACTCGAACCCACAAATTTCGGTTTCTGAAACCGTTGCCTATGCCAATTTCGGCTACATCCGCATGTTAAAGTAATTTGGTCGAACAGTTCTTTTGTACCGAGTTTGCTACTTAAATAGCATACGCTGCATTAAAAGCGCACATCTAAAAAGTAAGCCTATGTGCCACGTTCGCACTTACGAGTTTCCATTACAACTACGTTACCAAATTACTTCGTGAGGAAGAGGGGAGTCGAACCCCTACGCCCTTTCGAGCAACAGTCTCTCAAACTGCCCTGTCTACCATTCCAGCACATCCCCATTTAAGATAAATCTATCTTACGATAAAATTATCTTAGATTGTCCTCTTGGTCGGACTCGAACCGACAAGCCTTTCGGCACATGTTCCTAAGACATGCGTGTATACCAATTCCACCACAAGAGGTAATTCCTTTGAACCGATGGATAAGTTTATCGGTTATTGAACCGATAACTGTCTGCTATCGGCTTATTTACCGATATTGGCAAATATCCATCGATTCTTGTGCTCCCTACTGGATTCGAACCAGTGACCCTCTGCTTGTAAGGCAGATGCTCTGAACCAACTGAGCTAAAGGAGCATTAAGGGGTGTCGGGACTCGAACCCTACCTACCCGTTTTCACACGGGCGTGCAACCACTACACTATCACCCTACAACTACTAAGTGACTAACTTTTGGTTGTAACCAGTCATCGTGAAACCCCTTCGCTTAAGTTATCGCTACTCCTGTTTCCTTTTAAGAGAATATTATCCCAGACTCTTGGCATTTTTGTACTTCCTGTAGGGTTTGAACCTACGACTTTCTGTTTGTAATACAGACACTCTCCCAGACTGAGTTAAGGAAGCCTATTATTAAATTTACTTAAATCCATTTCAATTGTCGGTAATTTGTCACTGTACCAATCACCGATTTCTGGAACTGTTTGTTTTGCCAAATCATAAATTGACTTGAAACTAGTTCCGATATTCCAGACACCAGACCTACCTTCATTTATTAAATCAATTATCTGACCAGCAATCACATCAACATAATCAAAATTTCCCTTTACATTTCCAAACGCTTTATCATAAGGAAATGGTTTGGGTTTGAAACTGCATCTTACAATCAAATATTCTTCAACCCTTAATTGAATATGTGCATCAGAAAGTAATTTGGTATACGCATACCAAGTGTTTTGATGAACTGGCACATCGGTCTCTTTTTTTGCCGACCCCCCTTCGCTATTTGCATAGATGTAATCCGTTGATACATGTACTAATTTCATGGATTCCGTGTCGCATAAACTTGCAAGATTTGCGACAAATTCATAGTTAATTTTCCAATGTTTTTCTCTTTCTTTTGAGTAGGTGTCCGTCCATCCAATACAATTTACAATAATATCTGGGTCAATATCAATTATTCTGTCTTCCAAACCATCAAAGTCTTTCACGACATCAATTCCATCTTTATTTATTGACAGATATTCCCAACCTGTCTGTTTAATGATTTCAGACCCTAAGAGTCCGTCACCTAAAATCAATATTTTTGGGTATTCGTTCATAATGTGGTATATTTTCCCCAAATATAGGTATTCTGGGGATAATATGCAACACTTTTTGTACTCGGTACGAGAATCGAACTCGTGTTAACAGGATGAAAACCTGCCGTCCTAACCACTAGACGAACCGAGCATGGCGAGATTTTTTAAGCGGACGCTTTTGGTATCACTAAACCTCGATATGAACAAATCCCTTAAACCTTCTATTTCATACCGAACCTCGTACTGCGGACGGGGGTCGAACCCGCAATGACCAGATTGAAGGTCTGGTGGCTTAACCAATTTGCCAACCGCAGCGTTTTGTCAAAAAAATCACAATATAGTGTCATATATGGCACTTTTTACTGCTATAACGGTAAAAATGATGAAAAAATCACAATATAGTGTCATATATGGCACTTTTTGTCAAATTTTACTGCTATAAAGGTAAAATATCCGATTATGTGGTACTAATGTGACATTAAAAATGTTCTGTCACTTGTTACGGATGATGACTTTTTCATGTCACAGCTTCCTGCTTATTGAAGGCAGGAGTGCTTATTACACTAACCCGTGTATCTTCGTACCCAATACCCTCTGAGTATTGACCGACAACAGAACATTAGCCGACCCCGTGGGATTCGAACCCCTTCCCCGCATAGACAGTGCGGGATGTTAACCATTACACTACGGAATCGTTTTGCGGTCTATGATGGAATCGAACCACCTTCACTTCCTCGCACAGAAGCATATTAAGAACATTATATATGAGTTTTTAAATAGTATGCATCCTTTTTAAAACCCACTCATTAATATTCCGCAACTCTACTTTGCGCATGCAGAGTCGCCCATTATACTAATAGACCATTGCGGTGCTGATGGGATTCGAACCCACGACCCCCTGCGTGACAGGCAGGTATTCTAACCACTGAACCACAGCACCAAAATTCCAATACGTCAATGAACTATATAACAAAAAAAACCCGACTCTTTCGAAGTCGGGTTTCAGTTTTTTGTAGGTATATTGTTATCCTATACCGTTATCTGCGAACCCGACTTTACATACCTCTGCTGCATCATCAACCCATAATAGGGCAACGAGGACAACTTGCATCAATATGTTCACTAAATTTTTCATCGGTTTCTCTGTTTTAAATTATTATTATAAAATTCTTTTCTTCATTATTCAGACTGCAAATATATGCATTAAAATCATAAATACAAACATTATACGAAAAAAAACTAAAAAGGTTACAAAAATGTAATTATTTTTAATATTCTCTACTACCCATAGCATCTGGGTCATTGGGTATCTGACCTCTTTTTCTGAAATAATTTAGAACATCTAAGACAATTTCAGCATGTTTATTCGTATCACTAATTCCGTTTGTTTTAGCATAGTCCAAATATCCTATCAATGCTCCAAATTCATCTACAGGACCTTCTATGAGTGACATCGATTCTACAATTTTATTAAATTCAGGGTCTTTACCATAAGATTTATATGAGGGTAGATTATAATCGTCAATAATAGTCCATTCGTTCAATGATGTTTCACTATTATTATTTTCAGAAAGCCATTGTTTTAGTTCATTCGCAATGTCTTGCCAATTTTGACAATATAGATTACCATGCACACTCATTTTATTATAATCAATTGCGGGTTTACCACCATCCCTATCATTCACAAGTGTATCAACATACCAAGAACCGGGCGTGTTTCCGATTGATAAAACCATACCATTGAATTCGTCACCAGATAATGGTTTACCTTCTATAATATATACTGGTTCTCGGTGTTCTTTATTATCATCATAATAACCAAATTGACTTGTATGGTCTTGAAGGATTGCTTCTGTATTGAACTTATATAGAATATTTTTTCCTTTCTCTAGTTCTTCATCAAGGTCACCAGCTTTAGCACGTTTTGCAAATGCTTTGCGTGCGGGTGTGCAGGTATCTTTGGTCATTGGAGTGCAATATCCTTTATGTTTTGGGTCTATGGCTTTCTGAATCCATTTGTCATCGCCTTCTTGTAAACGCATTACCTGACCTAGTGGGATATTATATCCTTGAGGGTCAATTACTGGTTCTGGTTCTCCAGTTTCTTCATCGGGAACATATTCTATTTCCAACCAATCTGAGGTTTGTGGATTATCTGAACCATAAGCATCACGAACACGTGCTGCATCTCCAGCATCATTAAGCATGATTTCATATCCACCTGAGTTTGAAACAGTGTAACTGCCGTGAGGTATGAATTCTTCTGGTTGTTCAAAATTTTCACTAATTTCTGGTTCATTAGTTTTTCCGACTTTATATGGAGCACCAGTAGATTGATGATTTAAATAATTTGCATGTTTAATTGCTTCTTCCTCAGTATCGAAATATCTATGAACATGTTTTTTATCTTTTGCATCTTGTCCAAATGCTGTTGGATTTTGACTGTAAACATTCCATTCTTTTTTCTCTGACTCTGGTGTTTCTCGTTCTTTAGCACCATCAAAAGCAATGCTACCGTAAGGTGACCATTCATTTAATTTTGATTTATCTCTTGCATCTAGTTTATGCATGACTTCTAAAAGTCTTTTCTGGCTATTGTCTTTAAACATAATTTTAATTTTTTTATAAATACTTTATTTTAATCATATGCACACCACACTCTATTGACCGCAATCTTTTAATTTCCACCACACTCAGGGCATCTACTCCCATTTCCATCATCATTATATCTATCCTTTGGATTGTGTTCATGACCACACCAACCACATTTTTCTAGTTTTTCACCTTTTTCTAGTGGAGTTGTAAAATCATTCATATTCTCATTAGTGGCTTCCTTACTTTTTCTAAATGTTACAACTTTCTTACCGTTAATAGTTGGCATACCGTGTTCGTCTTTTCCTATTGTCTTTACTACTGTTCGTTTATTTTTAAACCTGCCAGTCATAATAGTATCACCCACTTCCACATCAATGCTTATATCTTCATTTAATTTTGATTTATCTCTTGCATCTAATTTATGCATGACCTCTAAAAGTCTTTTCTGGCTGTTGTCTTTGAACATAATTGCAATTTTACATAAATACTTTATTGATTACTAAATGACAATTTCATATCATCATTTATATATAGGTCAACTTCTTTCAATGCATGTGCTGCATCCATTAATTTCTGTTCGTTCTCATATGAATGGTCAAAAAAACCTGCACCATGTCCGTTTCTGGTTAACCAGATATCATGACCTAGTTGTTCATAACCCTTTTCAGTTATTGCCTCATTAACGGCTTCGTCACCAGCTAGTCTTATAAATTCCTTAATATCTTGATATGCTTTAATTAATGAATCGGGTTCGATGTCTTCTCTTCCAAACGATTCTATGGTTTTTCTCTGATTTTTTTCCTTCATTATTCTCAGAAACTTTATTTCATCAGGAGTTTCATCTTCTTCATCATAATAATCATTGTCATCTTCAGTTGAGTTAGCGTCATCCATTAATCTTTCTTCTTCAGTCCAAAGTGCTGCTTCAATATAACCTTTCAGAATTTCATTTAAATTTTGAGGTTCAATGTTTTCGTGAAGTACATTTGTTTTAAATGAAGGGTCTACTCTCTGCATGACTTCTAGGAGTCTTTGTTTATTATATTGCCTCATTAATATATATTTTAAATAAATACATTTCTATTTATATAAAAGTCTGGCACGTATATTGCTTTTAATTAAAAAACATACACAATGAAAAAATTTCTATTATTACTATCACTTGTACTACTTTCATTGGTCTTAGTTGGAAAAGAAAGACCGACAAAAACCGTTTATAACGGTGAGGCAATTGTATCGAATTTCGAAGACATTAATTTCGAAGATATGAGTGACCGTGAATTAGTTCACTATTTGTACGAAAATTCTAATATGATTCGTCCAATAACAGTATCACCACAGGACACGGTAAGAAAACTTAGCAATTACGAAAAATATCGTATGCAGAAAGAAAGAGAAATGTATGGTGAACCTGATACAACAAAAGTTGATACAGTTTATATCGTTCTTGAGCAAGAAGCTGAACCTGTTGTGATTAACAATTATTACAGCGATTATAACCAGCCAAACTACCGTGATTTATTCACTTTTGG
>Ga0307378_10007954_pt1 | contig 14185 bp, 19 predicted proteins | sample UN1MG_FD_202238 | JGI IMG/M metagenome (GOLD analysis project Ga0307378, IMG submission 202238) | Soil microbial communities from Risofladan, Vaasa, Finland - UN-1 | ecosystem: Environmental > Terrestrial > Soil > Coastal area > Acid sulfate soil | place: Finland: Risofladan, Vaasa | collected...
AATGACATAAGGAGTTTGGGGTACAATGGTTTCCCGCGTGGTGTAAATGATAATATTCCTGAACGGCATGAAAGGCCTTTGAAGTATGCCCTGACTGCTCATGCAGAAAGAAATGCCATTCATAATGCCAGCAGCAAGCCCCGTGGCTGTCGAATATATGTCACAAGTTTCCCTTGTACAGATTGCACAACGGCTATCATCCAAGAACAATTATCCGAAGTCATTGTTCACCCATCGTACCGCATGATGGCTACTCCGGCATGGGAAGAATCTTGGAAGATTTCTAGGATGATGTTGGAGGAATCGGGAGTTAAATTACGGGAATATAATGGCCCTCCGCTGGTAAACCGTATAATAGGTTTTGGTGGAGGAAAAGTGTTCTGTCCAAATAACTGGATCGGAGGTTAAAATGACCCTTCTTGAATTCCTTGTCAAAAACCAATCGATGATTGAAAAACTGGATTTTGACCCAGAAGACAGTGCAAATGTTTCTGTGGACGTTTCTGATTTTGATTTCTCGTATGCAGATTTAGAATTAGAAAGAGATGAGAACTTTTTTACTTTTAAAGTGAAGGCTGGTAATTACACGGTTTCTACAATGGTTGGGGGAGACGATCTTTACACTAATTTAGCTAGTATCAAAAAGATAGCAGATACCGGTATAAGAGAAGAATTGGTCCTGTTCATTGAAAACGGCATTCTTTCCGACATTCAAGATCAGTATGAAAATGCAACAGCCACTTTATCGACTGCCCAAGCTGAGTTTAATGAATTGGTAAAGACACAGAAAGAGGTCAAAGATTCTTTGAGGGAAATTAAAAAAGAATGGGGGATTAAATGATATTCCACTATAGATTTAGAGACGAAAAAAACATCGTCAGGAAAGGTAAAATGACTGCTGATTCTCAAGAGTCAGCCGTTCGTAGGCTTGAAGTTATGTCTATTACGCCATTTGGTGTTTGGGCAGATGGAGAGCAAGAACCTCCGTGGGAACCCATATCGAGTCCTGAGGAATTCAAGTTCCAAGTTGATGAACCGATGCCTCAAGTTCAAACTAGCAAGCTTCCTGATTCAATTGCTAAACAAAAAGAGAAAGAAAAGGAACGTCTAGAAGTTTTAGAAAAGAATAGTTTTAAACCAATTGTAAGTGATGGGAGTGAGCCACAGATCCCTAGAATAGGTCAAGCCATGCAACCTAGGCCATCTAGGGTTGAGACAGAGGTTCTACCTACTAAAGAACAGGTTTATGCTGCCAATCCGAGACGAGTGCAGACTTTCCTTTTTGGCGAATACGACCAGCTTAGGACTCGTATCGATCAGATGTTAGCTTCAGAGGGCGGAAAAGTCTTGCATCTTTGTATGCAACCTGATATAAAGGGCAAGCTTCAGATTGCTGTGGTCATTGAACATGAAAGGACGATCCCATGAAGAGAATTCCAATCATTTTAACCTTGTGTTTGGTCTTACTTGTTGGCTGTAATGACAAGGCAAAGAATGTTTCAATGAAGGCCAATGCAGTAACGGCTGCCTACATTGTTAAAATGAAGAATGGTGAAACAACCAAAGAACAGGATCAGGCTTTCATTGAGGCTGTTGCTCAAGTTACCTATGAATTGGATAGGGCTTTAAGGGGCAAGGAGAAGGCAGATAAAACTAAGAATACGGCCCACCTACTGGTTTCTGGGATTGATCCGAATGCCCCACTTCGTTTGATTGATGATGCAAAAGAAGGTTTACAAGAATAAACTTATCCTAGCAGTACAGCGAACAGGACTTTTGCCGTAATTGGTAAAAGGCTAGAGACAACGAATTTTTTCAGCTTAGAGATAAATGTTTCCATTTTTGCGTTGTACATAGCCAAAGAAGCTGCTTCACCCTTCAGGGTGGCTATCATTTGGTCCACGCTCATTTTTTGAAGCAGAACCATGAAAGCCTCTTCCTCTTTTTTCTGATGAATATACAAGAGGAAAGCCTTGAAATGTTCTTTACCCACTTCTCTTAGTAAATCTTTATTATCAGAGAAAAAATCCCTGAGTTCTTTGCTGATAATTGCAGCTATCTTTACCCCATTAATCTCGACTTCAAGGATATCATTTGTAGTTACTGATATTCTGGCTATGAATTCATCTACCCAGTCCATTGATTTCTCGTTCATATCATGTCTCCTTAATATTTTCTGGATATTTTTTCGCTTACATAGGCTGTCGGCTTTTTTCCAAAATTATCAAATTCGCTTGAATCCACTTTTACCTGCATATCGTGAAGAGTATCGATGGCATGAGTGTATTCATCACCTAGAATTTTGACGGCAACAAACAATTCTTTTAGGTGACTGATACTAAGATTTTCAGTATCATCAACCCACTTTTTCAATTCAGCTTGGGAAAGTTTGCCTTTTGCGATGTGCTCAAGATACATTCTTCGGGATTCTGGGTTTGGCATTCCGATAAGGAACTTTTTATCAAAACGAGAAGGGCGATTCATTATGCGGCTACCTAATTTTTCGGGATAGTTGGTGGTAGCCAAAAAGATGATTTTATCGACCTGAACAACACCGTCAAGAATATTGATCACATCTGATTCTACATATCTGTCAAGGATAGCGTCTACGTCTTCCATCAGAACGATCATTGGGGTTTCAGGTTGGATTTTGCGGAGGATCTTCATGCCTGCTTCGAAAGTTGAAGGGCTACCAAATTTAACAATGACGCCATTGCGTTTAATAAGGTTTTCGATGATCAGTTTAATCGTGCAGGTTTTTCCTGAACCCGGAGGCCCGTAGAGAATAATTCCACGTTTGAAAGATAGTTTATGTTCTCGGAAATTCTTTTCTGATTCCCAGAACTTCTCTATTTCGGCAACGACTTTATCTGAAGCTGTTTCCGGAAACTTGATTAAGCCTTCTCTGCCGATATCTACTTTGGCGAAGAACAATCCTTGCATGGTACTTACAATTTCGTAGAAGCCGGGGGTAAGTTTTTTCATTACTGGCATTGCTGGAGAGAAGTGTTCTTTGTCAGAAGTCATCCATTGAACATAACCTTCTTCTTTTTTTGATGAGGATTCTGCGTCTTCTCCGGGACCAATTTGGGCGAACTTGCAATTGCTTCTCAACCAACTAGTTATAATCTTAGACATATCAATATCCTCGCTTCTTTTGAGTTCTGAGAAAAAGGATTCATTCCTTGTATTATCAGAGGTTGGTCAACAAGGAGATATCGTGAACATTTTGATCGTTGGAACGGGTCATATGGGCCAGATTCTTGAGAAAGAACTCTCGGGAAAACTGTGTAAAAAACGTATCCAAGAAATGACATCTGAAGACATACGGGGATTTGATGTCGTTGTTAACACGGCAGGGAAGACAGATCTGCCTTACTGTGAAAATAATCCCCTAGATGCTTTTGAGAACAATGTGCAGGCCCCTTTGATGCTTCTCCGAATGTGCCAAAATGAACTGGCTAACTTAATACATTTTTCCTCTGGTTGCATCTGGAAAGGGCCATATAACGCCTCGGGCTCCCCTTTTAGTCCAGAATCACCCCCAACTCCTGCCTGTTTCTATTCTTGGACAAAGGCTGCGGCAGAAGCTATGCTTTTGAAGGAAGCATTTGTCGGATTACACATTTTGAGACCCAGACAGGTCTTTTCCAGTAGTGTTTCCCCAAGGAATACATTAACTAAACTATTAAGGTACCCTGATTTACTCGATACGCCCAACTCAATGACGAGTGATGCTACCATTGTTAAAGCGATTAAGAGAATTTGTGCAGACAAACTTGAGTTTAAATCGAAAAGGGTCTGGAATTTATATGATATTGGGGTAACCTCCCCATACAAAGTTGGCATGATGCTTCACGATGCAGGTTTAAGGCTTGCTCCAAAAATACTGGAGAAAAATGCTTTGGATTCGTGGCATAAACCACAGCGAGTGGATGCCGTAATGTGTGATATTTATATGGAAAAATTTGTTGAACCGGGAATAATTGAGGGAGAATTAAATAAAGCGATAAATGGGCTTGTTAAAAATTTAAATGGGGCTACAATCAAATAGCTGTTGGTGAATTTAAAAGGAAAACATCCATGATTTCTTACGATGGTTTCGCCGCCCTTATTGACAAGACTTCAAAAGAGGAAATAAACCCAAAAATTTACGCAAGAATTGCAACGGGTAGGGAGTGGAGGAGAGAATTCTGTCTCCATATTTCTACCATTGTAAAGAGTTTTATAGATGGGGCTATAGACTCTCAACCAATGACTGAGAAAGGATACTCTCTTCCACCTAAACTTGATCAGATAGCCAACTGGATTTCTTTTATGTTGTGTAAGAATTTCGAAAAAGAACCAGTAATTTCAATTTCAGTTGCAAATTCTGTTTCTTTGGTTAGACAATGGTCAAGTGACCATCCAGATTTCAAAAAATGGGAACTGGACAAAGATGCTCTTTTTGCTAATATGGCTATGAGACTTCTTTCCGAAGCTTTAACTCTGGAACATGAAAAGATGCAGTGTAAGATCAATGTAAAAAACAAGGAGAGCAAGAATGCCAAAACACAAGAATGAGATTATCCCTACTGTCATTGAAAAGAACGCACAGGGAGATAGGGCTTACGACATTTACAGTCGTTTGCTAAAAGACCGGATTATCTTTATTCAGGGAGGCATTGATGATTCCAAGTCAAGTACTGTAATTGCTCAACTTCTTTTTCTAGAAAAAGAAGATAAAGATGAAGAAATCAAGATTTACATCATGAGTCAAGGTGGGAGTATATTGGCTGCCTTCGCCATTTACGATACGATTCAACTAATTAATGCTCCTGTTGCAACTTTCTGTATTGGTTATGCCTATAGTGCTGCGGCTTTCCTCCTTGCTGCTGGTAGTAAGGGGCGACGTGTGGCTTTACCTACTTCTAAAATTATGATCCATGAGCCATGGGTTGGCCATATTGAAGGTAAAACAGAAGATGTTAAAATTGAGGCTCAACAACTGGAGCTTACCAAACAACTATTTCTTCAAAGAATGTCTTCCCACACCGGAAAGTCGGCGGATCAAATTGAAAAAGATTGTATGTACGACAAATATTTTTCTCCAGAGGAAGCTAAGAAATACGGCATTGTCGATAAGGTTTTGAACAAAAGTAAAAAGTGAGTCTTAAACAATGGATCAAGAAGAACATTTTAGAAACCAAGCCCATGCTCGGTGGCTGAAAGAGAGCAAAGAGGCGGCTTGCAATATTTTAAAAAATAGCTATGGAGATTCTTTCTTACAGGCTTACATTATTGGTCCCAAACGTGTTTCTACTGCTGATTATGAAACTGAACTGGAAAAACAATTAGAAGCAGAGGAATACACGGGAAAAGCGATTTTAAAGCTTCCAATAGGCTCCATTCAGGTTTTTCTTGCGATGGCTCGTTTCACACAGGTAGCCATTGAAATTCCTATTATCCTCAACAAAAACTATCTTGAGAAGCTTCCTGTATATTCGTTTTCCTTGTCTTCTCTGTTGTTGGCTTCATACCCAAGGTCTGTATCTGATTCTAAATTTAAAAAAACGACAGGTGGCATGTTGATTGGTCTAACGAACGAGGCTCAAAAATTGCCGGGAGCAGTGTGTCTACACGCCATTTTCTCTGGATTGGGTGTTTTATTGATGGACTTGTGTAGAGAAGAAATTTCTCCTTTTTCAACAGATGAAGATATGATAAAGTTAACCTTTGAAATGTTTTTAGTGTTTACAGATGAGATAATTCAGACAGAAAGGAAACCATAATGACACATCTTCGGGATGTTGTAAATTTCGGCACTTCCGTCAGAAAAATTTCCTTGAGTCTTCGTGATAGGTTTGTTCCGGGTGGTTATGTTGCTGTTTACGATAAATGTCTGAACGATTTAGATGTTTTTGCAAAAAAAGAAAAGGCAGAGGAAATCAGTGATGAATTTTTTGACGATGAACTGAAATATATTGATTCCAAAATCCAAGGGAGCAAATCTTTTCATATCACTTGTTTTGATGATAAAATTTTTAAGTTTAAATTAGGATATATATGTAGATTCTCATATCTACAAGTTGTATACGGAGATGTAGAAAAAATCCTTGTTCATATCGTTATTGCTTCTTCTCAAGAAAAAGCCTTAAGTTTGATAGATGAGTACTACAGAGTTTGCCGTCTCATTTCTCTGAGAGACGGGGCAGTGATGAATCAGCATGGTGAAAAAATTACCAATTATAGAAAGATGGATTGGAGTGAAATTTTCCTGAAGGATGGCATGGTAGATAAAATACGCCAAGAGATAGTTTCCTTTTTCAAATCTGAAGACATGTATAAAAAACGCAAACTGGTTTGGAAAAGAGGAATCTTGCTTTCTGGGTCTCCGGGAAACGGCAAAACTTCTATTTGTAGAGCGATCTCTAGTGACAATATTGCCCCCGTCATATATTGTAGTTTGGGATCAGAGTCTCGTTTACATAACCTTTTAGATGGGATGCAAAGGACCATTAGTATTAATGCACCCTGCATTGCTGTTTATGAAGATGCTGATTTGTTCGGAAGTAATAGTAGTATCCGTGCTGCAACATTAAACATGTTGGATGGCCTGTTTACGATTGACGGAGTATTGACTATTGCAACGACAAATGACCCTAACAAGCTGGACAATGCATTTACTTCTCGCCCAAGTCGATTCGATTCCTACTATGTTGTTGAAAACCCCGGTCCAGAAGAAATTGCCAGCCTTCTTAAGTCTAAACTTCAAGGCGATTGGACAAGAATATCACAAAAAGATCAGAAAGAATTGATTTCACAATTAGTTGGTTTCTCCGCTGCATTCGTACAAGAAATTGCTGTTTTCGCACTTTTGAAAACCATTAATTTAAACAAAAAAGTTGTTGATATTAAAATACTCCGTGATAGTCTAGATCGAGTAAAGAATCACGTGCAGTCATCTAAAAATGGGGATGCAACTTGGTCTATACCAATGGGGTTTAGTGAAAATGAAGAAGACGATTAACCATGTGCCGCTTAGCTTAGGAGGTCGTGATGATTCCAGTTCCATCTCGTTTCAACCAAGCCACTTCACAGGCTGTTAACACAGAGACGCAGTTAGTCCCTGTTGTAGAAACTGCCTCTGCTGAAAGTGTGGTCCCCGAACCGGTTACTAAACCGGTTCAAATCCCAGCAAAAATTGTCACACAAGAACCTGTGGCAGAGCCCAATTTGGAAATACCTGTGACAGTGACTCCTCCAGAGCCGGTTAAAGAGGAAGTCGCACAGACTCAACAAAACCAGCCACCTGAAATTCCAATTGTTCCTGTTGTAAAGAAAACCAAGGGAATTAAGAAAGCCAAGTTAATGGTTGGAGATCATGCCCTTCCAGTACGTGGTAGTTCTGGCTATCGGATTTTATGCGATTTCCTTGCTGATTTCGGCAAGTTCAGGGAAATTCAAGCTCTGATTGAGAAGACAAATCTCACTGACAAAGAAGAGGCCAAAAAGTTAATTGACCAGATGTTAATCCCCATGTCAGTCATCGAAGTTGAAATGAGAAAACGACCTGACTGGGAGAAACATTGCGACAGAAAACTTGAGCAGCTAAAAGCCAGAGCAAACAAAGGCAATATTAGAGCAATGAATATCCTCAACAATCCTGTAAGAATACAAAATGGACGTTGGGTGGGCAACATAAGAGAGATGATTTGCAGTTCTATCGGTTCTTCTTCGTCCAAAGCGATAAACCGAAATACTCATAAATTTAAGAAGGCCAATCTTGCCGTAATCCAATTCCCCAAACGGCCAAAGAAGGGTCAACCTTTCTCTGTAGCTATAATTTCTGGTGATCATCTTGAGAAGGTAACTACCGCTTTCCAAACTGTTTACGGCGGATTTAAGTTGAAACCTGAAGAGAAGCCGCAATAAGGTTAAAGGGAATCAGGAAAAATCAGAGAATTCTCCAATTAACAACTGGAGAATTCTTTTGATTATCACACTGAGCAAATCAGACCTGATTTGGTGCGAAAAAAAAACAGACCATATTGAATCTCTTCACCTTAAATCAAGAAAACAATCACAGAGATCTGAAAGGGAAACAAATTTAGAAGGCATCCGAGCAGAATTGGCTGGAGCCAAAGCACTCTGTTTGGACAAAGATACTTTCGAAGCCTATAAAAAAGCATCCATGAAAAAACATGGGAGTGATCGGGGGAGAGATATAGAAACCAATCTTACAGGATTTAAAAAACCTATCGAGATAAAATTGTCCGCATGGAAAACTAAAAAACCGGCTTTCTGTTCTTGAGACCACCCAATCGGTGTGGCTTAGTCTTTAATCGTCTCAAACATATTGATGACAGCTATTTCGTTCTTATGTATTCAGATAGAAGCGATCTAGTAAACTTCGAAGTTCTTGGTTGGATAAATGCTGAAAGGCTCAGAAAAATTGGTCGGTACAACCCCATTCGCAGAAGGCCGGGGCAGTATGAGACTTTCGGAATCCATTGGTCCAAACTATCGCCTATAGAAGATTTAATGGCGAATCGCTAGTCTCCACTCATCATGTTTCTTCTTCTGGCATGCGAAACAGAGTCCATCGGAGTTTTTGTTTAGGCTACACAGAACCTTGCTACAATCTTCACACTTTCTAATTGTAGAAAGTGGTTGCTTTTTGACGTTAGTGGGCATAGATTTACTCCCCTAGTATGAAGTTAACATATAGAGATTGTTTTGTCAAGTGGATTTGACAATACCGGTAGACCTAGTATAATATTCAGTGAGGGCAATCATGAGATCCATTCAGGTGACGTATGAAGAAATTTTTAAGCACATCCTTATCTTTGCAAAAAAAGAAGAGAAGGATGGACTCATAACTATCTACAGGCCTGATTTTTCCGCAATAAATATCATCCCCGGTATCAAGCCCAATTGGTCGCCTGATAAGGTTGAATTCAACAAAAAAGAAAATACAATGAAGGTCTGGAGGATAGGAGACAGAGAGAAACCAAGTGTAATAACACGGAATATTTTTCCGGACGAACAGGGCTACTCCGATGTAGAAGGGTTGTCTGGTGCCGAGATTCCTTCCCCCTTGGGTGGACAGAAGGCCGTTGTTTCTAAAAAAAGAAAGGCCGAAAAAGAAAAAGAGCCGGAGGCTCCAGACCTCAAAACGTTTGATTGAAACCATGACAGAATCAGTGATCCGAAACGTAACGAGCCTTCCCTGTGAATTACTCCCTTACGTCGAAGAGTTAATTGTCTTGATTTGACTCGGATCAGGGAAGTTTGTGCCATAAACATGTTAGTAGTTGCAAATAAACGACTTATGTTGCTTTAATTTAACACAAAGATTGGTTGACACTTCTTCCAGTCCTTGTACAATTTGAGTGGAATTTCCTTCGGTCTGGCCACATCTTGAAAGTGGCCTTCAGCTTGCGTGTAACAAACTAGAGGTCGTCAACGTGTTGCGTTTGGGAGAAAAAGTCATGAAAGTTGTTCATCTGACAGACCTAAGTAGCATGGTAGACGACATAACGTCTCAGGAGGAAGACTTGATCAATTGGTCTGTCTATAGACTAGGACAAGAGCTATCTTTCAAAGTGTTGAGTAAGCCGTTCCCCAAACCAAATATGCTAGCTATAGCGACAATTCTAACTTTACACAAAGCACAACCGCGAATAGCTGAATCGATCCTTAAACAGCGTTATCAGCTACCCGACCATGCTTTTATGAGGTATGACCCACAGGAACGACAATTAAGGGCTCTCAGTGCAGAACATAATTTATGTATGGCATTCAAAACATGTCAATGCAGAATACCTTCCTCTGATGGAATAAAATGTTCAAAATGTGGTGGTTTAAAAGGAAGATAACTCGTCTCCTTTGTATTCGAATTTAAGGCACATCTTCATTCCAAAGAAGATTTGAAGGATTCATTCACGATAAACTTGTATAGATGCTTTCCCATACCTTGAAGAAAACACAAGAGAATCTATTATCAGTGGGATATGTCCCAGATGTTGGGAAAACGTGGTTTAGTAAAGGGGAATGGACTTGATAGGCAAAGTGGAATACCTAGAGGGTAAGCCCTATATCATTGTAGATTACACGCTGTCTAAACGCATGTACAAACCTGTGCATATGCCTCTCAATACGAAGACACGTTTGTTCCTTTTCGGGCGGTGGGTTTTTCAACAAATTAACTGGTTTTTCTAAGAGGGCCAAAAGAGAAGGCCGCTTCTTTTCAGGAGCGGCCCTCTATGAGATTACTGCAAAGAAGGTCTAAAGCGTTCTCAAAGCAGGTTGATTAGGGACAACGGGTTGCTTCTCTTCTTCTTCTGTCTCATCTGGATTGTAACTCGTTGCAGATGTGACATTGGCTTCTTCTTTGGTCTTGAATTTTTTATCTGGCATGATCCATTCTGGGCGAATGGCTTTGAAGTTGGATGCCGCTTTTTGCAGATCCATTGAAGTCTGTCCTTCAATGCCGAACACTTCAACTTTGACACCAGTAGTTTTTAAGTGCAACGCTAGTGGGGTCAGAGCACCATCGCCTGTAACGAGGCAGACACAATCGTTTTTACAACCGATGGTTAAGGCGTCCATCGTCATTTCAACCAAAGGAGGGTGACTGACAATAGACTTTTTCCCATTGACAGAATCAATGTGGATCTTTGATTCTTTGATTCTTGCTTCCCATCCGCTTTTAACCAAAGCATCGATAAATCCCACTTGGTCAATGTCTGGCCTAGAAGTTAGATAGGCCATGGCTCTCACAAGCTTTCTGTCACCAACAATGCCTTGGAGAAGCCTTGAATAATCAACCTTCCCCGAGAACACTTGTCTAGCCGAATGGAAGAGATTGTGAACGTCAGCGAGGATACATATCCTCATGGGGATACCTCCCTTGGACTTGTGTTAGCGGACATCAGTCCACTTAGTAGACACAATTATCCTCGGGGACCAGCCTTGTGTCAAGATACATTTTACCGCTTTTTTGGCCAGCCTCTTTTGTCTCCCGTGGGTGGGAATTGGGAGAAGAGTTTGAGCATTTCTGGGTCTATTTTGCTAATTGGTTGTCTTGAGACAACGGTAACTCTAAAGCCCATAGCAGAGAGCTTTTCTCTCCACTCTTCAAAGATACCAATGTCGTCTGATTGCACTTCGTAACCTAAGCGGTTGTAAGCTTCTACGCGAACTGTCCAAGGACGTTTTTGTGGATCTCCCACAATGGCTATCCTTAACATTTTTTGCCCTTGTGTTTTTGCTTTATAAGCGAAATCTTCTAGACTTTCCATGGCCTGACTCCTTCAGAATAGTGTTGCCTTCTGTTGTACATGCTCTTATAATACAAAAATGGCAATTGTGGGGGATTTATTTTTGCATTTTAGAGGAAGATAGCTGATGACAATTTCGAATATAATCAACCCATACAGATCATTTTGGATGCAAATTTTTAATGGCATAGGGGAGCCCTTTGGACTTTTTAAAGACGAAGAACTACTGGCTCTTAGGTTGACTGTAATTGCTAAATTAGCTAAACAAATAATTTGGCTATGGGAAAGTTCAGAAAGCAAACAGCCTTTTGTCCTTTATTCTGTCAAACACGCAGAAATTTTTGCCCAGATAATACAAATTAAATACGTAAGATCAAGGGAGAAACCATTAAGGTTAATATGGAGAGACTATTGTTTTGAAGTAGAACTTAGATGGCATTATTTAAAAACTATAAAAGTTTATATTTTTGAAGATTTGGGCTTAACCCTCAGAGAGGTTAAAAGAGCGGTAATTTCTCACGAAACTAGATCAATTATTAGAGCTAATAGTACTTTAGAAACCAATCCAGATGGAAGCAAGGAAAGTTTATGGGAGGAATATTTGAGATTAAAACATCAGTCAATCGCCCATGGGTTCGCAAAATCCCGCGAAGGCATAATAAATACATTACCTCAAGAAAAATCAATTCAGCCAATCCCCGCTGATGCTGATGCTGTATTAGTTCAACAGACAGGAATAGTGCTCGAAAGACAGAAGAGTGAAGAGGTGAAGCCTATCCAATGGTCTCCAGTCGAGAACTCTGTAAAATCTAGGTTTCTTTCAGAAGGTTGACATTTTTGGCCATTATGGTATGCTATTGGGAAGAGGAGATGTTAGCTAAATGAACCATCAAGAACACATTGAGAATTTGCACGAAAATGATTATATCACTGTCCTATGTTGGAAGGGTAAGACAGAGGTAGGAGAAATGATGTCCCCGATGGGGCCTGTCCAGATCATTAAAGCGTCTCAAAACGAAAATTTGTTAGGTGACGTACTTCAAGTTGTCGCAATTGATTACCCCTACTTGGTTATCAACATCCTTTCTGGAGAATTTGAAGGACAAACTGGCCCACTTGATACCCGAAATGTCCGAGTAAAGAAAATTTCCAAGAAATATGTAGATGCTTTGATAAAAAAGAAGCCACAATCGAATCCTTCTGCCAATTCTAAATTTCCTTTTATGCCATTAGGCCACACAGCAGTTACCACCTTGCCCCACAGAAAGAAAAGGAAGAAGAATGGGTTATCTGAACCGAATGAGGAATAGAGGCACAACTAAGAAGCTTTCTTCTGATAAGAAGCTTTCTCCTGACCAGAAGAAAGCCTTTGATATTATCAAGACTCATGATTTTATTTTCCTTACAGGTAAAGCGGGAACTGGTAAATCATTCCTTATTGATTACCTCAGAGAGAATATGCCCAATTGTGCGGTGACTGCTACTACGGGTATAGCCGCTCAGCTTATTAAAGGACAGACTGTCCATTCTTTTCTTGGGATAATTCCGAATGTCGGAGTAATCGATTCTTATAAGGCGGATATTCGGGTTCGGGGCTGTAAGACTTTGATTGTTGATGAAGTTTCAATGGCTAACAGCGAATTACTTAGCCAGATTTTTAAGAGATTCGAAATCGCAGAACATCAACCCAGACTTGTTCTCTCAGGAGATTTCTCTCAGCTTCCTCCGGTAGACGGAGATTTTGCTTTCACTTCTGAATATTGGCCTAAATTCTACAGGACTGTACTGACTAAAATTCACCGTCAAACTGATCTGGATTTCATTGCTGCTCTCAATGATTTAAGAGAAGGCAAGCGGACTTCTCTGGTAGAAAATCTAATTCAGGAAAGATCAGTTACCGAATTACCAGATGATTGCACAAAGCTTTTTCCAAGAAAATATCAAGCTGAAGAAGTTAATAACAGGAAGCTCGATCAACTTCCATCAAAATTGAAATGTTCAGAGTGGACATGGACCTATGTAGGAAGTGAAGAAGGCAAAGAAGATACAGCACCCACAGAAGGCAATGCTCGATTCCCGAAAAGACTTCTCATGAAAGAAGGTGCTCGTGTCTGCCTTCTTAATAACACGGATAACTGGGTTAATGGCTCTACTGGTTTCATTGTTAAAATCAATTCCAATGACATTGAGGTTAAACTTGATAATGGACGGCATGTAGTTGTCGGAGAAGCCGATGAAACCATTTATGGGGCATACGGTAACCCACTTTATAAAATCTATCAATATCCTATGATGCTGGCTTGGGGTTTGACTATCCACAAATCTCAAGGAATGTCCTTGGATAGGGTTGGCGTCTATTTAAATAGCCATTTTGCCTGTGGACAGACTTATGTAGCGTTTTCCAGAGCAAAAACTAAAGAAGGGCTATTCCTACAGGGGAATCTTACCAACCTTCAAGCCGACCAGAGAGCCCTTCAATTGATGAAGGAAGATTATTAATTAATCTGTATTAGTGTTCTGTAGGCAATTAAATTGTTTGGAGAATATTATGCAGATTAAGTCAGCCTCTAACCCAACTATCCTTGAAGTCGCCATGGCTAAGATGATGACCAAAAAGGATATCGTTACAGCCGGTCTTATCGCCAAAGAACTAGAAGGCGAAGCAGGAGCAGACGCTGTTATTACTGCGGGGCTAATAGACGCCACTGAACGAGCTATTGTCCTTGATGATTCCGATCTGCAAGAAGTTCTCTCTAAGGTTTTTGCCAAGGATACATTTGAGAAGAAAGCCCAATTCATTGGCAACCTTCTTCGAAATGTTGGCCAAGGTGGTCGTGGTGCCTTGGATATGATGAAGAATATTGGAAAAGGTGTTGGGCAGGGAGCCGTTGATCTGGCTAAAGGTGTTGGGCAGGGAGCCA
>Ga0307378_10007955_pt1 | contig 14183 bp, 17 predicted proteins | sample UN1MG_FD_202238 | JGI IMG/M metagenome (GOLD analysis project Ga0307378, IMG submission 202238) | Soil microbial communities from Risofladan, Vaasa, Finland - UN-1 | ecosystem: Environmental > Terrestrial > Soil > Coastal area > Acid sulfate soil | place: Finland: Risofladan, Vaasa | collected...
GGTCAGGGCATGCCGATTTGAGGGTGCTTTTGGAATTTTTTTTTGTGACTTTACTTACGTTAAGTGTTTATAGATAAGGGGTTTATGTTATGTGTGAAAAAGGCGAAAACGGGGTTAATGAGGTGAAAACGGGGATTTCGGGGGGTGCTTTACATGCTGGTGGTGAAAAAATCAGTTGTGATAAGTGTCGGTTTTGGGCGGCGGTGGTGGTTGGTTCTAAGGGTGAGGAATTGAAACCGGAGCAGATCAAGGTCGGGGCGTGTAAGTTTAATCCACCGGTGTTTGTAAATCAATTAGGTGACTTAGGTTCGCCTCGGTTTCCTTCGCCAAGAAAAGACCGAACGGTCCAGGCCTGGCCGGATACGAAAGTTGATGATTGGTGCGGGAGGTTTGAGCCTAAGTGGAAAATCCCAAAAGTTGAAAGAGTTGAACATTGTCATGGTGCTGCTGTCGCCAGTGAGGATATTAGGGCGGGGCGGGCGGTTTGTTTTGGTGATGATGGGAAGGTTGTTAATGCGGTCAAGGATGTTGCCGGCGAGATTGATGCTTTGCGGGATAAAGCTCTGCGAGTGAACGGGTATTCGGCTGGAGATATGCGGGAGCAATGGGAAGGGTTAACAAGAAAAGAGCTTAAGGCTCTGCGGGAGATGTCGCGGAGGTATGCCGGGGGGGATGATGTGTTTAACAAAGAGCTTGCGGAGTTGGTGATCGGGATGGAGCCGGAGTTGGTGAATGAAGGGGCGAAGGCGTTTGATGGTTACTTTGTTCACTGGGATAAGATCATTGAGGTGTGCGCCAAGGCCTGGCCGGGGGAGCGGGCGGATTACGGTGAGTGTCCGACGGAGCTTATCTGTCGCATTATAGATGAGAGGGATGATGAACGCAGGTTTTTAAAAAGGGTAATCAGGCAGAACCAAAAACTTATCGACACGATCGCCGAAGCGGTTGAGATATTGGGGCCGGAAGTGGAAGTGACGCCGGAAACGCCGGGCTATGTTCTTATTCGCGTTCGGGCATTAAAAGAACTGAGAAAGGGGATCGAGGCGGTAACGGTTGAGCCGACCCGGACTGTTGAGGTTGAAGGTACTGAAAGTACGAATGAGTTTTGTGGATGCCGCGGCGGTTATTGAGTTTGAACAGGAAGAAGAAAAAAAAGAATCTTTGTGAGGTGAATTGTGAAAAAACGGGATGAAATTTATTCGAGTATCAGCCTGCGGATGGGGATGGTGATCGATGCCGGCGAAGACGGTGTGGCTGTGCAGATTCCTTTTGGTCCGGTGACGATTCGATGTATCGCTTCGTGGGGGATGGGCTGGGATCATGTCAGTATTACGATAACCGAACAGGATCGCTGCCCGACGTGGGAGGAGATGTGCTTTGCTAAAGATATTTTCTGGGACGAAGACGAGACGGTGATCCAGTATCACCCGGCGAAAATAGATACGGTGATCCAGTATCACCCGGCGAAAATAGATTATATTAATTGTCACCCTTATTGTCTGCATATATGGAAGCCGCAGGGTGTTGTGCTGCCGGTTCCGCCGTATCTGATGATCGGGCCGAAGGATGGATAAACGAGAAACGAGGAACGGATTTAATTTTGTGAGGTGAAGAATGATTGCACTGGTTTTATTTTGCCCTCATTGCTTGGCGGGCGGAGAGTTGATGGAAAGGTCATCCGATTGTTTTGAAACTGTTACCTGTGTCGGATGCGGCGGGGAGTGGAACCGTTTTGATTTACAGAAGATTCTCGCAAAATTGATCGGCGGGGCTGGGCAAAGGATAAGTGATTTACATTACGCAGACTGTATAAAGATCATGCGGAACTTCAGAGCGGAATAGTTTAAAAATTGAAAACAGAAAAGGGAAATACGAAAATTGGGTAAGCATCTTTATCATGTTGATCAGCGGGTTAAGAAGTATCCGGATTCTATGCCGTGGCATCTTCGGAACAATGACAAAAAGGATCTGATAGATCGGGACCCTGCGTATTACGATGACGATGAACTTGAGCTGCTGGCGGCGATCGATAAGTTTAGAACGAAGAACCCGGGTGTGTATGTTTCGATCACAACGATCATGCAGCTTATGAAAAAGCTTGGTTGGGAAAAACAAAAAAAACCATTAGCCACAGAGAACACAGAGAAAAAAGTAAATCTAAATAGTAAATACAAAAAGGATTTAACCGCAAAAGAACACAGAGATCACAAAAGAAAATAAGGTAAAAGGATTTAGTAAACAGAAATAGTTATTTAAAAATCTATGTGTTCTCTGTGTTCTTTCGTGGTGAATAATAAATAGAAAATAGAAAATTTTATGAGGTGAAAAAATGAAGAAAAGATTGTTGTTTTTGGCGGTGTGTTTGTTTGCTGCGGCTGGTTCTTATTCGATCACGTTCTTTGTGGGGGCGGCTGCGACTAATACGATCGAGCCGACAGACGTTCCGTTTGTATTTGATGTCACTGCTGTTCCCGAAGGGGCCAGGCTCATCGGCTGGATGGAAATGAATGCGCTGACTCTGTATCCGATAACGCCGGAGATCATCGATCCCGATGGGGATCCGTGCATTGTGACGGCCTTGAGTTTGCCGGAGGGGATGCACGAGAACGCAAGTGTACCCGGCCAGTGGGTTTGGATACCGGAGAAGGTACAGGCGGGCGTACACTTTATTGCATTTAAGGGTGTCGATGTGCCGCCCGATGGTGAGGAGGCGTATGAGGATATCGCCTGTTATGTTGTGAAGGTTAAGCGAGGTAATGCAGGGCCACGGTTTGAAAGATTCGATTTTGGTATATGGGATGATTAAGACGGCAATTTTGAACCACAGAGAACACAGAGAACACAGAGATTAAAAATTGAAAACAGTAAAGGAGAAAATAATGAAGGCGATTAGTTTGCATCAGCCCTGGGCCAGTTGGATAGCCGAAGGGATCAAGACGATCGAGACGCGGAGTTGGCTGACTTTGTATCGGGGAGATCTGCTTATCGTATCGACTAAAAGGCCGGTTGTGACTTCTCTGCCGGCTGGGATGGCGCTTGCGGTTGTTAATGTGGCTGACTGCAGGCCGATGACGGAAGCCGACTGTCAAGCGGCTTGCTGCGAGATCTATCCCGGGGCGTTCGCATGGATGCTGACCAATATCCGCAAAATAAAACCGTTCGCTTACAAAGGCGGGCAGGGGTTTTATTGTGTGGATTACACGATCAAAGATGAAGATATCTTGAAAGTTACTCAGGCCTGCAGGGTGTGCGGGTGTACGGAAGAAAGAGCCTGCCCGGGCGGGTGTTGCTGGGTTGAGGTGGATCTTTGCAGTGCGTGCGGGTAAAAAAACCATTAGCCACAGAGGGCACAGAGAACACAGAGGGGAAAAAGAACTAAAAAAAAGGAGAATTTGAAAATGAAGAAGTTTTTGATTTATGTTTGTGTGGTGCTGCCGGCGGTGGTTGTTTTTGGGGTGTCTGTCCTTTTGGGAAGGGAAGCCGATCCGTTTGATGTCGTTTGGTTCTGGTCCGTATGCGGGCTTATGACGCTTTCGGTGATGATGCACTTTCAGAAGAAAAAGCTGCTGCATAAAAATACTGAAAACTGGAAACGCCGTCTGCGGCAGAGCGAAGATGGGTTATTCGCCGTGATCGGCAGGCAGGAAAAAATCAATAATGGATTGCTGGATACGATCGCGGCGATGGAAAAGAAACACGATTTCAAACAGCGGCTTGCCGACAGGGAGGTGGCCAATTATCTCGGCGAGAATGTCGAGCTTAAAAAGATTTTGTACGGCACTAAGAAAGTTAAAAAGATTAATATTAACCGCGAGAGAACGCGAAGGGACACAAAGGAAAAACTAAAGACTTAAAATAGTTATAAAAAATCTCTGTGTTCTCTGTGTTCTTTTGTGGTGAATAATAAATAGAAAATAGAAAAAGGGTAAGCGGATGACTGAAATACTTTTGACATTGTGTTTGCTGTGTCCCGACATAACTTTTTTTGTTGCGAAGGCGCCGGGGGTCGATGCGATGGTTAAAGATGTCATCGTCGCCAACTGGCTTTCGACTTCGGGGGCCGGAGACTTCAACGGGGACGGTGTATGTAATATACAGGACTATGCGGCAGTAACGAGCGATTACGATATTTACAGGGCGTGGCTGACCGTTAAGTTTGGGATTATTTTTTGAACCGCGGTCAGTAAATGATTTTTTGAACCACAGAGAACACAGAGAGCACAGAGGAAATATGGCATTACGATTAGAAACATATGAGGAATTTATAAAATCAAAACATCATAAAACCATAACATCAGGGGTTATTGTTCATGATATTAGCGACTTTCTTTATGACTTTCAGGCCGATATTGTAAGGTGGGCACTACGACAGGGCAGGGCGGCTATTTTTGCCGATTGTGGCCTTGGCAAAACACCGATGCAGCTTGAATGGGCAAGAATAGTCCATGAGTATACGAAAGGAAATGTTTTAATACTCGCCCCGTTAGCAGTATCACAACAAACCATCAGGGAAGGTGTTAAGTTTGGAATTAAAGTTAATTATTGCCGTTCACAGAAAGAGGTATGCGAAGGTATTACAATAACAAATTATGAGATGATGGAACATTTTGACCCCGCTGATTTTGCTGGCATAGTATTAGATGAATCCAGCATCCTGAAATCTTATACTGGCAAGTACCGAAACTTGCTAATAAATAATTTTAAAAATACGCCTTACAAGCTGGCATGTACGGCGACACCATCCCCCAATGACTATATGGAGCTGGGCAATCATTCTGAGTTTATTGGAACAATGACGAGAACTGAAATGCTCAGCATGTTCTTTGTCCACGATGGCGGCGAAACTCAGAAATGGAGAATCAAGGGACATGCTCAAGAGAAGTTTTGGGAATGGGTTTGCAGCTGGGCGGTAATGTTAAAAGTTCCATCTGATTTAGGCTATGATGACAATGGGTTTATTTTACCAAAGCTTAAAATACACGATGTCAAAGTAGCGATTGATATAAGTGAGCCGACGGAAGGACTGCTGTTTCGTATGCCGTCAGATGATCTACAGGGCCGCCATCGGGAACGTAAGTTGACTATTCACGACAGAATAAATTATGCAGCAGACATAATAAATAAATCAGACGATGCTTGGGTTGTATGGTGCAACCTGAATGAAGAATCTGCACTGCTTAAAAAGGCCATTGAAGGGGCCGTAGAAATTAAAGGGTCAGACAAAAGAGAGCATAAGGTAAAATCTATGCTGGATTTTCCATTGGGCAAAATCAAGGTATTAGTAACTAAGCCTAAAATAGCAGGGTTTGGAATGAATTGGCAGCATTGCCATAAAGTGGCTTTTGTTGGACTGTCAGATTCTTATGAGCAGTTTTATCAAGCAATAAGGAGGTGTTGGCGATTCGGACAGGAAAAGGAAGTTGACTGTTATATTATAACAGCAGAAACCGAGGGTGCTGTTGTTGAGAACATCAAACGTAAAGAAAGGGACGCTACTGAAATGGCAAAGGAAATGGTTAAGCATATGCAGGTTTATAACAAACAAAATCTCAAAAAAACAGTAAAAAATAAAACTGACTACAAAACAACCACCGAATCATCCGACATGTGGACTGTATACATGGGCGACTGCGTAACCGAATCATTAAAAATTAAAGATAGCAGTGTTCATTATAGTATTTTTAGCCCGCCGTTTGCGGACCTATATTGTTATTCTGATAGTGACCGTGATATGGGCAACTGCAAAAGTGGCGGCGAGTTCTTTGAGCATTTCAGATATCTCATTAAAGAATTATTCAGAGTTATGATGGATGGGAGATTGGTTTCGTTTCACTGTATGAATCTGCCAACTTCGAAAACACGGGAAGGATATATCGGAATAAGGGATTTTAGAGGCGATTTAATCAGGGCGTTTCTGGATGAGGGATTTATATATCACAGTGAAGTTTGCATATGGAAGTCTCCTGTTGTTGCTGTAACACGAACAAAAGCTTTAGGGCTGTTACATAAACAAATGACAAAGGACTCGTCCATGAGCAGGCAGGGCATTCCGGATTATTTAGTTACAATGCGTAAGCCCGGCGAAAATCCAGAACCAGTCGAAGGTAGACTCACTTATTTCTGCGGTGACAGGGACATGTTCCAGCGAAAGGGCAAATTAAGCATTGATATTTGGCAGAAATACGCATCGCCTGTTTGGATGGACATAAACCCATCGAGAACACTACAAAAGCAGTCTGCAAGGCATGAGAAAGACGAGAAGCATATATGTCCATTGCAATTAGATGTTATAGAAAGAGGCATTCAGTTGTGGTCGAATGAAAATGACACAGTGTTCTCTCCATTTATGGGCATTGGATCTGAGGGGCATGTGGCGTTAAAAATGGGCAGGAGATTTATCGGTATTGAGCTTAAAGAATCTTATTACAAGCAAGCTGTTAATAATTTACGTAAAGCTGAAATCGAGGACGATGGATTATTTATGGCTAATCAAGAAAGTCAACATGACTGTGCAAATATTATAGGAAATTAAAAAACCTTCGTGACCTTCGTGATCTTCGTGGTTCAAAAAATTTATGAAAAAAACTAAAACAAAAAAATCTAAAAACTCTGTGTTCTCTGTGTTCTTTTGCGGTGAATAATAAATAGAAAATAATCAATAGTAAATTCAAATCGGAGATTTTAATTATGGCAAAGAAAATTAAGGTTGTGACGGAGGTTAAGAAGCTTGTACTCACGGAAAAAGGGGCTCAGGTTCAGTTCGGCAAGATAACGGTTACCGAGGGGCAGGAAGAGGAGCTGCGGGCGATGATGGTCAACAAGGATAATGTAACGCTTTCGATCGAAGCGGAAAAGAAGCTGTTCGATGAGCCGGATGGCAAAAAGGCTGCCGCCAATGATAACGATTAAAGACTAAAAACTATTCACCACAGAGAACACAGAGAACACAGAGAAAAAAAAGTAAACAATAATTATTTTAATGAGGTGAAGAATGGAAAAGTACAGAGTGAAGATTAAGCTTACAGAGCCGTTGCTGGGCACGGTGTCGGGCAATAAAGAGTTGGCGACAGACTACATCGCGGCCAATCACCCGGATGGTCTGCAGGATGATGAAATGGAAGCTATTGAGAATATGGATGAAGTGGTCGAAAAGGCTACGACTTATTTTCCAAAGCTGGAGGATGGCTCACCATTCTTATGGGATTATCAGATCAAGGGTTTTTTCAAAGATGCCTGCGGTATGCTGAACCGGGTAGGTCCGAAACTGAAGGCCTACAAAAAGATAATTGACGGTCTTATCTTTCCGCAGCCGCGGAAAATACCTGTCAACCTTGCCGGCGAGATGGGATTTATTGAAAGGCCTCTGCGTGTACCGACGCCAAAGGGCGAACGAAGTGCCCTGGCACGATCTGAAACCGTGCCCGCAGACTCAACGGTTGAGTTCTGCGTGCTGCTGTTGGATGACAGTCTCGAAAAGAACCTGAAGGGATGGCTTGAGTACGGTCAGCTAAGAGGATTGGGTCAGTGGCGAAACTCTGGCATGGGCAGGTTTGAAGTTGTTTCTTTTGAAAAAGAATAGCCCAGCGGCAAAGCAAAGGCGTGGCGATGCGTGGCGATATATTGCCCAGCAAAGGCAAGGCAAGGCAAGGCAAGGCGAAGCAAGGCAAAGCGAAGCAAAGGCGGTGCAAAGCGTGGTGCAGCAAAGCAAAGCTAAGAATTGCACAGGGTAAGCAAATAATTAAAAATCTCTGTGTTCTCTGTGTTCTCTGTGGTTCAAAAATATTATGAAAAAAGCAAACAAGAAAACCAAGTCAAAGAAGCCCAAGCGTACTTCCAAAACAAAAAATCGAAAATCGAAAATCGAAAATCGAAAATTAACGGCCCCTGCCGTTAAGAAGGCTGCTCTTGACTGTGATGATTTCGCGTCGGCTGAGGTGATGCTTAATATTGACGTCGCCGGCGGGCTCGATACTCTTTTGAAAAAGAAGAATAACGAAAACCTTTTCGCCGCCTGGCAGCGGGGTCGGATGCTGAAAAATATCGCGGCACTTGCGGCGGTGGGTGTTACGCCCGATGAGGTAGAGGACAGGCTGCAGATGTCGGCGGGGACGTTTGTTAAGATGCTGCAGCAAGATGGTGAGGTTCGGGACCTGTGGAACCAGTCTCGGATAGGGACGATCGTTGCGATCAAGCAGGCGCTTGTCGACAAGGCCAAAGAGGGCAAGCAGCTTTCGGCCAGGCAGGTCGAGCAGCTGTTAAAGCGGGAGCTGGCCGCGGGCCATCCGGATACGAGTAAGCTTTCGACCAACCAGCTGGCCGATATCGTCGGCAAAACGAGGCAGACGATCTATGACTGGTATACCAAGCACGGCATGCCCCGCAACTCAGATGAGACTCATGACCTCAGGGTGTTTATGGTGTGGTTCGAGAAGTTCGTGACCGACAAGGCCAGGGGCAAAAAGACGATGGATGTCGATATTACCGACCCGCACACGAAGCAGACGATGCTCAAGGCCGAGCGGATAGAGCTTGAGCTTTCCGAGCGAAAGGGTCAGCTCGTCGGTCGCGATGAGGTGCTGGCCGGGCTGTTGGCACGGTATCAGAACCTTGTAAATATGTGCGATCGAAAAGGATCCGAGCTTCCGATGCTGCTGCACGGTCAGACGGTGGAAGATAACGCAAAGATCCTGGGCGGTTTCTTCGATGAGCTGAGGAAAACGATTATCTATGTGCCCGAGCAGCTCAAGCTCGATGCAGAAGCGGAGGCGATGTTTGTGAGGCTTTTGGAAAAGATAAGTGACAAAAAAAACCAATAGCCACAGAGAACACAGAGATCACGAAAGAAAAATAAATTCTAAATTCGAATATCGAAATCCGAAACAATATCGAAATATAAATGACAGAAATTCAAAACGGAGATTTAAGAAATGTATGATTAATTAAAAATCTCTGTGTTCCTTTGTGTTCTCTGTGGTGAATAAAAAATGAATGAGACTTATAAAAATTACGGTCCTTTGTTTGATGCGGCTAAGCCTGCTTCCAGGGCCGGTGACTCTTATACAAGTGACCTTGCCGAGGAGAAGGTTACGAAGTCCGGGGTTCGTCAGCAGCAGTGCAGGGTTGTGTATGAATTATTGCAGAAACATAACGGGTTTACTTCGAAGGAACTGGCGCATATAAGCAAACTCGACAGGCACATGATCGCACGGCGGCTGCCGGATCTGCTCGGTGCGGGTAAGGTTCGCAAGGGTCAGAAACGGCAGTGCTCGATCGGAAGATCGCTGGCGGATACCTGGTTCACGGTGAATTAATTAAGGACAAAAAAACCAATGGCCACAGAGGGCACAGAGAGCACAGAGGTTAAAATAAAAAAAAAGAATCAGGAGTCGGAAATGACAAATCGAAAACCGAAAATCGAAAATCGAAAACCGCGGACGGGGACGAGGGAATGGTCCGAGCATAGTGTTAATATTCAGGTTGGGTGCGAGCACAACTGCAGGTACTGCTACGGACGATTTAACGCCGTGGAAAGATTCGGTTACTGCGCCTCGAACGGGGCGTGGAAAAACCCGGTGATAAATCAAAAGGCCGTCGATGCGAATCGCAAAAAACTGGACGGCATCGTGATGTATCCGACAACGCACGATATAACGCCTCTTAATATCAACGAGTACCTGTGCGTTCTGCGTAAGCTGCTCGATAAGGGTAATAGGGTGCTGATCGTCAGTAAGCCGCATATCGAGTGCATCAAGGTGATCTGTGCCGCCTACGGTGAGTTTAAAGAGCAGATACTTTTCAGGTTCACTATCGGCTCGACAACAAACGGCATCCTTAAGTTCTGGGAGCCCGGTGCGCCTTCTTTCGATGAGCGGATGGAGTGTTTGAAGTACGCATTCGCCGCGGGCTTTAAGACATCGGTGAGCTGTGAGCCGTACCTGGATACCTTCCCTGAGCATGTTTACGCGGCTTGTGAAGAGTATATGACAGATACTTTCTGGATCGGCAAACTGAACGGATGGGAAAGCCGCGTGGACCTTAACGGAGCGACCGATGAGCAGATTAACGATTATGTAACGTCCCTGATGAACGCACAGTCCGATGAGTTCGTGATGGGTCTGGTGAAGATGATGCGGGGAAAGCGTGGTGTGAGGTTTAAGGATTCAATACAGAAAGTAATTTCTACCACAGAGAACACAGAGAACACAGAGGTTTTTAAATAGAAAATAGAAAATAGTCAATAGTAAATTCAAAACGGAGTTTTGAAAATGAATGGATTTATTGAGCAGTATGAAGAGATCAGGCCCCTTTTGCAGACGGGCGATAAGGTTCTGTTTGCCGGCAAGGGGATGGTTTCTCTTGTGATCAGGGTTGTAAGCCGGGGGCCTTACAGCCATATCGGGATGATCGTTAAGCAGAACGGACGGGTATTCGTTGTCGAAAGCACATCGCTGCGTAAGGGGGTCAAGGGCGTGCAGCTTAGTCTGCTGTCGACCAGGCTTGCCGCGTATAACGGCAGGGTGTGGATCCGCAGGCTGTACGGATCGGATCTTTCTGTCTTTCATGTAGATACACTGACAAAGACTTTCCTGGGAGAGCATCGAGGCAAAAAATACGAGCGGTCGCTTTGGCAGTTGGCACTTTCGGCACTGCCGGGCAGGAACAGAACAGATCTGTCGAGCTTGTTCTGTTCGGAGCTCGTTGCCGAGTGGGATATCGCGGCGGGTGTGCTGCCTTCATGCAAAAGGCCGAGCAACGAATATACGCCGAACGATTACGGTGCCGGCAGGCTGGTAGATCGTGAGATCGTTTCGCCGTGCACGCTCGGTTCGGTGATTCGGGTCAAGTAATTGATTATTTTCTATTTACTATTGACTATTTGAACAACAGAGGGCACTGAGATTAATAAATCAACATTGTCAATCTTAGTAATGATCGGATGGGTGACCGGGCCTGCGTTCAGCCGGTTCGCGGGCTGGGGAATCGTTAATAAATATTTCAAACCGAGACAGTTAATCGCTTTTAATAACCCTAAACTTGGTGTTAAACCAGAGAAGCATAAGAGCTTCTATACGAGCGGTTTTGTTTAGCGGGCTTTAAGCCCGCGACGAACTTGACCCCTAAAAACTTAATACGTTTATGTTGCGAAAATGGAGCGGCGGGTTGACCCTGCTATGGAGGACCCGCCGCTTATTGAAAAAGATTAACCGCAAAAGAACACAAGGATCACGAAGGGTAAAAATAAATTCTAAATTCGAATATCGAAATCCGAAACAATATCGAAATATAAATGACAGAAATTCAAAACGGAGATTTAAGAAATGTATGATTAATTAAAAATCTCTGTGTTCTCTGTGTTCTCTGTGGTGAAAAAAAAGGTAATTAAAAATTAAGAATTCAAAATCAAAAATTAGTCTGCCTGTTCCCTTCGCCTGCCAGCCGGAAGAGGCCGAGGTCTTAACTCCGCCCGCATCGGCCGATATGGTTCAGTGGGCCGAGGAGAACTTTGTGCTTTCCGGGATGACTTCGGAAATTACGGGGCTGTGGTCATCTGAATACACGCCTCACATGATCGAGCCGATGCGGAACCTCTCCGCCCCCGGACCGTGTGAGGAATGGATAGAGGCCTGCACGCAGAGCGGCAAATCGACTGTTGGTCAGATATTTCTCGGATATACGGTCGAGGAGGATCCATCGCCCATGTCGGTTGTTATGCCGGGAGAAAAAGATGCAAATCGGCGGGTCAGGACAAAAATACGAACGATGTTCGATGCAAACCCGGCTCTGCTTCGTCATGTCGGGGGCAGCAGCAAGAATATAAATATCGGCACAGAGACGGTATTGGATAATATGATCCTTTACCTTGCATGGGCCGGCTCGGCTGTGGCGCTGGCGGATAACTCTATATGCAAAATTATTCTTGACGAAGTGGGTAAATTTCCTGCGAGTGTCGGTAAAGAGGCCGATCCTGTCAGCCTGTCGCGTGACAGGCAGAGATGGTTTCGGCTCAGGGCGAAGCTTCTCGGTATCTCAAGCCCTGTCGTTGACGGCGATATTTTTGACAGGGAGGTCAAATCGGGTGACAGAAGAAGACGGTGGTTAAAGTGCCCGCACTGCCAAAGGCCGCATAAGGTTGCATGGTCGAATGTGATCATTGACAGAGATCCCGATAACGATAACCGGTTCTATCATCCGGACGTTTACGACCGCGGAGGGTTCGCCCGGTATGTGTGCCCGAAATGTCATGCCCCGTGGTCGGAGATCGACCGGGCCATTGCCTGCAGCGAAGGAAATGCGATCTGGGTCCCGGACTGCTGCAGTTTATCCGACAGCGGCCGGCTTGTCGGCATCGAGCCGGTGACCAACCGCCACTCAAGACGCGTGCCTGCAATGCTGCTGCATCCGAGGATACAGACGATGGGCGGGCTGGCCGCCGAATGGGTAAGGGCCGAGCACGCAAAGCAAAACGGCGACATAAAACCACTGCAGAATTTTATCAATTCTCAGCTTGCCGAGCCGTTTAAGCAGGTCGGCAAGATCGTTGTGATCGAGAAGCTGCGGGAGAAAAAGAACGATCGGCCCGCAAGAGAGGTGCCCGACAACTGTGTGCTGCTGACGGCGGCGGCGGACTATCACGAGGATGAGCAGGGAAATGTAACGATAGATTACGAAGTTAAGGCGTTCGCTCCGAAGCTGATGAGTTATGTGATACTGGTCGGGGCCGCCGACAGCTGGCAGTCGTTCGAAAACGAGGTGCTGATGACCGACTTCGGCAAGCTGGCGGTGGTGACTATATTTGTCGATTCGGGATTCTTTCCGGATAAGGTTTATCAGTGGTGCCGCAGATTCCCCGGCATCGCCTGGCCGATCAAGGGATCCAAAGACAGGCAGCGGACACCGTTTCTTTTAAGCGACCTGGATAAGGTTTTGCACAGGGCCATGCGGCGGAGCAGAAGAAAATACGCGTCGATGTACCGGGGGATGCAGCTTGTAAATGTGGACGTCAATTACTTTAAAGACATTGTAACCAACGCAGCCGAGATCTCGCGAGGCGAGCCCGGCTCGATGGAGTTCTACCGCGACATTCCGCCGTATTATTTCATAGAGTTCGCAAATGAGCACAAGGTGAAAGTAAAAAAAGGTGCGCATGAAGTTTTTGTATGGCAGCCGAAAACCGAACGGGCCCCAACGCACTCGCTGGACCTGAACGTATATTCGACGGCGGCGGCGTACTTTAATAAGATCCAGTTTCTGCCCGACCCCGATGAGGCGCCCCGCGTGCCGGCGGCGGTGGAGCAGCAGAGACGAAAGCAGGCGGCTGTACAGCGGCCGGTAAGAAAGAATCGCGGCGGCGGGTTTTTAGATGATATGCCATCTTTAAATTGACTATTTACTATTTACTATTTTCTATTGACTATTTAGAAAGGAAAAAAAATGGATTACAAATACATGGTTTTTGCGGCGGTCATATTTGTTTTGATCAATGTGGTTTTTTTGTGCGGCATACTTTCGGCGATCAAAAAACAGAAGGCAACGATAACGATTGAAAAAACAAAAGACGATAAGATCCAACTGGCCGTCGAAGGCGTCGACAGTGTAATCGTTAAAGGAGGTGATGTGACGCTCAAAGATGATATAGAAAACCTGAATATGCTCGGCGGCAATCTGTACTTTCTGGCGAATGAAGTAAATATGAGCAATAGGTTCCCCGGGTCGCCGTCGCCAAAAAAAGTTTTACTCAACGAAGAGGCGGCAAAGTTGTCTGACATTATTACAGTAAAACAATGCAAGGAAAAAGTTTCATTATCTGAAAAACTTATGAAACAAGCTTACCCTGAAACTTTTAAATAATAAAACCCTCTGCGCCCTCTGTGTTCTCTGTGGTTCAAATAGTAAATAGTAAATAGTAAATAGTAAATAGAAAATAGTAAATGGCAAACGGTTTTCTTGATGACATTCCGGAGATATGGCCGGGCGGTACGAAGCGGCACAGGAAGAAAGCCGCCGCGCCGCCTCCCCCGGATCCGGACGATGAATGTCAGCCGCCGGTGATCTATGCAGTTGTCAAGTGCCCGTGGTGCGACAGTGAAGAAACGAAGGTCTACGCGACAAAAAAACCTGCACACGGCAGGAGGATAAGACATCATTTGTGTTTGAACGGCAAATGCAAAAGGACGTTTATGAGC
>Ga0307378_10007958_pt1 | contig 14182 bp, 9 predicted proteins | sample UN1MG_FD_202238 | JGI IMG/M metagenome (GOLD analysis project Ga0307378, IMG submission 202238) | Soil microbial communities from Risofladan, Vaasa, Finland - UN-1 | ecosystem: Environmental > Terrestrial > Soil > Coastal area > Acid sulfate soil | place: Finland: Risofladan, Vaasa | collected...
AGCCCCGCACGCTCACCAGTTCGCAACAAGCAAATAACAACAAACTACCTGGTTGACAAAAGCGTTCCCATAGATGGGTCGAGGTACGAGACCCACGCGAAGGTGTCGCAGTCAGACGCGTGGGTCTCGTGCCTCGACCCACCCTACAAGTCCTCCAGAAAGCTCTTACCCCATTCAGGCCAACAGCTTCTTGATCTCCTCCACCGAGGCCACTTTGCCGACGACCTTCACCTCGCCGTCAATCACCAACGCTGGCGTCATCATCACGCCGAAGCCGGTGATCACGTTGATGTCCTCGATTTTTTCCACGGTTGCCTCGATGCCCAGCTCCTTCACGGCCGCCTCGGCCTGTTCCTTCAGCTTCATGCACTTCGCGCATCCCGGCCCGAGAACTTGGAGCAGCTTCATAACGGTCTTCTCCTCTTCATGGGAACGTGCGGTTATCGATCTGCTTGCGGGCGAGTGCTGAGCTCAACTCCCGGCGAATCGGCCGACGTGGCAGCGATCGCCGGCGCCGCGTGCGGCGTGTTGAGCACCGGGTTCTCGGGAAACATCGCGCCGTAGCCCATCCCCGCGATCGTCGCCATGATCACCACCAGCCCGCAGAAGACCAGCGTCTTCCGGTTGCCGATGATCGAGCGGATCACCAGGATGCTGGGGATGGAGAGGGCCGGGCCGGCCAGCAGCAGGGCCAACGCCGGGCCCGACGCCATCCCGTTCTTCATCAGCGCCTCGAGGATCGGAATCTCGGTCAGGGTGGCGAAGTAGAACAGGCAGCCGATCACCGAGGCGATCAGGTTCGACGCGAAGCCGTTGTTGCCCACCAGGGCCGCCACTTGCTCTTCCGGAAGCAGCGCACCCAAGAAGCCCACGATGAACACGCCGCCAAACAGCAGCGGGATCAGCAGCTTGGAGAACGTCCACGTGTTGCCCATCCACTCCATGAACTCGTCTTTATTCAGCCAGGAGAAGCTCATCGCCGCCACCAACAGCCCCATCACCCCGGCCAGGTACCAGCGAACGTGATGGATGCGAGTCACCCAGGTGTCCACGTCCGTTATGGAGGCGATTTCCGACTTGGCCAGCCGGACGACCTCACCGACTTGGTGCCCCAGGGCGACTTGCTTCAGCCGCAGATCGTATTCGCTGAGCGTTTCGTACTGGAGCGTGGCCTCGAACTTCGTCCCGTCCGCCAGTTGCACGTGCTTGTCGCCCGGGTTGAACCAGTCGCTAAAGATCAGGAAAGCAACCATCGCCCCCAAAAGCAAGCCGCTTTGCCACAAAGGGCGATTGGAGGCCGGAGGATCGGGCATCTGCATCGTCGCCCGAGAGCGCGACTCCTCGCTGCGGCGAAAGATCACGGCCATCAGCAAGCCGATGATGATTCCAAACACGACGGCCCCGATCACACGGGCAATGCCGAGCTCGAAGCCCAGCACCCGGGCGGTGAGGAAGATGGCCAGGACGTTGATCGCCGGGCCGGCGTAGAGGAAGCAGGCCGCCGGCCCCAGGCCCGCCCCGAGGCGATAGATGCCGGCAAACATCGGCAGCACGCTGCACGAGCAGACGGCCAGCACCGTGCCCGACACCGAGGCTACGCTGTAGGCCTCCGCCTTGTTCGCCTTGGGACCCAAGTGCTTGAGCACCGACTCCTTGGAGAGGAAGGTCGTAATCGCCCCGGCGATGAACAGGGCGGGGACCACACAGGCCAGCGTGTGGTTTCGGGCGTACCACTGAAGCAGCAGGAAGGCCTCAACCACGGCGTTGGAGACTTTGGGGTTGCTCAAGGGCAGGAGATACGCGGCGAGGAAGACTCCGACGAACGCCGCAAAGATCTTCAGTTCCTTTTTCATGCTTCAGACTCCTCACGACACGCCAGCACCGCATGCTGGGTCATTTGGCTAAATTCACAAATGCGGCTCAAAAAAAGAGATGCCGCTGGGTCTCGCCTAGGTCAGCAACTCCTGTTGCTCCTTAGCGTTGCACTCCATCACCGACTCAATGCACCCGAAAAAATTCAGGATGCACTTCACCCGAAGGCGGTAGTAAACCATCGAGCCCCGCTTCTCGTCCTCCAGCAACCCGGCGTTCTTCAGCACGGCCAAGTGGCGTGACACGGTCGACATGTCGCTGCCGATCATCCCGGTCAGCTCGCAGACGCACCTCTCCCCCGTTTTGGCTAGCTCATCGACGATGAACAGCCGGGCCGGGTGGGCCAGGGCCTTGATGATCTTGGCCCGGGCTTCATATCTGGCGAGCGTCTTTGGGTCCATCGTTCCCATCCATCGGCCGGGGGCAATTGGTTATTAAGCCAAATTCGCATTTATGGCAAGCCCAGTTGCCGCGCAAGGCACAAGGTCCGCCAACGCCCCGAAGCGTACGCCGCCTCCCAAGCGCCTGCAAGCCCCAACCCGCCTCCCCCGACCCGTGCTTGGCCCCGTCACCAAGGTGCCCCAGAATGACCGGCGTCGCATATTTGGCATAATAGCCAAATCGACAATACCGTCAAGGCCCCCTCTCTACCCTTCGCCGCATTCTCACCTTCCGTTGAGGCGAAGCAGAACTTCGCGGAACTGGGTTCCCAAGCTAGTGGTCTGTCCAATTCGAGTTTACGGGTGCCACGGGCATCTTGCCCGTGCTCTCGTAGCTGCACTGGCGAGACGCCAGTGGCACCCGACCGGCAAAGTCAATCTGGACAGACCACTAGAGCTTGGGAACCAGAGAAGACGACACTTTTCCTCGTTCCCAAGCTCCGGCTTGGGAACGCCCCACGCCCTTCCAAACACTATCCGCCGGGCTTGAGCATCTCGCAGCCGAACAGGCCGCCGGCCATGTTGCCCGGGTGGCCCTGGAACTTGACCGCGACTTGCTTCTTCCCCCGGGTCAACTCCTGGGGGATCTCGTACGGGACCTCGAAGAACTCGTCCGGCTTGTCGCGATCGAGCTTCTGCGTGGCGACTTTTTCGCCGTCGACGAGCACGTCGAAGGTTCGCTCGCCCGAGTCGCTCCCCCAGTACGTGCACGAGAGCGTCATGGGCACGTCGGGGAGCACCTCCAGCGTGTAGCTGAACCAGCCGCCACGGGACGCGTGCCGCCACATGCGGCCCCGATGGGACCCCGCCGCCATGTTCTCGCCCTTCATCCCGTGCGCCTGTTCCGACGTGCGCGCGCCGATCTCGACCGCGTCGACCGTGCGGGCCAGCCTCGCCCGCCGGGCGGCCTGCTCGGCGATGAGCTTCTCGTGCTCGGGGCTCCCCTCGCGAACGATTCGCCAGTAGACGCTGTAGCGCTGGCCGAAGAGCCTGTGGTACGGGACGAGCGTGACGTCCTCGGGCCGGCCCACGCCGACCGTGCGAAAGGTCAGCGGCCGGTCGGGCACCCGCTCGATCCACGTCTTGGGGTCGTCGTCCCCGACGACGAACATCGGCACCTCGATCGACGGCCCGCCGTCGTAGTCGCGCTGACTCTCGGCGTAGAACATCTCCGGCGTCAGCTTCTCGGTGCCCAGTTCGCCGGCCAGGACCAACGGGCCGACCATCACGGTGGCCAGCGTGGGATCGTCGGGCATACGGTCGAGGTGCAGGCCCATGGGCAAGGCGATCTCGACCCGATCCGTGTCGTTCCACGTTCGATCGAGCACGAGGTACGAGGCCGGCTTGGCCGTGACCGGCTGCGGCTGGCCGTTGATCTTCACGTCGACGCCTTGCGTCGCCCAATAGGGAACGCGAATCCGCAGGGCCAGCTTGACGGCCTTTTCGGCATGGAAAACCAGCGTCGTTGTCTCCTCTTCGGGGAACGCTGTCTCTTGGCGAAGCCGGAGGCCCTTGTCCGACCAGTCGAGCTCCGACGGGATGAACAGGTTGACGAACAGCCCATCGTCGTCATGGTAGTAAATGCCCTCGCCGTAGCGGGCGTGGTTCTCCATGCCCGTGCCCGTGCAGCACCAGAAGGAGTCGCGCGGCGTGTTGTAGATTTTCCAGTGCCCGGGGTTGAGGGCGACGAAATACATCATCATCCCGGTTTCCGGGTTCTGGGTGGAGAGGATGCTGTTATAGAGGGCCCGCTCGTAGTAGTCGGCGTAGACGGGCTGGGGATCCCACAGGAACAGGTGCCGCGTGAGCTTGAGCATGTTGTAGGTGCAGCAGCTTTCCTGCGAGTCCGGGCTCAATTCGGTGGAGAGCACGTTCGGCTCGGTCCGCCAGTGCTCGAAGTTGCTGGTGCCGCCGGTCGAGTAGCAGCGCTTGCCCGTCACCTGGTGCCAGAAGAAGTGGGCCACCTGGTGGTCGCGCTCGTTGCCGGTCATTTCGTACTGCCGGGCGGTGCCGATCATGTTGGGGATGAAGGAGTTGACGTGCTGGCCCTCCAGCTCGTCCCGCCCCGCGGCCAAGGGATCGTTGTACGTGTTCTGGACGAAGCGGCGCGAGAGGGCGAGGTGGTCGGGGTTGCCGGTGACGGCGTAGAGGTTCGCGAGCACCTCGTTCATGCCGCCCTGTTCGGTCCGGTTGAGCATCGCCTGCATCTCGTCTTCGGAGAGCTTGTCGCACCGCGACTTGCACCAGGCGGCCATCTTCTGGAGGACGTCGAGGGCCTGCCGGTTGTCGCCGTGGAGGTGCATGTCCAACAGGCCGGCCATGATCTTGTGCAGCGTGTAGTAGGGAGCCCAAACGGGCTGGAGCTTCTCGGCGCGCTCGATGAACGATTCGGGGAAGGCGCTCAAGTAGCCGCTTGGGCCGAGGGCCTCCTGGCACTTGGCCAGCTCGGCGACTATCCGATCGGCCTTGGCCTTGAGCTTCTCATCGCCGGTGCTTGCGTACATCATCGCACAGGCCGAAAGGTAGTGACCCATGGTGTGTCCGCGGACCTCGCGGACCTCCCAACCGCCCATCGGCTCGCCGGGGGCGGGCAGTCCGGCGTTCTCGCGAAACGTGTATAAGAACCGTTCGGACTCCAAGGCGTGCAGGTAGCGTCGGTCCCGCTCCATGGCCTCCCGGAACGGGCCGTCGAGAAGGCGGACCTGCTTCAAGTCGAACGGGCGGGCCCGCAACGGGCCGGGCTTCGCGGGCCGGGCATCCGCCCCGTAGGCCCTGAAGCTGCCGACCAAACCAACGACGACAAACAGTGGCAGAACGACGGCGGCGATGCGCGACTTCATCGGGTAACTCCTTCCAGTAGTCAAGGATTGCCTGCGTTTCCGAGGTTATCGCCAACGGCGGGCGAGGACAAGCAAGTCGGGAGCAATACACGGCCGGGGCGGCCAACGCGCTCGTCCGCCGACCCCTCGAAAGGCGGGACCGGGCCAAAACGCCCGCGCCACGGCTTGTCCGACGGCGTGGCGGCCCTTATCCTCATGGGGTACATTCGGCGAGCCACAAGGCAGCCCAATCGCGGCACTACTCTGGGAGATGCAGATGAGCTTCCCGCAGAACCCGGTCACCCTCGGCTTTCTGCCGGCCAACCGCGCCTTCTTCAGCGCGGAGCTGGCCGCCAAGATGCGTGGGGAGACGATCGACGCGATGACCAAGCGGGGCATCCATGTGGTCGTGCCCAGCCCGGAACAGACGAACGTCGGCTGCGTGGAGAACCGTCGCGAAGCGGAGATCTGCGCGGAGCTGTTTCGCCAGGCCGGCGTGCAGGGGATCGTGATCTCCGCGGTCAATTTCGGCGACGAGCAGGCGGCCGCCTGGACGGTGCGCCAGGCCAAGCTCGACGTGCCGGTGATGATCGTCGGCTGCCAGGAAGAGGAGGTGCTCACGCCGACCACCCAGCGCCGCGACGCGTTCTGCGGCCTGCTGTCGATCGGCGAGGCCCTGCGGCAGATCGGGGCCAAGTACAGCGTGGCCCGGCGCCCGATCTGCTTTCCCACGGATGAGGCGTTCGCCGAGAGCCTCGACTGGTTCGTCCGCGTATGCCGCGTGGTTGGGGGAGTGCGGAACGCCCGCTACGGGCAGGTCGGCGCCCGGCCCGACGCCTTCTGGACCTGCCGCTTCAACGAGAAGCAGCTCCAGCGCCTGGGGGTGACCACCGTGGTGATCGATCTCTCGGAGGTCTTCGCCGGGGCGCAAACGCTTGCGGACGACGATCCCGAGGTGCAAACAATCGTCGGAGGGATCAAGGAATACGCCGACGCGTCGGCCATCAAGCCGGAGAGCATCCTGAAAAGCGCCAAGCTGGAGCTGTTTCTCCGGCGGTGGCGCGAGGAGAACGGGCTGGACGCGATGGCCATCCAGTGCTGGACCTCGATCCAGGCCAACTACGGCGTGTGCAGTTGCACGACGATGAGCCGCCTGGGCGAGGAGGGCGTGCCTTGTGCCTGCGAGGTGGACGTCCTCGGCACGCTCTCGATGCACGCGGCGATGCTGGCCAGCGGGGCGCCCGCCGGACTGGCCGACTGGAACAACTTGCACAACGAGGACGACGAGCTCGTGAACGTGTGGCACTGCGGCGTGTTTCCCAAGTCGTTCGCCGGGGCGCAGCCCAAGCTGGGCGTGCAGGAGATCATCGCTTCCAGCGGGGCGGCGCGGTACGAGGACTCGGAGGGCACGGTCGAATTCCGCATGAAGCCGTCGCCGCTGACGCTCTGCCGGGTGACGCAGGACGCCGACGGGGCCTGGAAGGCGGCCATCGCCGAAGGGCGGATCGAGGACAACCCGGCCGAGACCTTCGGGGCGTACGGCTGGTGCCGGATCCCCAACCTCCAGCGGCTCTATCGCGACGTGCTGTTGCGCCACTTCCCGCACCACGTGGCGATCACCCAAACCCACGTGGGGAACGCCCTCTGGGAAGCCCTGGGCAACTACCTCGACATGGACGTGTACCACGCCACACAGCACACACCCGGGCTGTACACGCCGCGGTTCCCGTTTTAGCTTGAAAACACCGTAGGGTGGGTCGTGGCCCGAGTCCCACGGGGGGATGTGGCAGTTTCGTTTCCGACGCGTGGGTCTCGTGCCTCGACCCACCCTACGCGTCTCGCTTCTATCGTTCCCACGCTTCGCGTGGGGACGCGATTGTCGCGACGCTTTGCGTCGCAGATCGGGACGCGAAGCGTCGGAACGATGAAACCTTCGAATCCAACTTCCAAAACCGAGAAACGGATAGGCCGACACCATGCACCCCTTGGACTGGACGTTCATCGCCCTCTATTTCGCCGCCCTGTTTGGACTTGCCATTTGGGTGATCCGCAAGGGCAAGGACACGGCCGACGACTACTTCCTGGCCGGGCGCAACCTGGGGTGGTTCATCGTCGGGGCGTCGATCTTCTCCTCGAACATCGGCTCGGAGCACCTGGTGGGCCTGGCCGGCTCGGGCTGCACCGACGGCGTGGCCATGGCTCACTACGAGCTGCACGCGTGGTGCATCCTGGTGCTCGGCTGGGTGATGGTCCCCTTCTACACCCGGTCGATGGTCTACACCATGCCCGAGTTCCTCGAAAAGCGGTTCTCCGTCACGGCACGCTGGGTGCTTTCGATTATCTCGCTGGTGGCCTACGTGCTGACGAAGATCGCCGTGGGCATCTTTGCCGGCGGGGTGGTGTTCGGCACGCTCCTGCCCGAGCTGCGGCTCGACCTGGGGTTCGTCGCGCTCAACAGCTTCTGGGTGGGCTCGATCCTGGTGATCGTGCTGACGGGCATCTACACGGTGCTCGGGGGCCTCAGGGCCGTGGCCTACACCGAGGCGTTCCAGACCGTCGTGCTGGTCGTGGGCTCGATCCTGGTGATGATCTTCGGACTGATCAAGCTGGGCGGCTGGGGGCAGCTCTACGAGATCTGCGGCTCCGAGATGTTCAACCTCTGGAAGCCGCTCGTGCCCGAGGGGATGCAGGGCACCTGGGCCCCGGTGATGGAAGAGACCCGCATCGCCTGGTACTTCAACGGCAACTACCCGTGGCTGGGCATGCTCTTCTGCGCCCCGATCATCGGCATGTGGTACTGGTGCACCGACCAGTACATCGTGCAGCGAGCCCTGGGCGCGCCCAACGAGCGCGAGGCCCGGCGGGGCACGATCTTCGCCTCGTACCTGAAGATCCTGCCGGTGTTCATCTTCATTATCCCGGGCATGATCTGCTTCGCGCTGGCCCAGAGCGACAAGGCCCCCGAGCTGCAACGGGCGCTCTACACGGCCGGCGCGCTGGACAACGAGAAGTGTCAGGCCGCCTTCCCGCTGATGGTCGCCCACGTGCTGCCGGTGGGCGTGCGGGGGATCGTGGTGGCGGGGCTGTTGTCGGCCCTGATGAGCTCGCTGGCCGGCGTGTTCAACGCCAGCTCGACGCTTTTCACCATCGACTTCTACCAGAAGTTCCAGCCCGGGGCCTCCCAGCATCAGCTCGTCTGGATCGGCCGCGTGGCGACGGCGGCCATGGTGCTGATCGGCCTGGCCTGGATCCCGGTGATCCAAGGGCAGCGGGGACTCTACGACTACTTGCAGACCGTGCAGGGCTACCTGGCCCCGCCGATCTTCGTGGTCTTCTTCTTCGGCGTGTTCAACAAGCGGCTGAACGCCAAGGGGTGCCTGGCCGCCCTGGTGGTCGGGTTCATCCTGGGCGTGCTCCGCCTGGCGGTGGATACGCCCGTTGCTCTGAAGATCGGGGGCTTCGAGGGGTACACCGAGGGCTCGTTCCTCTGGATCGTCAACCACATCTACTTCCAGTACTACAGCCTGCTGGTGTTCGTCGTGTCGGTCGTCGTGATGATCGTCGTCAGCTATCGGACCGAGCCGCCCGCGCCGGAGAAGATTGCGGGGCTGACCTACGCGACGGTGACCGAGGAGCACCGGCGGGAGTCGCGGAAGAGCTGGGACAGGCGCGACGTGATCGCCTCGTGCATCGTGCTGGTGGTGATCCTGGCGGCGTACCTTTACTTCACCGGCTGATCGACCGGATTCGTAGGGTGCGGAAACGCACCATAATCGGACCGGAAGCACTTGTTGGTGCGTTTCACGCACCCTACAACTTCACCGGGTGATCCGAGCGCGCGGGCGAAACGGCACGTCTCCGAGAAGACCGCTAGTCGACGCGGTACGCGGCCAGCTTTCGGATCCTCGGCTCCGCCGCGGCCTGGATCGTGCAAAAGCGGACCTTGCTGACCTGCGCCGGTTCGAAGCGGTCGATCTTCTTGTGGCCGACGGCCGTGCCTTCGCACAGCTTCTGCCAACGGCCGTCGGCGAGGCCTTCGATCACGTACCGGCGGACCCGCTCGCCTTGGGCGACGTCTTCCATGATGATCACGTGGTTGATCTTCGTGGGCCCGCCGAGGTCCAATTCCACGATCGGGCCTTCACCGCGGATCTCCGCAAGGCTGCTGCCGAACCGGCGTCGGATCTCCGCCCCGAATTCGGCGCTGCGGCGGGCGTCGGCCGCGGGGATGAGCCCGGTCGTGTCCGGGGTGTTGTTCAACAGGAGCACCGCCCCGTGCCCCACGCTCTGGTAGTACATTTGCATTAGCTCGTCCACGCTTTTCAGCGTGTCGGCGCCGTGCGAGTTCCAGAACCAGGTGCGGCGGATGCGGGCGTCGCACTCGTTGGGGAGCCAGTGGCTTCCGTCCGGATCGCCGTGCTTGGCCGTGGCCACGCCGCTAAGGGCATCGGCTTCTGAGAGGGCGTTCCACGCCGGATAGGGGGCCACGCCGCCTTCGTTCCCCACCCAGCGGATCGTGGCGTGTGGGCCCTGGAAGACCATCGCCTTGGGCGCGTGCTTCCGGAGGACGTCGCCGACCGGGACCACGTTGCTGCCGTCGAACCAGACCTCGAACATCTCGCCGTACCGGCTGAGCACTTCGGCGAGCTGCCGCCGGTACAGCCTGTTGTACTCCTCCTGGGCTTCCCGGGTCTTGCAGCGCCCGCCGACGGCGGCCCCATGCTTCCGATCTTGGGGGGAAAGGTAGACGCCCAGCTTGATCCCCCGCTTGCGGCACGACTGGGTCAGGTCGGCCAGCACGTCGCCCTTGCCGTTGCGCCACGGGATGCTCTTCACGCCGTAGTCGGTCGTGTCGGTCTGCCACATGCAGAACCCGCCCACGTGCTTGGCCACGAACACGAGGTACTTCGCCCCCATCGCCTCGGCGGTGGCCGCCCACTGGTCGGTATCGAGCTTCGCGGGATCCATCTTCTCCAAGGGCAGCGACAGGTCGTCGTATTCCTGATCGAGCCACGTGTTGGGGGCGAAGTGGATGAACATGCCGATCTCGCAGTCGTGCCACGCGACTTGCTCGGGACTGGGCCGGGCGAGTGAGGGGGCGTTGTCCTGTTGGCAATGGGCCGCGTTGGACGCAGCGGCGACGAGCACCAGAGCGGCAAGAAGCTTCGTTCCATGCACGGTGAGTCTCCTGCAATGGGACGGATCTCGCGTCCGGCGCAACACGGCTTCTACGAAGCAGTAGCGCACGGCGAGATCTTACGAGTCATCCGATTCCGTCCAGTTCACGCACCAACGCGCGGCATTCGCGCCCCGTGTCACACCGCCTCGTTGATCAGCTCGGTCTCCGTGAAGCGACAGAAGAGCTCCAGCTCCTTGGTGACGTCGCCATAGCAGGTCTGGCGGTGCAGGCCGGCGGTCCAGTTCTTCCAGAGCTTTTCGGCGTCGCCGTCGATCTTGACGGTGACCTTCGTGCGGCAGCCGCGGTCGATGTCCGGGGCGTCGGTGATCGTGCCGGTGAAGTAGATCAGGTGATCCGTACCCACCAGCTTCGCCTGGGTGACCCGCTCGCCGGCGCGCATGAACACCTGGGGCACCACGCCCTCCTGCCGCTCCATCACCGTGCGGAGCTTGTAGGGGGCCGCGGGGCCGTCGGGCCCGTCCATCTTCGGCGTCCCCAGGCAGTGGGCCAGGATGATGCTGTTCGTGGCTTCATCCATGGTGGGATCGCTGACGAAGCCGGGTTTGCCCGACAGTCCCTGGAGCAGGACGTGCGTCACGGCGCACTGCAAGTCAGACTCGCAGATCCCGCCCAGGCCCATGTTGTTGAGCCTCACGAAGCCGACGCAGGGGTACGCATACGCCTGGCAGAGCGGCTTGTGCATGCTGCCGTAGCAGGCGGCGGTCATCACGGTGGCCTCTTCCTCGTCCAACAGCTTCTCGAAGGCCAGGGCCATTTTGCACGCCTTGAAGACGTCCTGCACCGAAGGCTCAACGACCTCCTTGGCACCCTGGATCCAGCGGTCGGCCTCGGCCTTGGCCGCCGCGTCGTCCACCGCATCGTACGCGGCGATCACGCGCTCGAGCTCGACCTGCTTGGTCTCGGTGCCGAATTTCTCCTTGATCGCGTCGCAGTACTCCACGGGCATGTGCGTGGTGACGTTGAGGATCTTGGCCTCCCGCATGTGGTGGATCGCCCGGAACGGCCGGATCGCCACGGCCAGTTGCCGGTAGTCGGTGGTGAGCATGGCCTCCAACTTGGCGCCGGCTTCCTGCTTCATGAGGGAGCCGAAGCTGCACCATTCGTGGCCGGAATAGGGCACGGCGAAGACGATGGTCGGCTTGCCGGCGCTGACGATCTGGTGCAGGATCGCCGAGATGCCGATGTTCAGGTGGATCACCAGGACGCCGTCGACCTGGGCCAGTCTTTCCTTGAGGGTGGCGGCCTGCTCGGGCGAGGTGACCAGCTCGTCGACGGCGAAGTCGACGTCGGCCACTTCCTTCTTCATCTTCTCGAACTGCGCTTTGTAGAACCGCACCTCCTCTTCGAGATTGAGGTTCGGCTTGGGCCAGAGGCCCGTCGGGGTTCCGATGAAGAGGCGGGCGACCTTGACCTTCGATTTTCGGCAGCCCGGGCTGATGATCTTGGGCGCCGCCGGGTTTGCCCCCAGCGCCGCCATGCCCGATCCGGCCAGGCAGAGCCCGCTTCCGGCCGCCGCGACTTTGAGGAAGTCTCGTCGCTTGATGTCGTTTTGCATGATTACCTCCCGTTCTGGATGTTTGGCCGTTTCGGCTGCTTCGTGCCCCTTGCTCACTTCTTACATTCCCAAGCTTCCGCGTCCTTACGGAACTACCTCGGGCTTATCAGGATGCGCAATCCATCCATGACCCTGGCGAATCTTCTGCGTGCTCTTTCGATCTTCTGTGTCTGCTCCGTGTCGCGCCTTCTCTTCGCCTGCAACTGCTTTGGCGTCATCTTAATGTGCCCGGCTTTGATTCTCAGCTCTTCCCGTCTAAGTCTCTGCTTTCGTTCAGCCGTTTTCGCGACGAACTGCTGAAAATGTCCCTCAATCAGGAGATAGGCTTTGCCGTAGTCGCCCCGCCGGAACTCGCGAGTTCCTACATGAGAGATACGCTCCGACATACCCGGGGTAAGACCCGACTGCTGGACCGCCGTTGCCAGGAAGGTGAATGCTCCCAAATCCAGGACGCTGTCGGCAAAGCTCTTTGCCGCACGCGCCGCACCTGGCGCATCGCCTTCCGCTACGCCTTGACCCTGCGCAGCCGCGCTTGACCCGGCGCGCGATATCGCCTGCCCCTTCGGCGCGAGCCGAACCAGCTTCCGCCTTTTGCCCAACTCGAGGAACCTGTCTTTCGAAAGAGGCTTGACGCGATTCCCGGAGAGAGCCGATACCATGGAAACCTTGTCTTCGGGTATTGTCTCGGTGGTGCGAATCAGATACGTTCGCTTCCCACTGCGCAGGAAGTAGAACGTGTCCGGCCGAATATCCTTATCGGAGCCAACTTCCTTCAAGTGGCAGTACTTGCGGACCACCTTGAGTTGCTCATCATAAGTCTGGGCAGCCTCGAACTCTGCCGGCATACCTCCGGGAAGCTGGCCCTTCTCCGCTTCATCCGGCCAACTCATCCGGTCGATTTCGAAGGCTTCCGGTGTGTAGTCCCGGGGTCGTGGGCCTTTGCTGCCAGAAGGGTCTTCGTGCTCCGGGCTCGGCACGGCAATACGGTCCTTGTGTACCGAATCATTAGCGATTTAGGGGGCCGGCATGTCAGGCAGAGCGCGAACTGCTTCTTGGGTCAATGATCGTGACGCACGCGTCGACGGTGCTTCGCCGAAAAGCTCATGGTGTCAGGATACCCCACTGAGCCAGGGCGGACAAGCCGTCCATGGCATCCGCGCGCCATGGCGCCGCCACACCGGCGAGCGGGGGTCGGAACGCCCGGCCGGGGTGTCACTAAGTCGTTGTCAGAAAAGGACTTAGCTCAATCGGCGTCTTGGCCGTGATTGCGAAGCCCGTCGGTGCCGGCTAGAATCGTGTCGGGGGCAGGCCGATGCGTCAACCACGCGGCCGCACCGCACGAGGATCCCCGCCGCGGAGGAGTCTTCCCACTATATCGTCACGCCATACGCGAGGATACCTTGCGGTTTTATGCGTGAACGGCCGGATCTGTGGTTCCCTCGAAGGAAGATGCAAGTGACAAGTGAGGCCGCTACCACGTCGCTTGCGAGACGCTGGCCGCTCCACGGCTGGCTGGGGCTGGCTCTGGTGGCCGCCTTCTGGACGCTGAACTGGTCGCTGGACGGCCTGCGCACCCATTGGGGATTTTTTCCGCTCTGGCTGGGCTACTGCCTTACGGTCGACGCGCTGGTCGTAAAGCGTAAGGGCACCTCGATGCTCACGCGCAGCCCGGCGGCGTACGTCGCGCTGTTCGTGGTCTCCTCGCCTGGCTGGTGGCTGTTCGAGCTTTTCAACCTGCGCACGCAGAACTGGTTCTACGAGGGGAGGGAGTATTTCACCCATCTCGGGTACTTCCTCATGTGCTCGGTGAGCTTCTCGACCGTGATGCCCGCCGTCTTCGGCACCGCGGAGCTGGCGAGCACCTTGGGCTGGATCCGGCGAATGCGGCGAGGCCCGGTGCTTCGGCCGACGCGAGGGTTGCTCGTCGGGCTGTTCCTTGCCGGTTGGCTGATGCTGGGGCTGCTCCTCAAGTGGCCGATCTACTGCTTCCCTTTTCTTTGGGGATCGGTCTACCTGATCCTCGATCCGGTGAACGTGTGGCTCGGCAACCGCTCCCTGCTTCGCTATGCGGCTACGGGGGACTGGCGCCCGGTGATCGCCCTGCCGGTCGGATGCCTGATCTGCGCGGTCTTCTGGGAGATGTGGAACTTCTACTCCTATCCCAAATGGATCTACGAGGTCCCGTTTGTCGGCTTCCTCCACGTCTTCGAGATGCCGGCGTTGGGCTACTTGGGCTATATCCCCTTTTCCTGGGAACTGTTCGCCTTGTATCACCTGGTGGTCGGGTGCATGGGGC
>Ga0307378_10007963_pt1 | contig 14178 bp, 7 predicted proteins | sample UN1MG_FD_202238 | JGI IMG/M metagenome (GOLD analysis project Ga0307378, IMG submission 202238) | Soil microbial communities from Risofladan, Vaasa, Finland - UN-1 | ecosystem: Environmental > Terrestrial > Soil > Coastal area > Acid sulfate soil | place: Finland: Risofladan, Vaasa | collected...
CTGGCTGCATCGCCAGCCCAACAAGGGCTGGCTGCTTCGCCCTCCTTGCCTGCGGCCGCCTCGCTCGGCCTCGGGCCGACGAGGGTTATCCGGAGAGGCTCTTAGGTGGTAGCATGTGCTGGAATAGATATGTTCAACATGTTAAGTCGTTGCCAAGAAAAAGGTTAATGGCGAGGGCGACGGGGCTCGAACCCGCAACCACCGGATCGACAATCCGGTACTCTAACCAATTGAGCTACGCCCCCGTGATGACAAGGCCGCGCGCTCGACGGCCGCACGGCTCACCTACCATTTTGGCGCATCCTGGCCCGCTGTCAAGCGAAAACGCATGAGGGCGGGTCGGCCGGCGAAGTCGCACGCTGAAACAAGAAGGCTTGGCGGCCGCAGGGTGGCTGCGCGGCCTTCGACCGCCGGCTTGTCGCGCTACCGCTGGTAAATCGGCAACTGACGGTACGGGACGCTCATCGCCAGGATGGCCATGGAAGTGGAGTAGAACTCTCCGCCTTCGCCCTCGTTGCCCCCGAGCGCCGGCCAGAAGCCTTCCTTGTTCTGGGCCGGCAGCAGGATGTCGTACATCTGGGCCGCGAACTTCTCCCAGTACTCGTCGCCGAGTTGGAAGGTGGCTTGGGCACAGTAGTACGTGGCATAGGCGAAGAAGTAACCCTCGCCGTAGTGGTGCGGCAGGTGCTGGAGGATCCACTCGCCGCCCAACAGGGCCGGCCGCTCGCGGTGATGGCCGCACAGTTCCAGGCAGAGGACACCCGTTCCGGTTCGAGCCAAGCCCGGCTCGCCGCCCGGCTGGTACGAGAATCCGCCGCTCTCGCGCTGCTGGTTCCTCAGCACGTAGGAGACGGCCATGTCAATGGCTTCCTGCGGGACGAGGGCGCCGCTGTTCCGCGCCGACCGGAGGGCCATCAGGGCCCAGCCGGTGCAGGAGATGTCGCTGTCGCCGCTGTTGATCTGGTATCGCCATCCGCCGGCGTTGGCCGGGTCCTTCGGTATGCGTTGGGCGGCCAGGATGGCCCGGAGCGCCTTCGACAAGACCCCATCGAGTTTCTTCTGTCGCGGCGGGTCCACCATGCCGGACACCTCGGCCAGCATCAACGTAGATATGCTGTGGCAATACATGGCGCCGTTGCCGAGTTCCCCGGAAACGAGGAGGCCGTTGGGCCGTTGCGAGGAGAGGATGTAATCGATCCCCTTGTTGATCGCCTCGCCGTACGGTCCGACGCCCGGCGTGTGGCCCTTGGCCAGGAAGGCCATGACGCACAGCGAGGTGATGCCGGTCACGTTGCGCGTGTTGCCCTTCTGCCGGGTCCACGACCCGTCCTCTTTCGTCTGGTTCTTGGCCAGCCAGGCGAGGGCCCGTTCGATGGCCAGGTCCACGGGTCGCTCATACTTTTCGAGCGCCTTGGAGGCCGTGTCCGCCAGGACAGGTGCCGCCAGCAGGCCGGACAGGACAGCCGCCGTCACGAAGATCAAAAGGCCCCGAGGCCGTCCACCGGCGCCAAAGGTTCTGGTTGTGAAGATGCTCATTTGCCGCCCCCGGTTTCCTCGCCGCCGCGTTTGGCGATCTGCTGGAAGTACCGTTTGATCAACGCCCGATATTCCTCAGGCCCGGCCTCTTCGGCGGCCTGGAGGATCTGGTCCTTCAACTCGCCCGGCAGTTTCGCCCAGTCGGACAGTTTGATGCCCATGGCCTCCAACTTGGCGGCGGTCATGCTGATGTTGACCGCACCGATGCCCATTTGAGGGTTACCGCTCGGCATGGGCATCATCCCCGGCATCTTGGCCATCCCGCTGCCGGGTTTCGCGCCGGCTTGCTGGGCCTGACTCATGGCCTGGCTGGCGGCCTGGGCCATCGCGGCCGAAGCCTGGGCTGCCGCCGGGGCCGTCTGCGTCTGGGCGGCCTCGCTGGTGGCCGCATACGCTCCTGCGATCGGCGGCATGACCGGGCTGTGGGCCGGTCCGGCCTGGGCCGCAGCCTGGTCCATCGTCTGGCCCAGTTGACTCAGAGCGCCTTGGGCCGCATTGAGAGCCTGGGCGGCGGCTTGTTCGGCCGGAATCGCCGACTGCGGAGACCCGGAGGCCAGGGCGGTCTCCGCCTGATGTGCGGCCTGGGCCGCCTGAGAGAGCGCACTGGCGGCCTGCTGGGCCTGCGCGGCTGCCGGCGACTGCGGCGTCAACTGCGCCGCCTGCTGGCCGAGCGCGGCCGCCTGCTGCGAAAGTTCGGTCGTTTCCGCCTGGATAGCCGCCTGTTCAGCCGCCAGCGACTGTTGCGGATTGGAGGCGGCCAGCGCCTGCATCTGCTGCGCTAACGCCTGCTCGCGCTGCGCCAAGTCACCAGCCTGCTGAGCCATGGCAGCCATCTGGCCGGGTGTCGGCGGCGCCGGAGGTCCAGGCTCGCCTGGAGTACCTGGTTGCCCGGGCTGTCCCGGAGTGCCGGGCGTTCCGCCTGGGTGAGGGGCGCCGGCTTTGGGTGCGCCCGGTGCGCCAGCCTTGGGTGCTCCACCTTCATGAGGAGCGCCGGCCTTGGGCGATCCGCCTTCGTGTGGTGCGCCAGCCTTGGGTGCTCCACCTTCGTGCGGCGCGCCGGCCTTGGGTGCTCCACCTTCATGAGGAGCGCCGGCCTTCGGTGCGCCTGCCTTGGGTGCACCGCCTTCATGCGGCGCGCCGGCCTTGGGTGCTCCACCTTCGTGCGGCGTACCGGCCTTCGGTGCGCCTGCCTTGGGTGCACCGCCTTCGTGCGGCGCGCCGGCCTTGGGTGCTCCTGCCTTGGGTGCACCGCCTTCGTGCGGCGCGCCGGCCTTGTGTGCTCCGGCCTTGGGTGCTCCCTCATGCGGTTGACCTTCGTGCGGCTTGGCTGCCTCGCCTTCGTGCGGTTGGCCTTCGTGCGGCTTGGCTGCCTCGCCCTCGTGAGGCTGAGCCTGTTCGGTGGCTTCGGTCGGCTCTGGCGGATTGGTCTGGGCCTGCTCCGCGTTTCTCTGAAGATTCTGCGCGAGCGCCGCCAGTTGCTGAGCCGCCTGCTGAGCGTTATGAGCCGCAGCCGGCATGTTGGTCGGCATCTCCTGGGCGGCCTGATGGGCCGCGGTCGCCGCGTGCTGACTCATCTGGGCCGGCTCCTCGCCGACGGGTTCGGCCTGCTTAGCCAGTTCGGCGGCTTCACGGGCCAGTTCGACCTGCTCGGCCTCGAGCCGTTTCTGCACGGCCTCGTTCAGGTTGGCAGCCAGTTCGGTTTGCTGGGCCTGGAGGGCCTCGGTCTTCTCCCGGATCTGCTCTTGCTTCTGTTCAAGTGCCGCCGCGACTTGCTGCTGCGGTGTCATCGGCCGGGCGCCTTGCTGACCCTGTGGCGGTGCCTGAGCGGCTTGCTGGCCTTGCTGCGTAGGAGTCTGAGCGGCCTGCTGACCCTGAGTCGGCGTTTGGCCGGCGTGTTCGCCCTGAGTCGGAGGATGAGCCCCTTGTTAGCCTTGGGTAGGCGTCTGGGCGGCCTGTTGACCCTGTGGCGGTGTCTGAGCGGCCTGCTGACCTTGCTGCGTAGGAGTCTGAGCGGCCTGTTGACCCTGAGTCGGCGTTTGGCCGGCGTGTTCGCCCTGAGTCGGAGGATGAGCGCCTTGTTCACCTTGGGTAGGCGTCTGGGCGGCCTGTTGACCCTGTGTCGGTGGCTGAGCCGTCTGTTGGCCTTGCTGCGCAGGCGTCTGGCCGGCGTGTTCGCCCTGTGACGGCGGATGAGCGCCTTGTTCACCCTGAGTCGGTTGCTGAGCGGAGGCGACCTGTTGCTGGTCGGCCTCGGGGGGCTGCCCAGATTTCTGGGCGAGCGCCGCCTCGATGGCCTTCTGCTCCTGGACGGCCTGAGCGAGATTGCCGCCCTCGATGTTCTTGGCGGCCTGTGTCATCGGCGGGGCCTGGTCGGCCGCGACGGGCTGGGCGGCGGCTTCCTGGGCGAGTTTGGCTTGCTCGGCGGCCAGGGCTTTCAACTGCTCATTGATACCCTGGAGGGCCTTGAGTTGTTCGGCTTCCTTAACGGCGGCCAGTTCCTGGGCCTTCAACTCGGCGGCTTCGGCGGCCAGGTCTTTGGCCTTGGCGGCGGCCTGGGCGAGCGCGGCCTCCAACGACTTCGGGTTGGCCTTCACGAGTTCGCCGACCTCGTGAGCGACTTCGGCCTGCTGCTTGGCCCACTCGGCGGCCGCCATCGTGGTTGGTTCGGCCGCCTTGACCGCGGCGAGCACGGCCTGCTCATGGGCCAGATCTTCCAGCGTGAGCGCCGTGCGTGCGACCTCGGCCAACTCGGTCAGTTCCTTCATGAGTTCCATCACGAGCTCGATCGCCCGGTCCACGTGCTGATCGGTTTCGGCGCCCAGCGACCCGCGCTCGACGGCCGTCTCTGTGACCTTGACCTGGCCGGCCCGGTCGTTGGCGGCGCCGACTTCGTCGGCGAGCGTGGCCACCTTCGGCGTGAGATGGGCGAAGGTGCCGGCGGCGACCTTCGTCCCGAGGTCGGCGACGTCGCCCTTGGCCTGGCCCAGTTGTCCGCGCATGCGGTCGAGCCGCTGAAGGAGGTCCGGCGTGAGCGTGGCGGCCTTCGGAAGGGCGTCCTTCAGGGGGACGGAATCCTCCTTGGCTGCTTTGAGTTCCGCGAGGATCCGCTCCAGCAGTTTGTGAATGGTCTCTTCTTCGGCGTTGAGGAACTGGACCTGGACCGGCAAGGCTTTGACGTCGAGTTCGACCGTCAGGACCTCGGAGAGGCCTTCCTGGGGTCCCTTGGAATCGGGGGGCAGATTGTCGGTCGCACGGAGCCGCACGATGAACCCGGTGGTCCCCGCGAGGGGCAGCGACGCCAGGTCAATGCGGACCGTATCGGCGGCCTCCCGGACGGGACTGGCGGCGGCGGTGGGGAGCGCCAGCGGCTTATCGGCGCGCTTGCGGGCGTCGGTTTCGATCGTGAACTCGGCGCCGCTGAGGCCATAGTCGTCGGTGATCGCATAGGCGATGGGCAGCCGGTCGGTCGGCTTGAGGCGCAGTTTCTTATTTTCCGGCGCCAGGATCTTGACGACCGGCGGGGCATCCGGAGTCGCCTCAATCAGGTGGTCGCCCGACGAGTTCGTGAACCCGTACTGATCGGCCAGTTGCAGGGACCAGCGGCCGTGGACCTTCGGCGCCAGGCGGATCTGGAACTTGCAGGCGCTGGCGCCGCTGGAGGCGGCGGCCAGTTGAACGGGGGCGTCGGTGGCCGGGACCCCGTTGATCTCGAGCTCGGCCGACGTGACGGGCTTGTTGGTGATGGCCGTCACCGTGACGACCGTGCCGATCACGCCGCGGATGTCGCCTTGGCTGTCCTCTTCGGTGCGCGGGTCGCGCTGGATGTAGGCCGGATAGTCGTAGCGGACTTCGAGGCGCTTGACGGACGGCGGGGGGACGACCGTCACGCTATAGTGCCGCGTCCAGGCGTCGCCGACGTGAACGCGGTATCGGAAACTCTCGGACGCCGGCGGACACGACACGATGAAGCGGGCCTTCTCGTCTTTGCCGGCGGGAACGGACGTCATCGTCTCGGAGATCCGCGAGCCGTCGGGCAGGATCTTCTGGAGTTCGGCCCACGTGGCCGGGACTCCCTTGGCGTCGTCGCGGATGCCGACCTGCACCTGGAGGCGCTGGCCTTCCATCAGGAGTTTGTCGCCCGGCGTGACGATCAGGGCGTCGGCATTGAGGGTCGGCAGGTCCAGGAACGGAGCGATGGCCCGCTTCAGGAGGAACGCGGCGGGTTCACGGTAGATCGCCAGGACGGCCCCCATGAGCACCACGACGCCGCCGGCGGCGAAGAGGTACGGGCGCGCCACTCTCAGGGTGACTTCGGTTCGCGGCTGGACGTGGACGGCCTCGATGCTGGCCTCCTTGGCGAGAGCGGCGATCAGGGCCTCCGACCCGCGCAGCGACGGCAGGTCGCGGCTCGTCAGAAGTTCCACGGCCGAACTGATGCGTTCCTCGAGTTCCGGATGACGCTCTTCGATGGCGCGGGCGATGCCCGTCATGGTGATCGTCCGGGCCAGCGGGAAGATCAGAAGCCACAGCGCCGCCGCGACCGTGACGCCCAAGGCTCCGAGCGACAACAGCCACCGCTGCCAGCCGGCGTAGAGCGGAAACTTGGCATCGATCGCCATGATGACCAGGAGCGCCCCGACGGCGACGGCGATGACGGCGGCGATGCCCCGCAGCAGGATCACCGACCGGACGCGATGGATCAGGCGGTGGAGGACCCGGACGATCGGTTCCGGAAGGGTTCCGTGTCGGATTTCGGGAGGTGTGCGTGTCATGCCAATCCCCCTTTCTTTCTCAGGAGCCATTCGCCCGTGGCGACCATGACCATGAGGATCAGAAGCGGCCAGGAATCCCACAGGACGAACTCATGCCGCTCGACCTCAACCTGGGAGGGCGGCCCGAGCGATTCCAGGATACGGTCGGCCCGCGACGGCTCCGCGACGGCGCCGCCCGTCAGGTTGGCCATCCGCGCCAGGAGGCCGCGGTCGGGAACCAGTTCGGCCTGCTCGACCGGCGTGGACGGGTCCACCGTGAACTCCGTGCTGACGGAACTGACGTGGTCTTCCTCGAGGACGGCCTTGGCGGCCGGGGCCACGAGTTCCACGCGGTAGGCGCCGCCCGGCAACTCGCCCAGGTCGGCATTATACAGTCCGGGCGAGTGCTCGATGTATTTCATCTTCTTCGTCAGGATGAGTTTATCGCCGTCGAAGACGTTGACGGAGACTTCGTCGCTGACGATGGGCGTGAAGTCCTTGCGGGCGATCTTGGCCCGGACGCGGACGGGCGCCTGCGGCGCATAGCGAGCCCGGTCGGTGCCGAGTTTGACGGTGTCGGTGCCGGAGGGGAGTTTGCCGGCGGTGGCCCACCTCAGGACTTGGCCCCAGAACCGGTGATGGTAGGTATCGCCGATGCGGTAGCGCAGCCGCCAGGTGTGGTCGAACGCCAGGAACATGACCTGGCCCATCGAAACGCTGTGGTAGACGATCAGCGGATTCTGCCGCTCGAAGTCGCGCCGCTGACGGAGGACCTGGTCGGTCAATTTCTCCGAGGCGGCGGCCCCCTTCTTCGGCATAAAGTCGGGCGGCGAGGTGGGCAGGGCATAGGCCAGGACCGTCGCCCCCTCTTTCGTCCGAAGGACCGGGTGCCGCCAGTAGATCTCCGGGATGGATTCCCAGACCGCGGCGTTCTCCTCCGGGTTGGTCTTCTGCCGCATGATGACGTTCTCGAGCCCCTCGGCCGTCAGGGCCAGGCGGAAACTCTTCTCGGGCGACGGGACCTGCGGCACGGCTTCCATCTTGAACGTCACCGGCAGGAGGTCCGCGAGGGGCGTGTCGGCGTAGGCGTGCGGCATGTTCTGCGGGCCGGCTATGACCACCAGCGTTCCGGCTCGCTCGGTCACGAACTTCCGGAGGATCTTCAGTTCCTCGTCCTTGAGGTACTTCGGGGCGACGTCACCCAGGACGATCACATCGAACTTCATCCACTCGGCCTCGTCCTTCGGCAGGGCGGTGGCCTCGACCTCGCCGATCGGACGCGAGACGCTCGCTTCGGCCTTTCGGGGCGGCGGCACGCTTTCGATCCGGTCCGGTTCCAGCAGAACGTATTGCAGGCGGACCGTGCGGTCGCGGCTCTCGAACAGGTTCTTCAGATACCGGAACTCCCACCGCGGGCGGCCCTCGATGATCAGCATTTTCGTCCGCTCGTCCGTGACGCTGACGGCGATCGGGTACTGGTTGTTATTGGCCAGGACCTCGCCCTCGAACTTCTGGACCTCGACGGCGTACTTGTGGAGGCCGCTGGCGCTCGGCTCATCGGCCAACTGGACGCGCGTCCGGTACGCGTCGGTCGGAACGCGGACGGTCTGCGTGTCCACCGTCTTGGCCCCGTCGGCCAGAGTCACGCGGACTTCCTTGCCGGCCAGGCCGTCGAGTTTCACCTCGGCCTGGACGAGCATGCGGTCCTTGGTGGCTACCGTCTCGGGGGCGTCGACCGAGATGATGCCGGCGTCCAGCGGGGGCTTGTCGCCGCCCAGGACGATGCACGACACGGGGACCTGCTGGCTTCCGAGGCGCCGGACCAGCGGCTCGGGCGATCGGGCGCCGTTGTGGCGGCCGTCGCTCAAGAGGACGATGCCCGACAGTTGCTTGTCGGCCATTTCCGACATGACCTTCTCGAGCGCGGCCGCCAAGTCCGTCTGCTGCTGCTCGGCCGGCAAGGCCGTCGGCGAGATCGATCCTTCGACTTCCTTGGACGCGGCGGCCCACTCCTTCAGGTTCACTTCGACCGGCTTGGCGGCGAAGTTATACATGATGACGGAATACTTCTTCTGGAGTTGCGCGAGGAGGCCCGGACCCTTCGACGCCGGCGAACTGCCGGATCCGCCGGCGCCCGCGAGGATGTCGCGGGCCAGGCTGATCCGCTTCTCGGACGCGAACGAGTCCGCGCGGGCCTTGGTCTCGGGCGGCAGGGCGGCATAGAACGCCTCGTCGAGCGACTGGCCGAGCCCCACGGTCCGCGACGCCAGGTCCGCGAGGTCGCTGACGGACTGGCTGATGGTCTGAACCAGGCGGGCGTGCTCGGGTTCCAGGTTCCGCACGTTTTCCTTGCTCGTCAGGCTGGCGGCCTCCTTCAGTCGCCCCGTGGCGAGCGCGGTCAGGCGCTTCGCCAGGTCTTCGGCGGTAGCGCGCAGCCGCTCGTCGAGTTTGAAGCGAGCGTCCAGGGGCGTGCCGACGTCGGTCGCCAGGGCGAGGACCTTCTTGGAGGCGCCCTCCATGGCCTTGTTGAGAGCGTCGCGGCGGGCTTCGAGTTGCCGCCGGCGTTCGTCGGGTTTGGCGCTCGAGAGCGTCGCCAGCCAGTCGACCTGGGCGGCCAGTTCACTCCGAATCTGGTCCATCTGGTCGGCCACGCGGTCCATGTGGTATGGCCGGGTGACGCTGCCGCCTGCGAACCGCTCCGCCAGCCGCATCTTCTCCGAAGCGCCCAGTTGCGTGTCCGGGACGTACATCGAGGCCGAGTTGTCCAGCAGAACGGCGACGTAGCGCTGAATGGTCTTATCGAGGGTCCACGGCCGGACCGGCTGGGTCAGCATGATGATCACGAGGGCCACCAGCGCGACGCGCAAAGCCGCCAGCGCCAGGCCCATCCGCCGCGACACGGTCCGGCGTTCCATGGCGTACAAGGCCAGCACGATCTCGACGGCCAGCGCCCCCACCAGCGCGATCGGCCAGATCGGCCAGTTCGTCGCCAGCACGAGACCCCGCTGAAGCGCCTGCGCGACGGCCAGCATCGTCAGAAAGCCGATGACGACCCGCGCCGCAAACCAAGCGGCACGCCAGAGGCCGGTCGCCATCCGACGCTTGAACCAGTGCGCGGCCACCCATGCGGCGATGGCGAAGGCCGCCAGGAGATACACCGCCACCGTCGGCACCGACGGCGGGAATACGTAGTGGGTTTGGATGGCTAGCATCATGGCTTCGACGCCGATTCGGGTTCCTTGTTCTCGACGGCCAACAGGCTCCGGATCCGATCGCGGAACGTCTGGATATCCACCGTGGCAGGCCCGAACGAGACGGTCTCAACCTGGTGGATGCGGCGTTGCATGGCGATCCACCGCGTCAGTCCGATCTCCGCCAGCAGCGCCACCAGCAGGGCCATGGCCAGGTACTTCCACAATTCCTCGCCGGGGACATGGCCGGCCACGGCCGCCGCCAGATCATCCGCCGACTTGACGCGCACGAGTTTCACGTGCTTGCCGGCGGCTTCCAGGTCCGCGTCGGCCAGCGGGACCATGCGGCTTTCCTCGGCGTCATCGAGCACGACGAACGGCACGCCCTCCCGCGTCGCCCGGGGCACCGCGTAGCGGTCGGTGGCCTTCGCCGGGAGGACCACGTGGTAGAGGCCCGGCTCGTACGTCCCGGCAAAGGTGATGCGGGCGCCGTTGGGCGTATCGGCCACCGCGGCCGTCACATGGCGGTCCGTGGGCGTCACGATCTCGACCTGGCCCGCGAGGCTCCCGTCGGAAGCCTTCTTGGCGGCCGCGGCCGCCTTCGCTTCGGGCGACTTGAAGGGCAACTCCAGCACGAATTCCGATCCCGGCCGGACGTTGGCCTGGACGATCTCGGGAGCCGCCAGGTAGTACGCCAGTTCATGGACGAGCGGCACGAAGCACTTCAGCGACGGCAGGTTGCTCTCGCGCCGGTCCAGGGCGATGGCCGTCATCAGCACGCGGCCCTTGCCGAACTGGCGTTCCACCAGCAGCGGGTCGCCGGTGTCGAGGAGCGCCCCGACGCGGACGTTGCGGTCGCGCGGGGACGCCTCGAGGCGCCAGTAGGCGTTGACGAGCGCCCGCTCGGCGTCCGACTGGGTGGTGTCGGCCAGAAGTTCCAGGGCAGGGTGGCTGAAGGTCTTCAGGCCCAGGTGGGCCGGAGGCACGTCGGCCAGCAGTCGCCGCTTGGTCAGCGTGGCCGGCAGGACGGCTTCGCCGCTCTCGCTGGTCCAGGCGTTATAGAAAGTCGGGACCACCTTGTCGCCGAGGACGACGAGCACGCCGCCGCCTTCCTGGACGTACTTGGCCAGGCCGGCCGCGACGGCCGCCGGCAGTCTCGGGACGTTCGCCAGAATGACGAGGTGGTAGGGCTTGAAGTCGCGGACCGACTGGATCTCGGGCGCGGCGACGTGCGTCAGGGTGACGATGTCGCCGAGTTTATCTTCCGCGTTGTTCGTTTCCCGTTGCCTGTTGCCTGTTCCCCGTTCCCCGGCGGTGGCCGCTTTCGCCCCGCCAGGCGCCGAGCCGGCGGTCCCTTCGTCGGCCGGCGCGAGTGCGATCTCGATGAACGCGGCCGCGCCGTCGAGGGGCCTGATGGACGGGTCGCCCTCGACCACCAGGACCGGCAACTTGTCCACCACCTCGAGGACGCGCACGGCCGTGTTGTCCGACGGGATCTCGTCTTCACTCAAGACCCGGGCCGTCACGATGTGCGGACCGGGCGTGTCGAACTGGTGATCGAACCGGACCGTCTCGGCGGCGCCGACGGGCATCTGCCCGGCCTCCTGATGGGCCTGGCTGATGCCGTCCACCAGAAGTTCCACCTTCAGCGGTTCCAGAATGGTGGTGCCGCTGTTGGCGACCGTCACGTCGATCCGCACGGGCCGATCCGTGCCGACGATGCGCCGCGAGAAGCGGGCGTCGGCGACGGCGGCGTTCCGCAGCGTCTTGGGCATCGCGAGCGACCGGAAGAGGATCTCGGGCGCCGCCGGGAATTCTTTCAGGACCGTGGCGAGGAACTGCCACCGGGCCTCGTTCCGGGTTTCCCAGCCGACGCCCTGGCCGTCGCTGATGAGGACGATCTTCTTGGCGGCGTTATGGCCCTGGGCCAGCGAGGCGCTGGCGGCGATCAGCGAATCGAGGACCCGCATCGAGCCGCCCGTCGGCGTCATCGTCTTCAGGGCATCCTCGATTTCCTTGCGGTCGGCCGTCGGGTTCGCCATGAAGGGGCGGGGGATCGGCCCGGCCACCAGGAGGCTGATGGTATCGGCCGGCCGGCAGGCGGCGACCACGGTCCGGGCCTCTTCGACGGCCCGCTCGAAGTTCGTCTGGCCTTCGATTGGGACCGTCATGGAGGTGGACCCGTCAATGACGATGGCGACATCGCGTTCGCCGCCGCTCAGGGACCACTGCCGCGTCTGGAGGGTGGCCTCGAGGGCCGACCCGAGGACGGCGGCGCCGATGAGGCCGCCCGAGATGGCCAGGAGGATCCACCGCGTGCGAACGTTCGGCCACATGGCCGCCGCGATGCCCGCCAGGATGACGCCCGCCAGGAACGCCGGCAGCACGAGCGCCCACGGGATCGTCATGTGGCTCGGCATAAACGGCCGCGCGAGCGCCAGCACCAGGAGCGCCACCGCCAGGCACCGGAGGGCCATCAGGATGATCTCTTCGATGAGGATGCGGCGGCTGCGCGATGTCAGCGACTCCAGAAGGAACCGCATGGCGCCCCAGTCCACCATGGTCGCCTTCTGGCGGTTCAGGAGGTGGATGATGATCGGGATGGCGACCGCCGCCAGTCCCGCCAGCATGGCCCAGTTGAGGAAGGTCATTGACGACGCTCCCAGAGGCGGCAACGGGAAACGAACAACAGGGAACGGGGAATGGGCAACAGGCAACGGGAAACGAACAACGGGGAACAGGGAACAGGCAACAGGCAACGGGAAAGACGACCCGGGACCATAATTTGATAATGTCGGCTATCTTGCCCCATCGGCCTCATCCCCTGTTCCCCGTTCCCTGTTGCCCGTTCCCGGTTGTTTCTGAAGGCTTTTGATCAGCCCGTGTAGCAGTCGGGCACACCGAGTAATGTCTTCCAGCAACGGCGCCGCCTGTTCTTGAGAAACGTAACCCAAGTCCTCCGCTATGATGGTCTGCGTCTGAATCTCGTAAAGGCTTCCGCGCGCCATCTGGAGAAACCGGATGTAATCTTTTCTCGCCCCTCGGCCGTACCCTTCGGCGATGTTAGACGCAACCGAGACGGCGCCTCGCCTCAACTGTTGCGTCAGGCCGAACCTTTCCTCACTCGGGAACCTCGCCGTGACCTCGTACACCCGCCTGGCTAAGGCACGGGAGTTCTGCCATACCACGAGGTCGCGATAGTCTCGTATTCTCTTGTCGCCGGGTTCCTCAGACCGCTGTTGGGTACGCGACATTTTATCTTCCCGGCGCGGCGGCTATTTCCTGTTCCCCGTTGCCTGTTGCCCGTTGCCTATTCCCCGTTGCCCGTTGCCTATTCCCCGTTGCCCGTTGCCTATTCCCCGTTGCCCGTAGCCTATTCCCCGTTGCCCGTTGCCTATCCCTTCGTGCGGCTCCGGCGGTTTGCCAGGTAGTGCGCCAACGCCACGTCGAAACCGCGGCGCGTGGACATGGGCACATAATCAATGTCCATTTGACCGCATCCGTATTCGATCCGATGCACGAACTGGCGGACGCGTTCCAGGTACTCGGCCCGGATGGATCGCGGGTCCAGTTGCACCCGCCGCGCGTCCAGTTCCAGGTCCCGGAACAGCGTCCACCGGTCGAAGGGGAACGTCAGTTCCTCTTCCGCCATCACATGGAGGATCATGACTTCGTGCTTGCGGTAGCGGAAGTGATGGAGGGCGTTCAGGATCTCCTCGGCGTCGTCGAACAGGTCCGAGATGATAATGATGAGGCCCCGGCGGTGGGCCCGCTCGGCGATGTTGTGGAAGATCGGCGCGAGGGCCGTCTCCTCGCCGGGGGTCGTCCGGGCGAGTTCGTCGAGGATCCCCCTCAGGTGGCTCACGCGCGACCGCGACTGGATATAGCGCCGGACCTTCGTGTCGAACGTCACGAGGCCCACGGCGTCCTGCTGGTGGATCATGAGGTGCGTCAGCGTGGCCGCCAGGAACTGGGCGTACTCGAACTTCGAGAGGATGCGGCCGTCGTGTTTGGCCGCCTCGCGCCCGGCGTACCGCATCGAGCCGCTCGCGTCCAGGAGGATGACCGACCGGAGGTTCGTCTCTTCGATATATTGCTTGATGTAATATCGGTCGGACTTGCCATAGACGCGCCAGTCGAGGTCCTTCGTGTCGTCGCCGGCCACGTACTGGCGATGCTCGGCGAACTCGACCGAGAACCCCTTGTAGGGGCTCTTGTGCCGGCCCGACACGAAACCTTCCATGGCGCCGCGCGCCACGAGTTCCAGCCGATGCACCTTGGCCAGGGCATCGGGGTCCAGCAGGCGCATGTAGGCGGGGGCAGAGCCGGACTCCACCATGGCCTTGCGGCTCCTTATGCGATGGTCTGTTCAACGACCGGGCGGATTTCTACGAGCAAGCGCTTGACGACCTCCTCGGACGAGATGCCGGCGGCCTCGGCGTTGAACGTCGTGATGACGCGGTGCCTCAGGACCGGCAGCGCCACGGCCTTCACGTCCTCGGTGGTGGCGTGGTACCGGCCGTGGAGGATGGCCCGGGCCTTGGCGGCCAGGATGAGGTAGATGCCCGCGCGGGGGCCGGCGCCCCACTGGACGAGTTCGCCGATGAAGGCCGGCGCTTCGGGCGTCCCCGGCCGCGAGGCCCGCGCGAGGTCGCGGGCGAACTGGATCACGTGGTCCGCCACCGGGACGCGCCGCACGA
>Ga0307378_10007964_pt1 | contig 14178 bp, 10 predicted proteins | sample UN1MG_FD_202238 | JGI IMG/M metagenome (GOLD analysis project Ga0307378, IMG submission 202238) | Soil microbial communities from Risofladan, Vaasa, Finland - UN-1 | ecosystem: Environmental > Terrestrial > Soil > Coastal area > Acid sulfate soil | place: Finland: Risofladan, Vaasa | collected...
CGTCATACACTTTGAGAAAACGCCCTTTCGCCCGGAGGCCCGAAATGGGCCCTTTGGCAGGCCTAAACCCCATTTTCGCAGCGCCAGGGACGATGTGCACCCGTTTTGGTAAGATGGGCAAGGGGAAACGCGCGGTTTTTGATCGTTTTTTTCGATTTTTGATCGGAATGCGCCGGAATCGGTCGTTTCGCGCCCCGTTTTGACCATAAATGGAGTGCCCTCAATATGCACTAAAGCATATCGAGACCGCCCGCGGCCCGGCCCGGTTGCCGTCGTTTAGCCGCGGCCGGCACGGCCGCGTGGGTGTCGTTTAACTGCGGCCGGCACGGCCGCGGGCGGCGCCGAGGGATGCTCGACGGCGGTTCCCGTCGCCGTGCCGGCGACGGCTAAACGACGAGGCGGGCCGGCAGGAAATCGTGCGGCGCGGCCATTTCGGTTGACACGTCCCCGGCCGCGCGGTAGGAGAGTAACGCCAACGCTGCCCACCTCAACCGACGTCCTGCGGCTCGGCGCGCGCCAACGCTTTTCCGATCCGGAGGGAGGTTTGCGATGTATCGTCATATCCTTGGTCTGCTGCACGAGTTCTTCGGGGGGAAGGCCGAGATCGTCCTGGCGGCCGGCCTGGCGGCGCTGGCCACGGCGGTGCTGCTCCTGCTGTCGCGGTCGTGGCGGCGCGGCGTGGCCGAGGCCCTGGACCGCGGCGGATGGCGGGCCGTCGTCATGGGCCTGGCGAACGGGTTCGTGACGCTCCTCGTGGGGGCTACCCTGGTGGCAGGACTGGGCGGGGCCATGCTCGTCCAGTCGGGCCTCTTCAACGAGCGCCACGGCCAGGTGACCCAGCGCAACTACGACGCCATCCAGACCAACTGGGGGTCGCCGCACGAGCAGCGCGAACTGGGCGTCGCCCATTACGTGACCGAGGAGAAGACGTTCGTCCTCTTCAAGGACGGCCGCCAGGTGCCCGAGGACGAACTCGGGACCGGCGACGACAGCCGGCCGGGCGAGAGTCCCGTCAAGGTCAAACGCAAGGTCCGCCGGGCCGTGCCCCAGAACAGCATCGTTCGCGCGGCGGTCGACGTGGACGTCCGCATGAACTACCGCCAGAAAGGCTCCGCCTACTACACCTGTTACGAGGACACCTGGCGGCTGACCTACACCGTCAAGAACCGTGGCGACGCCGAGACCGAGGCCGAGTTCCGGTTCCCCATGCCCGCCGACCGGGGCACCTACGACGCCTTCACCATCGCCGTCGACGGCGTCAACTGGGTCGAGCACCTGGTCCTGAAGGACAACGCCCAGACCTGGAAGATGCCGATGAAGCCGGGCCAGGAGGTGAAGGTCGAGGTGGGGTACGCGTCGCGCGGTATGGAGCACCTCCGGTACACGCCGTCGCCCATGGCCCACCGCGAGCAGTACAAGGTGGCGATGCGGATCCACCCCGACCCGGCCCAGGGCGCCGCCCGCTTCATCTGGAAGCAGCACATGGGGTTGCCCATCGGGTCGATGACGCCGCCCGCCATCCAGGACTCGCCGGCCGACGGCCAGCCGATGGTCCTGGGCTGGGACATGACCTCGGCCGCCACCAGCCTGGGCATGGGGGTGGTGCTGCCCGAGATCAAGCAGCCCGGCTGGTACGTGGCCCGGCTGCTGCACGAGGCGCCGCTGGGCCTGATGCTGCTGGCGACGGGGCTGGTGGTCACGTGGATTTTGCTGGGGCGCGAGACGCACCTGTTCAGCCTGGGCGTGCTGGTCGTGGCGTACTACCTGTTCTACACGCTCATCGCGTACCTGTCGGACCACCTGACGAGTTTCGCCCCGTGCTTCGTGCTGGCGGCGCTGGCCACGCTGGTGCTGTCGGCGGCGTACCTGTGGCTGGGCTGGGGCCGTCACTTTGCCGCCCACCAGTCACTGACCCTGGTGGCCGCCTTCACCCTCTACTACCCGCTGGCCGTCGTCTGGGACGACTACACGGGCCTGCTGGTCCAGGTTCTCTACTGGGCGCTGGCCGGATACGCCGCGATGCTGGCCGTGGCGATGCTATGGCGTCGCCGCAGGCCGGCTGCCGCGTAGGGCCCCGACCGGACCGGGCCGCGACCGTGCCGTAACCGAGCCGCGACCGTAAGGGAGCGGTAGATCGGCCCCGCCGCCACAGCCGCCCCGCTCCCTTACGGTCGCGGCTCCGATACGGCGCAGCGCCATGCCCCGGCGCGGTTGCCCGGCGCGGCATGGCCGCGACGCTACGGCCGCCCGGCCGGGAAATCCGTTGCCCACCCACCCGGCCACCGATATACTGTGGCCCTTTACGCCAGAGAAGCGGAACCAAAGGAGGGCGCCTTGTCGGTGGGCCGAGGTCGGGTCGGGCTTGCGGCGGTGGCGGGCCTGGTCCTGTTGGCGAGCGCCACCGGATGCCCGCCCGCCCGAAGCACGTACGTCACCCGAGAGCGGCTCGAGGCCGGCCTGGTGGTCAGCCTCGACGGCATCGGCGGATACAACTGGGGGCCGCGGTGGCTCCGCAGCGGCTTGGACGAGGCGGGCGTCGGCGCGGCCATCATCATTTACGACTGGTCGAAGGGGCCGACCGGGTTTTTCGTCGGCGACCTGACCGACGTGGCCCGCAACCGGGCGTCCGCCAACGACCTGGCCCGGATGGTCTCGACGTATATCGCGGCCATGCCGAACCGGCCGGTCACGCTCATCGGGCACTCGGGCGGTGCGGCCGTGGTGGTCTGGGCGCTGGAGGCTTTGCCGGCCGAGTGCCAGGTCGAGCGGGTCATCCTGCTGGCCCCGGCCCTGGCGCCCGACTACGACCTGTCGCCGGCGCTTCGGGCCGTCCGCAAGCGGACGTACGTCATGTACTCCAGCGCCGACGTCGGCCTCATGGCCGCCGGCACGGCGGTCTTCGGAACGATGGACCGGCAACACTCGGTCAGCGCCGGGTGGGCGGGCTTTTCGCTGCCGCCCGCGCCCGCCGACCGCAAGCAGTATCTGAAGGTGCGGCAGGTGCCGTGGACGATCGACCTGGCCCTGTCGGGTCACATGGGCGGGCACATGGGCTGGACGACGACGCGGTTTGCCCGGGAGTTTCTCGCGCCCATCCTCACCGGCGCCAGCGACCCCGGCCGGCCGATGCTGACGGTCGCCGACAGCCCGGTCCCGACGGACCCGAGCCACGGGGCCGGGGCGCCGCGATGAGGAGCCACGCATGAGAAACATCGGAGGGGTCATCCTGGCGGCCGCCGTGTGGGCGTGCGCGGCCGGGTGCTCGCAGGTCAACACCACGCACGCCGACCGGTACGAGGAAGGCCTGGTGGTCTGCCTGAGCGGGGCCGGCGGCATGATGGGCGAGACCGACCGTCTCCGCGAGGGGCTCGTCTCCGGCGGCGTGAACTCCGCCATCGAGACCTTCGAATGGTCGCGCGGCGGCGTGCTGGCCGACCAGACCGGCGTCGACTACAACCACCGCAAGGCCAGGGAACTCTCCCGCCGCATCGAAGGCTACCGGAAGTCGCACCCCGACCGGCCCGTCCACCTCATCGGCGTCTCGGCCGGCACGGGACTGGTCGTCTGGGCCCTCGAGGATCTCGGCGAGGCCGACGCCGTCACGGGGGCCGTCCTCATCTCCTCCAGTCTCGATACCAAGTACGACCTGACGAAGGCCCTGGCGCGGGTCACCGACCACCTGTACAGTTTCAACAGCGTGGCCGACACCATTCTGAGCCTGGGCGTTACCTGGACCGGCACGGTGGACCGGGGCGGCGGCCTGGCCGGAGGGCTGGTCGGATTCAGCCCGCCCGACAAGGCCTCCGACGAAACCAAGGCGCTGTACAAGAATAAACTTATTGAAATCTCATGGTGGCCGGGCGACATGGTCCTGGGGCACCTGGGCGACCACCTCGGCGCGACCAGCCCGTCGTACGTCAAGGCGAAGATCGCCCCCATCGTCCTGGGCCTGCAACCGGCCAAGACCGCCCCGCCCAAGGGGGCCCCCACCGAGGCGGTCAAGACCGACCAGGCCGCGACGGCGGCCTACGCCAAACGCCTCGAAGAAAAACGCAAGGCCGACGAGGCCGCCCAAAAGGCCGCCGCCCAGAAGGCCGCCGCCCAAAAGGACGGCGCGGCGCCAAAGACCGGCAACGCCACCCAGCCCGCCGACCCCGCCCCGGCGTCGCCGCCCCCCACCGGCCGGAGCGAGAAGCCGGTCCGGGCCAAGGACTCCCGGGGGCGGTTCTTCAACTGGCGCGTCGGCCAGGAGGTCACGGCGACGCAGACGACGCGGTCGGCCGACGAGGACCAGTTCTTCACCAAGCCCAGGAGGCTGCCATGACGGCCGACGCCTACCGCAAACGCAGCCCCGTGGCCGCGCTCGTCCTGGGATGGATCCTCCCCGGCGCCGGCCACGCCTACGCCGGCCTCTGGGGCAAGGCGATCCTGTTCTTCTTGCTCATTACGGCCCTGGTCGTGGCGGGGATGGTCATGAGCCGCGGGACGAACCTCCTGCCGGACCGCCTGTGGTACGCCGCCCAGGTCTGTGCCGGCGGGCCGGCCTTGGCCCTGACGCCCGTGTCGCAATACCTGGCCACGCCCCGCGAGAGCGTCGACTGGGCCGACCCGCTGCACGAAACCGGCACGCTGTACACGGCCGTGGCGGGTTTCCTGAACCTGCTCGTCATGATGGATGCGTACATCCGGCTCGCGTATCCGGGCCGCCGCCAGGAGGAGACCGCGTGATGTGGCAGGCCATCGGAGGATTCTTCGCCCACCTGTTCAGCCTCTCGAACCCGCTCTGGTGGTACTACCCCCTGTGCCTGGTGGTGGCGGTGGTGTACAAGGCCACGAAGTTCGACGAGCCCAGGAAGATCGTCCTCGCGGCCCTGCATTTCTTCGGGTCGGTCAGCGCGGGAATGATCGTCCTGGCCGCAGTCTTCTACGTCGTCTCGCGGGTGTTTTAGAGCGTCTTAAGATTGCGTATTCACACCACCACTCGTGCGCGGTGGGTCCCCGCACCCACCGCGCCAACTCAACATCTTACGGAGAAGCGCGGCGGGTACGGGGACCCGCCGCGCAAACAGGCAAAGTTGAACTGCTTTAGCGAAGCCCGCCCAAGGCGGGTCACCCCTCAAGCGACCTCACGTAAGCCCGCACGCTCTCCTGCCACGGGGGAAACCGGAAGCCCACCGTCTCGGCCAGCCGGTCGGTCGAGAGGATGGCCCGGGCCGGACGCCGGGCCGGGCGGGGCATGTCGGCCGTCAGTACCCGCTCGGGCACGGTGTCGAACCCGGCGGCCCGCAGGGCCTCGACCGCCAGGTCCCACCGCGACGCCTCCCCCGCCCCGCAGGCGTGCAGCGTGCCGCGCGCGCCGGCCTCGACCATCGCCACCAGGGCCGCGGCCAGGTCCTCGCTCCACGTCGGGCACCCCACCTGGTCGGTGACGACGCGCAGCGGCTGCCCGGCCCGGGCCCGGGCGAGGATGGCGTCGATGAAGTCCCTGCCCCCCGCCCCGTACAGCCACGCCGTCCGGACCACCAGGTGCGAGGCCGGCGCGGCGGCGCGGACGCGGCCCTCGCCGTCGGCCTTGGTCCGGCCGTACACGCTCTGGGGGCTGGGCGGATCGTCCTCGACGTACCGGCCCGGCCGGGTCCCGTCGAAGATGAAATCGGTGCTCAGGTGGACGATGAGGGCCCCGGCCTGGTCGGCGGCCACGGCCACGTTCTCGGCCGCCTCGGCGTTCAGTCGCGCGGCCTCGCGCGGATGGGCCTCGGCCCCATCGACGTCGGTCCACGCGGCCAGGTGAAAGACGGTCCGCGGCCGGATGGCCCGGACGGCGTCGGCCACGGCCGCGGCGTCGGTCACGTCGAGGTCGGCCACGTCGGTCAGGTGGACGGCGTCGGGCCCGGGGGCGTGGCCGAGCAGTTTCGGCCCGAGGGCCCGGCCCAGGAGGCCGGCGGCCCCCGTCACGAGAACCGGATAATGGTGCGCCGCTAGACCCACTGGCTTACCCCAGGCGCCTTGACAACTCCGCGCCGATAGACTAGCGTACCTTCGCCCGATGTCTTGCGAAACCGGTCGCCCGGCGGCCGGGTGCCCTCCCTCAAATCCGGCAACAAGGAGCCGCCCGCGCCCGTGGCCTCGTTTACCAAGCACGTCTGGACGGTCAGCGGCCTGACGCTCGTCTCGCGGGTGGCCGGGCTGGCCCGCGACTTTGCGCTCGCCCACTTTCTGGGCGCCACCCAGAGTTTCGTCATGGACGCCTACGCCATGGCGTTCCGGCTGCCGAACCTCCTCAGGCAACTGCTGGGCGAGGGGGCCCTGAGCGCCGCCTTCATCCCCGTCTTCACGGACTACCTCGAGACGGGCGGTCGCAAGGCCGCCGGCCGGTTCATGAGCCTTGTGGTCACCGTGCTGGTGGCGACGCTGGCCACCGTGACGCTGGTGGCCGACGGGGTGTTTCTGGCGCTGCGGCATCTTACCGCCGCGAGCCCGAAGTGGCACCTGATTTTCGGGCTGGCGGCCGTGCTGTTTCCGTTCTCCATCGGGGTGTGCCTGGTGGCGGTCCTCCAGGCGGCGCTGAACTGCTGCCGGCACTTCGTCATGCCGGCGCTGGCGCCCATCGTGCTGAACCTCTTTATCATCGCGGCCGCCGTGACGGGCGGCGTGCTGGCGGCCGACGACACCATCACGCAGGTCTACATCATCGCGGCGGCGATTCTGGCGGCGTCGGTGGTCGAGGTGGCCATCCAGGTGCCCGTCCTTCGGCGGCTGGGCCTGGCGCTGCGGCCGGTGTGGGACCTGCGCGACCCGGGCCTGAGGCGTGTTTTGCTGCTCGTGGGGCCGATGGTCCTGGCGGTGGGTGTCATCCAGTTCAACGTGTTCCTGGACTCGCTCATTGCGAACCTGCTGAGCCCGTCGACGCCCGGCCCGGGTTCGTTCGCCCTCGGGTCGTGGTTGGTCGCCTTCCCGATGGAGATGGGCGCCGCCTCGGTGCTCTACTATGGCCAACTCTTGTACATGTTTCCGCTGGGCGTGTTCGGGATCGCCCTGGCCACGGTCATCTTTCCGATCCTGTCGCGCCGGGCCGTCCGCAAGGACCTGGAGGGCCTGGGCCGGGCGGCCTCGCACGCCCTGCGGCTGGCGTTGTTCATCGCGATCCCGTCGGGCGTCGGGCTCATTCTGATATGCGAGCCGCTGGTCCGGCTGTTGCTGAACCACGGCCGATTCGCCCTCGACCCGGCCGCCGTGCCGCGGACCGTCTGGGTGGCCTGCCTGTACTCGCTCGGCATCTGGGCGTACTCGGCCATCCACATCCTCCAGCGGGCTTTCTACGCCCTGGAAGACATCCGGACGCCGCTACGCATCGCGCTGGTCGCCGCCGGGACGAACCTGGTCTTGAACCTCGTGCTGGTCTGGCCGCTGGAGCCGTGGGGCGAGCGCGGCCTGGCCATCGCCACCGTCCTGGCCGCCGTCCTGAAGGTCGGCCTGCTGGCGCGTGCCCTCTCGAAACGGGCGTCGGCCCTGCGGTGGGCCGCGATTGGCGCCAGCGCCGTCCGGACCCTCCTGGCCACCGTCGCCATGGCCGCCGCCACCTGGGCCGCAGCCTATCACCTCGCGCCGGCTCTGGGCCTGACGGCCCGGTGGCACCTGGGGGCCCAACTCGCGCTGGGCATCGCGGCAGGGGCGGTGACGTTTGCCGCGGCCGCGCGGCTGCTGGGGATGAGCGAACTGAAGGACCTGCTGACCCGCGGCCAGACCGACTCGGATGACACCGACGCCGAGCCGCCCGCCGCCCCGCCGCCCGAGCCGCTTGATTCCGGACCCCCCGCGCGATAGAAGGGGGCCGCGCGCTGCACGCTCGTCTGGGGACGCCATGCCGCGACCGACCTACGCCGAAGTCGACCTTGCCGCCGTCCGGCACAACCTCCGGACGCTGCGGGCACGCCTGGCGCCGGGCGTCCAGGTGCTGGGCGTCGTCAAGGCCAACGCCTACGGCCACGGGGCCGTCGAGGTGAGCCGCGCCCTGGAGGCCGAGGCCGTCGACCTGCTCGGCGTGGCCCTGGTGGAAGAGGGCGCCCAACTGCGTGCCGCCGGCATCCGCTCGCCCGTCCTCGTCATGGGCGCCCTGCCCGCCGACGACGTGGCGGCGGCCATCGAGCAAGACCTGACGCCCACCGTGGACGGCCCCGAGACGGCCGGGCCCATCGAGGCCTGTGCCGCGCGGCAGGGCCGCACGGTGGCCGTCCACCTGAAGATCGACACCGGGATGAACCGGCTGGGCGTCCGTGCCGAGGCCGCCGCCGAGGCCGCCGCCGCGCTCGGCCGGATGAAACACCTTCGCCTGGCCGGCGCGTACACGCATTTTGCGTGCGCCGACTGCGAGGCGGACGACGTGTCGCCGGGGCAACTGGCGCGGTTCCGGTCGGCGCTGGCGGCGATGCAGGCCGCCGGCCTGCGGCCGCCGCTGGTCCATGCGGCCAACTCGTCGGCCCTGCTCGTCCTGAGCGAGTCGCACTTCGACATGGTCCGCTCGGGTCTGGCCCTGTACGGCATCTGCCCGTGCCCGGCGGCGCGAGCGGTCCCGCTTCGGCCGGCGCTGGCCCTGAAGAGCCGGGTGGCATGCCTCAAGGCCGTGCGGGCCGGCGAGGGCGTCAGTTACGGACACCGGTGGCGGGCCGCGCGCGAGTCCCTCATCGGCGTCCTGCCCATCGGCTACGCCGACGGCTACCCGCGGGCGCTGTCGGACGGCGGGCAGGTTCGCGTGGAGGGGCGCCTCGTGCCGGTCGTCGGGGCCGTGTGCATGGACATGACGATGATCGACCTGACCGGCGTGCCCGGCGTCGGGCCGGGCCAGGAGGTTACGCTCATCGAGGCCGACAACTCCAGCCCCATCAGCGCCGCCGCCGTGGCTGAACAGGCCGGCACCATCCCGTACGAAATTCTGACGGGCCTCTCGAAACGCCTGCCCCGCACATACCGCTAGAGCGCTTTAAGATCGCGTACTCACACCACCGCTTGGGCGCGGTGGGTCCCCGTACCCACCGCGCCAACCCCGCGCCTAGCACGGAGCGCGGCGGGTACGGGGACCCGCCGCGCAAACACGCAATGCTGAACTGCCCTGTCGGGTAAGAAACCCCCAACGAACCCTACGGCTGGGGGCCGGGCGGCGTGTCGGCCGGGGGCGGGGGCGGCGTCTCGGGGGGCTTTTCGGCAGGCGGCGACGAAGGCGGACCGAGGCGCTCGCCACCTTTCTTGAGGCGCTCGATGGCCTGCTGGGCCTCCTTGGCGGCCTGCGTCCCCGGGTAGATGTTGATGACGTTCTCCTGATACATGCGTATGAGTTCATACGCCGGCGTATCGGGATCGGCCTCGTAGGCCTTGACCTCGCCCAGGACCTCGCTCGCCACGTCCTCAAGGGGATTCCTGGGCGGCGGCTTGGGCTTGACGTCCGGCGGCGGCTGGCCGGGCTGGTCGGGCGGCTGGTCGGGTGGCTGATCGGGCGGCGTCGTCGGCTGGCCGGGCTGGACTGGCGGCTGGTCGGGCGGGGCCGGCTTCTCGGTCCCGGTGCCGGCCGGCCCGCCGCCCCGTGGCGCCAGCAGGACGGCGGCCACGATGGCGCCGGCAATCAAAAGGGCGAGGACGCCGCCGATGATGAGCCACAGTTTCCAGCCGGCCTTACGTCCGGCGGTAGTGGTGGCGCCGATCATGTCCTCGACGGCCCGCTCGGGCATGGGCGTCCGCTGCCGCTGGGCCCGGCGGACGGCCCGCCCGAGGGTCTGGCTGAGGTGGGCTCCGCGGTCCTCGGCGGCGATGGCCCCGAGTTGGTTGATGAGGGCCTGGGAATCCGACCCCTCGGCGTCGGTGCGGCTGAAGTCGAGCCGATCGAGGGCCTCGGTAAACTCCTCGGCCGTGACGTACCGTTCCTCGGGCTGCTTGGCCATGGCCCGCTCGAAGAAGCGGAAGACGGCCGCCGGTAGTTCCGGCACGTACTGCCTGGGGTCGGGCACGGGGGCCTGGACCTGCATCTTCATGATGTCGCGGTCGTTGGCCGCGTCGAAGGCGGCGTGGCCCGTCAGCAGCGCGAAGTAGGTGGCAGCCAGGGAATAGAGGTCGCTGGCGGCGGTGGGCTCCTCGCCCAGGGCCTGCTCGGGCGACATGTACCGGGGGGTGCCGAGGCTGTGGCCGGCGCCGATGATGTCGTGTCCCTGGAGGACGTCGCGCGCCAGGCCGAAGTCGCTGACCTTGACCTGGCCGTCGTTGGTCAGCATGATGTTGCCGGGCTTGATGTCGCGGTGGATGATGCCGCGCTTGTGCGCGTGGCCCAGGCCTTCGGCCGCTGCCCGGATGACGCGGGTGGCCTCGGCGGGGGCGAACCGCTTCCGGACGGCCAGGTACTCGTGCAGCGCCCCGCCGTCAACCAACTCCATGACGATGTAATAGGTATCCGCATGCGGGCAAATCTGGTGGATCGTGACGATGTTCGGGTGCGCGAGTTTCGCCGCGCTGCGGGCCTCGCGCAGAAACCGCTCCACGATGCCCTCGCCCGCCTTGGCGATCTTGGGCGGCAGCATCTTGATGGCCACCGACCGTTCCAGATTCGTGTCGAACGCCTTGTACACGATGCCGAAGCCGCCGCTGCCGATCCGGCGCTGAATCTTGAACCCGTTGATCTGAGTGCCCACCAGCGGGTCGGTCCGTTCGGCGCGGACCGGCTCGGCCACGGCGGGGGCCGGCACCGGGGCCGGCGCTGCCTTCTTGCCGCTGGCCATGGCCGCCAACGCATCCAGAGGCGAACCCATCTGGCCCTTGACGGCCGGCGGCGCCTTGGCCGCGGCCGCCGGGCGCTCGGGCGGTACCTGGGGGGGCGCCGGAGGCGTAGCGGCCGGGGGCTTGGCGGCCGGGGGCTCCTTGCCCACGGCCCGGGCCATCGCCGCCAGGGCGTCGGCGGGCGATCCTTCGTTGGGCGGGGGCGGCGCCGAGGGCTTCTCCTCACGAGGAGGAGGCGGGGGAGGCGCCGGCGCCGGGGGCGGCGCGGCCGCCTGCTCGGCCGGTGGGCCCTGCGGCTCGGCCTTCGCCGCCTGGGCTGGCACCCACCGGTGGCCGCACGACCGGCAGACCGCCTCCACCTCGGCGTGTTCCTTGCGGAGTTTGTAGGCGGCGCGACACTGCGGACACGCCACGAAGAGGTATGCCATCGGCCTTTCCGACCCGCTATCTGGTGCCGGGCCTCCGCCGCCACAGCGGAAACCTTCCGGCCTCGTGCGCGGGGCCGCCCGAACAGACCGGGCGGGGATGTACCTGTCGATTCTAGCCCCATTCCCCACCAGGTCAAACGATTTCGGCCGTCTTTTGCGGCACCGCCCGTGGCGTCCGGCGGCCCACCCACCCGACACGGCGTTTCCGCTTGCATGGGGCCGGTGGGCCGATTACGATGACCGGTGGCGCCCGCGGGCCGAACGAACGTCGCCCCGGGCGCTCAACGTTTCGTGCGCCCATGGAACAGACCCGCATCATCGAGCAAGGGGGCCGGAGGTGGTCTGTGCGGCCGGCGGCGGCCGAGCCTTTGCTGGCCGACGGCTGGCCTCCCCTGGAGCGCGACCGGCTGGTGCCCGTCAAGCGCGGCCGGGGGCGGACCGTCTTTCGCCTCGAGGCCGCCGGCGGCGCCTACTACGTCAAGGTCCACGAACCCGCCGGGGTGCTCAGGCACCTGCGGGCCCGGATGGGCATGGGCCCCGGCCGGCGCGAGTGGGAAGCCCTCCTGGCCGCCTGGGCCGCCGGACTCGACGTGCCGGAACCCGTGGCCCTGGCCCTCGGGCCCGACGAAGTGCTCGTGACGCGCGAGATCCCCGGCGGCGTTCGCCTCGACGAGTACCTGTTCGACCGATACTTCGAGCCCGGGCCGGCCGACCCGCCGTATCCCGGGGCCCGGCCGCCGGAACTCGTGTCGGCCTTCCGTCGTCGCCGCCGGCCGCCCGAGGGAACCATCACCCCCGCCGCGCTGGCCTATAACCTGGCGCGCCTCGTCGGCCGCCTGGCCGAGGCCGATCTCTATCTGAGCGACCTGCATCCGGGGAACGTCCTCATCTCGGGCCCGGCGGGTCAGTGGCGGCTCAGCCTGGTCGACCTGGCCGAGGCCGCGCGCCCGGCGCCGCCCGAGGCCGTCCTCCACCACCTGGTGCAACTGGAACATTTCTTCGAGCCCATCGCCCGGCCGGCCGAGCGGGTCCGGTGTCTGGCGCGGCTGTGGGAACTCATCGACACGACCCCGGGCGCCCGGACCGTCACGCGGGCCACCGCCATCTATCGCCAGCGGTTCTACTGGCGGCGCGACCGCCGCACCCGGCGCCCATCGAAGTACTTCCGGCGGATCGTCGCCGGGCCGTGGCGCGGCTGGGCCACCGAGGACTGGGGCGACGCCGTCGCGGCCTTCCTGGCGGCCGGCGGCGCCGGCGACCCGCTGTCGGGCGCGGCCGCCACGGCCATCAAGCAGGGGCGGACCTCCAGTGTCTGGCGCGTGCGGCTCGATGACGGCCGGTGCCTGATCGTCAAGCGGCACAACCGGGCCGCCACGCGGAACCTGGGCCCGGGCCTGGCCCGGGCGTCGCGGTCGCTGGCGGGATTCCGCCGGGGCCACGCCCTGCTGGTCCGCGGCATCGCAACGGCCCGGCCGGCGGCCGCCGTCGACCGGCGCCGCGGCGGCGCCGTCGTCGATACGCTGCTGATGACCGAGGTCGTGGCCGACGCCCTGCCGCTCTCGGACTGGCTCGGCACCCGTCCGCCGGCGGCCGACCGGCGACACGTGACCTGGGAACTGGCGCGGATGGTCCGCCGCCTGCACGAGTCGGGCCTCGCGCACCGCGACCTGAAGGCCCCGAATATCCTCGTGGCGCCGGGGCAGCCGCCGCGGCCCGTGTTCGTCGACCTGGACGGCGTGCGCCGCACGCGGCAGGTTTCGCCGCGTCGGCGGGCCCGCGACCTCATGCGACTGAGCGTCAGCCTGGACGAATGGGGCGTGGCAAGGCAGACAGACCGCCTGCGTTTCTTACGGACGTATCTGGAACCGCCGGGCCGTCCGCTGCCGATGACGGTGCTGGCGCGGCGTCGGGGGCGGACCGACGCAGCCCGGCGGCTGCGGCAGTGGTGGCGCCGCATCGCGCGCGCCAGCGAGAGAAAACTCGACGCCCTCCGCGGCAAGCCGCCCCGCCTGGAGACGCCATGAACTTCTCCAGGACCCTCATCATCAAACCGTCGTCGATGGGCGACGTCGTCCAGGCCCTGCCGGTCCTGACGGCGCTGAAGGAGGCTCACCCCGCGGCGCACGTGTCGTGGCTGGTGGCCCGGCCGTTCGCGGGGATTCTGGAGGGCCATCCGCGTCTGGACGACGTTCTGCTGTTCGACCGGCGCCGGTTCGGGCGGTTCACGTTGAGCGTGACGGTGGCGGCGGAGTTTCTGGCGTTCTTGAAGGACCTGCGCCGGAGGCGGTTCACGACGGTCATCGACCTCCAGGGCCTTTTCCGTAGCGGCCTGCTGGCGATGGCGTCGGGCGCCCCGACGCGGGTCGGATTCCGCGAGGCGCGGGAAGGCGCGCCGCTCTTTTATACCGACGAGGTCTCGACCGGCCGCCGAGAGATGCACGCCGTCGACCGGTACCTGGCGGCGGCGCGGCGGATGGGCCTCGAGATGCCGCAGGCGACGGACCACCTGCCGGTATCGGCCGAGGCGCGCGGCGCGGCACGGCGTCTGCTGGCCGGGCAGGGGCTGGGGCCCGGGGAGCCGTTCGTGGTGGTGTGCGCCCACGCCCGCTGGCTGACCAAGCAGTGGCCGCCCGACCGGTTCGCCCAGGTCCTGGACCGGATGCGCAGCCAGACCGCCGCCCGGGCCGTCCTCATCGGCAGCGCCGAGGCCGTGGCCAACGGCCGCGCCGTCGCCCAGGCCATGACGGAGCCGCCTATTGACCTGACGAACCGAACCACGTTAAAAGAACTGGTGGCCGTCATCGCCGAGGCCCGCGCGATGGTGACGAACGACTCGGGCCCGATGCACGTGGCCGCCGCCGTCGGCACGCCGGTCGTCGCCATCTTCGGCCCGACCAACCCACGCCGCACGGGCCCGTACGGGCCGGGTCACCGCGTGCTTGGGGGCCGGGCGGCGTGCAGCCCGTGTTACCGTCGGCAGTGCCTATACGGCAGC
>Ga0307378_10007968_pt1 | contig 14167 bp, 10 predicted proteins | sample UN1MG_FD_202238 | JGI IMG/M metagenome (GOLD analysis project Ga0307378, IMG submission 202238) | Soil microbial communities from Risofladan, Vaasa, Finland - UN-1 | ecosystem: Environmental > Terrestrial > Soil > Coastal area > Acid sulfate soil | place: Finland: Risofladan, Vaasa | collected...
CACCAGGCTGCACCGCACGTCGTGCTGTACCCGTGCGATCGCTCGCACGAGGTCCAGCGACCCCTTGGCCGGGGCCTGCCAGGCGACGTGCAGCAGGCGGATGGGCCCCGCGCCCTCGGCAGGCCGGATCTCTTTCTCCACCTGGCCGGCGAGCACGTCGTCGTCGATCATGTTGGGGACGTAGATAACCCGGTCCGGGCCGAAAATCTCGCGGGCGGCCCGTTCGACCTCGCGGGTAATGACCAGGATGGCACGGCAGGTGCGAAGTCCGCCCCGCGCCATCAGCCGCCGCAGGACGTTCCCGCCGAAGAACCCCCGGATGTCGCCGCCGCGCAGATGCGCGACCGTCGGGACGCCCAGCGCCTTCAGGACAACGAGGTACGGCACGTCGCGGGCCACCAGCCCGATGCTCGGGGCGCAGGTGAAGTAGACCAGGTGCGGTCGGAAACGCCGGACCGCCCGCATCAGGACCCGGAACCGCTTCACGGCGTCCCAGAGACCCAGCACGACGCCGCGCAGCCCCAGCCGCGGCGCCCCCAGCGCCACGTATAGCCGCGATGTGTCGATAACATGAAACGCGACCCGGTCCGGATCGTTGTGCTTCAGCAGGAACCGCGTCCAGGTGGTGATGCCGCCGACCACGACCGTCGGGGCCAGCAGGACCACCCGCAGCGGCGAGGCGGCGTCGTGGGGCGTCTCAGGCATCGCCGGCCCCCGGACGCGCCGGCCCGCGGCGGTGTTCGCGGTACCACCGGATGGTCCGCCGCAGACCCTCGTCGAAAGGCGTCTCGGCCCGGAACCCGAAGGCCTCGGCCGCGCGGCTGGTGTCGAGCGACCGGCGGGGCTGGCCGTCGGGCTGGGTGGTGTCCCACACGAGGTCGCCGCGGAAGCCGACCATCTCGCGGATCTTCCCGGCCAGGTCGCGGATGGTGATCTCCATGCCCGCCCCCAGGTTCACGGGCTCGGGCGCGTCGTACCGCTCGGCCGCCAGCACCAGCCCGCGGGCGCAGTCCTCGACGTAGAGGAACTCACGGCTGGCGTTGCCGGTGCCCCAGACGACAACCTGGCGGTCGCCGCGCTCCTGGGCCTCGATGAACTTGCGGATGAGGGCCGGAATGACGTGGCTGGAGGCCGGGTCGAAGTTGTCGCCCGGCCCGTACAGGTTCACGGGCAGCAGGTAGATGCCGCTGAGGCCGTACTGCTGCCGGTAGGCCTGGAGCATGACCAGCAGGGCCTTCTTGGCGATGCCGTACGGGGCGTTGGTCTCCTCGGGGTACCCGTTCCACAGGTCCTCTTCGCGGAACGGGACGGGCGTGAACTTCGGATAGGCACAGATGGTGCCCACCTGGACGAACTTCCGCAGGCCCGCCCGCCGGGCGTGCTCGATGAGGTGCAGACCCATCGTCATATTGGAATAGAAGAACCGCCCGGGGTTCTCGCGGTTGGCACCGATGCCGCCCACCTGGGCCGCCAGGTGGATGACCACCGTCGGACGCATCGTCGCGTAGAGGCGCGAGACGGCCTCTTCGCGCGTCAGGTCGTACTCGGCCTCCAGGGGCACGAGCAGACGAGCCTCGCTCACGCCCCGGGCGTGCAACTGGGCCACAACGTGCCGGCCCAGAAAGCCGGCGCCGCCCGTCACCACGATCCGCTCCTGGGCCAGGTTCATTCGACCCTCGTCCCGTTCTTGGCGCGGTGGTCGGCCAGGATGCGCTCTTCCTTGGCCATTTCCCGGTCGTGCTCAATCATCATGCGGACGAGTTGCTTGAAGGCGACCTGCGGCCGCCAGCCGATCTGCTCGCGGGCCTTGGTGGCGTCGCCCAGCAGCAACTCTACCTCGGCCGGGCGGAAGTACCGCGGGTCGATCTCGACGTACTGGCTGTAATCGAGGTCCAGCGCCCCGAACGCCTCCTCGCAGAACTCGCGGACGCTGTGCGTCTCGCCCGTGGCCACCACGTAATCGTCGGCCGTGTCCTGCTGGAGCATCCGCCACATGGCCTCGACGTAATCGCCCGCGTAGCCCCAGTCGCGCTGGGCGTCCAGGTTCCCCAGGAACAGTTTCTCCTGGAGGCCCTCCTTGATGCGGGCGGCCGCCCGGGTGATCTTGCGCGTGACGAACGTCTCGCCGCGCCGCGGGCTCTCGTGGTTGAACAGGATGCCGTTGCACCCGAACAGGCCGTACGCCTCGCGGTAGTTGACGGTCTGCCAGTACCCGAAGACCTTGGCGCAGCCGTACGGGCTGCGGGGGTGAAACGGCGTCCGCTCGGTCTGCGGCGTCTCGGCCACCTGGCCGAACATCTCGCTGCTGGACGCCTGGTAGAACCGCGTCGGCAAGCCCGTGTCGCGGATGGCCTCGAGCAGGCGCAGCGTGCCGATGGCGTCGACCTCGGCCGTGTAGACCGGCTGGTCGAAACTGACGCGGACGTGCGACTGGGCCCCCAGGTTATACACTTCCGCCGGCTGGCACTTCGTCAGCACCTGCCGCAGGCCCGACCCGTCGGTCAGGTCGCCGTAGTGCAGAAAGAGCCGGGCCCGCGCCTCGTGCGGGTCCTGGTAGATATGGTCTATCCGCGATGTATTGAACGTGCTCGACCGCCGGATGAGGCCGTGGACCTCGTATCCCTTGGCGAGCAGCAACTCGGCCAGGTAACTGCCGTCCTGCCCGGTAATGCCCGTTACGAGCGCGCGCTTGGCCATGCGAGGCACCCCCTTCCGCCAACTCTCAAGGCAGTTTCACATCACTTCAGTGCCGCGCGGCGGCCGTCCCAGGCCGCCGCGAAACCGGCCAGGGGTCACGTCGTGGTGGCCTGGGAAGGCCACCACGCGGCATTTCTGGGATCCGCTCCCCTGTCCGTCTACTTATCGGCCATCGGCGGGGCCTGCTGAAGGCGTTTCAGCCGCCCCGAAACACGCCGCCAGGTACGCGATGGTCCGCGCCGTACCGACCGGCCGCGAGAATTCCTCGACGGCCGCGCGGCGTGCGGCCTCGCGGCAGCGGGCCAGCAGGTCGCGGTCGGCGTGGAGGCGCCGGATGGCCGCCTCCATGGCGTCGGGGCTGCGCGGCGGGATGGCGATACCGCAACCCCGCTCGGCCACCAGGTCCGTCAGTTCCGTGTCAGGCCCGCTGACGGCCAGCAGGGCCGCACCCGCCGCCAGGGCGCTGTACGTCTTCGACGGCACCGACACGCCCTCGTATCCCTCGTCCAGGCACACGATGGCGCAGTCCGACGCCGCCAGCGAATACGGCAGCACGTCGGCCGGCTGGAACGGCAGAAGCGTCAGGTTCGCCACGTTCCGGTCGGCCACCAGTTGGGCAACCTCGCGCTCGCGGGTCCCGCCGCCGATGAGCATCACGTGGACGTCCGGCAGGTCGCGGAGGCGCGAGGCCACCTCGACGATCGACTCGGTGTCGTGCGTCGCGCCGAACGACCCGCTGTACGTCACCACGAGTTTGCCCACCAGGCCGTGCTCGCGGGCAAAGGGGTTGTCGGCCTTGTCCAGTGGGCGGATGGCGTCGGTGTCGGCCCAGTTCGGGATGACCTCGATGGGGCAAACGTCGCCCTGGTGCAGGTGACCGCGCAGCGTGTCAGCCATGTGCGAGCCCAACGTGATGACGCCCTCGGCCCGGCACATGGCGCGGCGGCTGAGGGCCCGCCAGATGCGCCCGACCAGGCCGCCGGGCTTCGCGTGGCCCATGCGTTCCGCCACGTCGGGGTAGATGTCGTACATCAGCAGCACGTAACGCACGCCCAGCAGCCACCGCAGGCACGGCAGGCCCAGCATGACCCACGGCGGGTTCGTTGTAACGAAGACCGGCTCGCGCCGGTGCTTCACGAGATGCCGGAACGCCTGGAGGGTAAACACCCCCCACGTCCAGAGGCGCCGCCAGACCGGGGCCTTCACCAGGGGTTTGCCGTAGATAATCTCGAAGGGCGGCGCCACGCCGGGTCGAACGTCGACCCACCCGGCCAGGACCGTCGCGCGAACGCCCCGCGCCGCCAGGTCCTCCAGCAACTCGCGGTTGAGCGGGCCGGCGGCCTGGTTCACCATGAACAACGTCTTGAAGCCTACCGGTGTGGCATCGCCCACGGCATGGACCCCACTGCTGGGGCGGCGCTCGGGCCGAAAACCATCGCCCCGCGTCCCCGCCGCCTCGCTATAATCTAGGCACGCACGCCCTTCGGTGCTAGCAGAATCGGCACGAGACCGGCCGTGCCTTCATCCCAATGGACAGGGGACGTGGTTTCATGACCGGCCGCCGCGCGACAGGTAGCGTTGTAGGATCAACTAGCTCTCACCCGCCGGCGTGCTCGCGCGCGATGCGCTCGTAGACGGCCAGCGTCTGCCCGGCCACCCGCTCGGGCCGGTGGACCTGTGCCCGGTTCTTCGACTTCGCCGTCAGCCGCGAGGGCCTGGTCGTCACCGTCTGCTGAAGCGATGGCCATTGCCCGTGACGGGTGTGGGCCACCGGCCGGGCGGCTCAGGACTAGTTTGTCAACTCCGCGTGGGCCCCTTGGGGCCCGCGCCTGGGCGCATGGCAGTCCCACGATCTGCCGCCGCCCCGTTTCGGTCGCCGGTCGCCGGGCCGTCGGGCGGGGTCCCGGCGGCGTCCCGGTACACGGCCAGGAGCCTGTCGCCGAGGGCCTCCATTGAGAACCGCCTGGCGACGTGCTCCCTAGTCGCCCTTCCCATCTTTTCGCACAGCGACGGGTCGGCGAGCATCGCGGCGATGCGTGCGGCCATGGCCTCGTCGTCATCCACCTTGACGAGGTAGCCCGTCTCGCCGTCCACCACCACGTCGGCGGCGCCGCCGTTGTCGGTCGAGACGCACGGCACGCCAGCCGACGCCGCCTCGATGAGCACGTTGGGCAGCCCCTCCGATACGCTCGTGAGGACGCACATGTCGGTGGCGCGGAAGAGGTCGGGCACCTGCTGGCACTTGCCGAGGAAGCGGACGTAGCCCGTCACGCCCAGGTCGGCGGCGGCACGATGGAGGGCGTCCTTCTCGGGCCCGTCGCCGGCGACGAGGAACCGCGCGGCCGCGCCGCCCTCGACCAGCCGCTTCGCCACCCGCAGGAACATGGCGTGGTTCTTCACGCGGCGGAGGTTGGCCAGGATGGTGACCACCGCCCCGTCATCCGGGCCGATGCCGAACCGGGCCCGCGCCTCCTCGCGCGTCAGGCGGGTCTCGAAGCGGCTCGCGATGACCGCGTTCGGGACGACATGGACCTTCTCGGCCAGGATGCCGCACCGCTCCACCAGGACGCGCCGGACGGCCCCCGAGTTCACGATCCAGCCGGCGGTCCCCCGGGCCATCGCCCAGTTGAACCATCGGCTTGGAAGGCCCATCGGGGTAAGCCCGCGGTATCCGGCGAAGACCCGCGGCACGCCGGCCAGGTGCGCGGCCAGTCTGGCCGAGAAACCCGGTCCCTTGAACACGTGGGCCACGTCGAAGGCCCCTCGCCTGAGGTGCCGCGCCAAGGCACGGATTTTGCTCAGCCTGCCCCCGCCGGGCTTTGCGACCTGAACCAAGCGAACCCCGCGGTCGCGGATGAACTCAGCGTAGTCGTTGCCGGGGTAGGAGCTGACGAGGACGACGTGTTCGCCGCGGCGGGTGAGTTCGGCGGCACTCAGGACAGATTGCCACTCGGCCCCGCCGATGACGACCGCATCGATGATAATCGCAATTCTCATACCGACCGCCGCTGCCCCCACCGCTCACATGAGCCTTAAGCGAGGTGGGGCTCGCCGTGCGACCCGTTGCGGGTTGTCGGGCCAGCGGCCTCCGGCAGGCCAAGGTCGCCGCCGCCGTGGGCGAGCCGCCACTCTCGCCAGAACACTGGCGGACAAGCCGCCAGTGGCACCCGGCTGAAAGGGATACGACCTTTCTGGAAGCGGCAGTAGCGGCCCCGGACCGGGACCTACGGACCGCTGCTCATCACCGGTTGGGGAACGGTGGCTGCAGGCGCAGCCACAGGGGTGCCAACCGTTTCGGCGACGCTCGACGGGCCGAACGCCGTGCCGGCCACCACGCATGCCGCCACGTGGAGCCAGTACCCCTTGAGCACAAACGACGAGTTGGCCAGGCTGGCCACGATCGCCGCAACAAACAGCGCCACCGCACACGAGCGAAGCCACGGGTCTGTTGCCCGCCACCCACTCCGCAGCACCGCGACCAGGAAGCCCAGGTAGAGAAGTAGACCGGGTATCCCCCCTTCGGCGAAGGCGTTCAGGACGTCATTGTGGGCATTGGAGTTTCTCAAGTGGGCCTTGATGGCTTCCACGTAGTAGCCTCCCGGTCCCACGCCGAGCAGGGGATGCGTTGCCCCGAGTTCAAGGGCGAGCCGGTAGAGTCCCACCCGGTTACCCGAGCGCAAACCGACCTGCCAGATCTCCAGGACCCGGTCATACACGGCGCCGACCGAGTACAGCCCCAACACCCCGGCGATGACCACCACGGCCGCCCCCACGGCCACCCCGCCGCCAATAAACAGCAGGCGCCACGCCATGCTCTTGCCGCGCACCGTCAGGGCCATCACCAGAAAGCCTATGACCACGGCAATGTAAACCGACCGCGTGGCCGTGCGCAGCAGGCCGATGGCCGACAAAACCATCGCCACGATGACGACGGCCTTCACCCAGCCCCGGCTCCGCTTGTACAGGAACGGCACCAGCAGAAGCCCCGGCATGAGGTCCTTGGCGTGCGAATTGGTGCCGACGCCCGGGATGGTCGGGCGCACGAACTCCTCCACGCGCGTATACGCCACCCGCTGCGGAAAGAAGTACACCCCGATGCTGACCAACGCCGCACCCAGGAAAAGCACCCACAAGAACGTCAGGGCCTGCTCCCGCGTCACGCACGTGTTCACGGCCATGAACAGCAGGCCGACCAGCATCATGCGGGTCGAGACGGACACCCAGAACCACTCTGCCGAAGGGGCCGCGAAGATCGTCAGCAGCGAAAACGCCACCATCGCCACCGCAAACCACAACGCGCCCACGTGGAACGTCACCCGCCGCTTCACGATCAGGTGAAAGACCAGCACGATCATCAGGAAGATGCCAAAGGGCTTCAGGAGCGAGAAAAACTCACCGATCTCGCCGAGCGACTCGAACGGAACCGCCAGAACGAACAGGTAGAACCCCACCTCCGGACTGTACGCCACCAGCAAGGCCAGCGGAAGCCCCGCCAGGATGATCGCGAAGTACCGTTCGCCGGGAATCAGCGACGCCCCCACGAAAACCAGGCCCGTGAACGCGACCGCGGCCACCGTGACCCATATGTATCGGCGGACCGACCAGGGCGCCGGCGGCGCCACCGGCATCGGCTGCCCGGGCAGCATCGGCTCAGAGATTGCCATCCATTCCATACCCACATCCCCTTCCGCAGGCCCGCCCCGGGGCCCCCAAACCACACCGTCAGTACTCTATCGGCCGCCGGAACACCCCGTCTTGGCACAAACACCGCGGGACACTCCGCCCGCCGCCCGCCGTGTATTCACGCCGGGCGAATGACGCCGCGCCCACACGATCACTTGCGCCGCCGGACCCGCAACGGGACCACCGTGGCCCCGTAGCCCTTGGCGGCCAGCCTCACCACGCCCGAGGGCAAGTGGCTGACCAGGCCCCACACGACCCGCTGCGCCGTCCCCAACCGGTCGCCGTAGGCCGCCAGAACGCGGGCCAGGTGCTGCTGGTCGCCGAATCGGGCCGCGTTCCGCAGCGACCGCGCGATAATCGAGCGGAAGTGCCGGTCGCGTGGCGTCTCGGGCCCGTTCGGCCGCTGTGACCTCTGCGGCACATGCTTGGTGAGCAGGCGCCAGTCGTCGGCCCCGCGGGGCCGGTTGGAGCGCGTCAGCGACCCCGCCGCCGTCCGGTCGTACACGGCGATGGGCTCGTCGACGTACCCGATGGCGGGGAACCGGTCGGCAATCCGGAACCACATGTCGCGGTCCTGCCCGGACCGAATCTGGGCGTCGAAGAGGCCGACCTCGTCGAAGACCCGCCGGCGGATCAGCATGACGATGGTGGGAAACTGGACACCGGCCGCTGCCGCCTCGTAGTAGTCGCGGCACCAGCACCCATCCTCCAGGAGTTTCCGACAGCCCTCGGACGGCAGCCCAACGGTCTTGGCGCCGCCCGGCCACACGTTGACGCACCGGCCGGCCACCCAGACGAGTTCCGGGTGCCGCCGCACCACGTCGAACTGCCGGGCCAGGTGCTCCGGCTCCCACCAGTCGTCGGCATCCAAAAACGCCACCCACTCGCCCCGGGCCTCGGTCACGCCGCGATTGCGCGCGGCCCCGGCCCCTCCGTTGTCTTGCCGGATGTACCGGACCGGGGGGCCGAAGCCCCGCCCCACGTCGGCCGTGCCGTCGGTGGACCCGTCGTCGACCACGAACACCTCCAGCGGCCGAGAGGTCTGCCCGGTCACGCTCCGGACGGCGCGGGCAAGCGTCGCCGCGACGTTGTACGCGGGGATGACCACGCTGACCGTCGGTTGAACGTCACCCTCGGCCAGGGGCAGCGACTCCATCGCTCCCTCGAACGTCACTTGCTCGCCGGCCTGGCGCGGCTTGCTTCGCCCCATCACTCCCACTCCCTGGCCCCCGAGAAGCGCACCCGGGGATTATAGCCACCCGCGTCGGACTTGCCTAGAGGCGTGCCCGGAACCGGGAGAGTCGGACTGTTCCGAGGCAACGGCGCCCACTCTATCGGCAGATGGGAACCCGTGCTTGACCGGAAAGGACACCCGGGGCCTGCCGGCCGCGCCAGCGCTGTCTGGCAGGGCAGGAACCTATAAGGTCTTCTCGTTCGCGCGTCAGCGCAGCATCAATACCAGATGGTCCGGTACGCCGGGACGATGTACTCCTCGGCCAGTTGCAGGTAGGCAGCGGACCGCTCGGTGCTCTCGATGCGCAGGCCGTCGCCCTCGGGCCATTCCCCCGACCCGGTCACGTGGGCCAGCGAGACCTGGAACGCCCTCTCGGCGTCGGCCATCTCCTTGCAGAGTTTGTGGGTCTGCTGGATGTCCTTCTTCTCGACGTTCGAGAACGACCACGGGTTGTTGAACTTGGGCTGGTACTTCTGAAGTTTGTTCCGCAGGGCCCCCTGGACCTGGGTGCCGAGTTGGCCCATCCGCTGGCCGGCCATGGTGCCCATCTCGCGGGCGTCGGCGGGCGGCGTGTCGGGGCCCAGGAGGAAGACTTGCCGGGCATCCTCGGCCAGAGGCGTGAAGACCTTCATCACGTCCTGGGGACTCCGCTTGCTGCGGACCGCCCCGCAGCGCCCCTTGAGTTTCGAGATGCGAAACGACGCCAGCAGCGCCAACGCCTCATCCAGGGCCGCATCATCGGCGAGCGTTCGCGGCTCCTTGGCCGGCGTCTCCGTCCCGGTCTTGGGAGCGGTGCCCACGGCCACCTTGTAGACCCCGTTCTGCGAGGTCGCCAGGACGTCGCCGATGGCGCCGAACCGGACGCAGTCATCCGACCCCTTGTCGAAGCGCTCGGCCAGAACCCGGTAGGCCGACACCGCCCCGCGCCAGTCGCCCTTCTTCCGCAAGCCCTCGGCCACAACCCGCATGGCCTCGGTCTTGGCGTCCTTGTCCTTGGACGTCTTCAGAAACTCCTTGGCGGCCTTGAGGGCGTCGTCGGTATTGCCGGCCATCATCTGGGCCTGGATCTCGGCCACACGCTGGGCCTCGTCGGGAACGGCCAGCACCTCCTCGCCCACCGCACCGCTCACCCACACCGCCCACGCCAACAGCATTGTCGCGGCTATGCTCGCTGTTTGTCGCATCGCTTCGACCTCCACCTGTGTGGCCAATCCGAGCCCGCCTTCGGCACGTCCGCCTCGCCACAGCCCTCACGCCTTCGGAGGTAACCTCGTGAGCGACTCCCCCCGAATCCATGCCCTGCCCTGCCCGGCACCGGCCCAAGCCGTTCGGTCCCGCGGGCGGACACCGCTACATGCCGCCGCCGCCGATGCCGCCACCCCGTTCGAGCCAGTTGCTGTCTCCCCAGCCGCTGCTGCCGCTCGACTTCGGCACGACGAATCCCTTGGCCAGGTTCTGGAACGCGTCGCGCCGCTCGGACGTCGCCGGGTCGGCGGCGCCCGGCGTGCCCTGCTGATACACGCCCGACGGAGACGCCCGCAGAATCTCGGCCATCGCATCGTACCTGACGTACTCGTCGCAGCCCTTCTCGAAACGGTCGCGGAGGCTCACGTACGCGCCCATGGCCCGCTTCCAGTCGCCCTTCTTGCGAAGCGCCTCGGCGACCAGCCGGGTGGCCTCGGCCTTCAGCCCGTCTTCCTGGGCCACTCGAAGGAAGGCCTTGGCGGCGTCGATTGCCTCGTCGTATTTGGCGGCCGCGAACAAGGCCTCGATGCCCGAAACCTTCTGGGCCCCGGCCGACACCTCGGGCTCGGCCGCGGCCGCGTTCGGCCCCACCGGGACCGCCGCGAACGGGTCCGCGCCCCACGCCAGGGCCGCGCCCAACAACACGATTCCCACAGATGCCGCTAAAACGAAACGCATGGGTGCCCTCGTCCAGAACTGCGTCACGGCGTCCATCACCTCATACGACGGAAATGCTACACTTATTCGCCACTTGAGGCAATAGTTAGTTGGACGATCACCGTCGCGCCCGTCCCGCTCTCCCTTTGGACGCACCAGCGGCCGAAAAGTTCACACCGACGCGGGATGAATAAGCCCCGGCCCCCGCCCGGCAAGCCCCCGGCACCGCCGGGGGATAAACAAGCCCCGGCCACCGGCCGGGGATGGATTGGCCGTCGGCCTGCTTCGACGCACCGTTCGCCGCGGGGCTTGCCCCGCGCGTGGCCCGGCCACCCACCATCATACACTTTGAGAAAACGCCCTTTCGCCGCGAGGCCCAAAATGGGCCTTTGGGACAGTCGGAATGACGTTTTCGACAGCGCCAAGGCCGATTTGCCCCCGTTGTGGTAAGATAGGCAAGGGGAAACGCGCGGTTTTTGATCGCTTTTTTCGATTTTTGATTCGAACGCGCCGGAATCGGTCGTTTCGCGCGCCGTTTTGAACGTGAATGGATTGCCCTCAATATATACTAAAGCATACCAACACGGCTGCGGCCGGGTTAGCCGCCCGCCTTGGCGGGCGCGATGAGGGTTCGGGTGTGTGCGGCGAACGCACGCTACGGCTACGGCTCAAACATGGTCACCCTACGGGATGACCATGCCACCCGTGCGTCGCCGTACCGGCGACGGCTAAATCACACGGCCGCGCGGGGCCCGTCTAACCGCGTATGGGGACGGCGGCCCACTGGGCCATGAGTTCGACGATGGCGCCGAAATCGCGGTTCCCGTGACCCAAATTGTTGGCGGCGGCCAGGATTTGCCGCGTGGCGGCGGCCAGCGGCGTCGGGACGTCGAGTTGCTGGGCCAGTTCCAGGGCCAGGTTCAGGTCCTTGAGCATGTGCCGCAGGTAGAAGTTGGGCCGGGCCCCCGGGTTGACGACCGTCTGCTCGGCGTCGCGGAGGACCTGGGAATCGAGCGGCCCGGCGTGCAGGACACTCATCATCGTCTCGAACGGGACGCCGCTCTTGCGGGCGACCACGAAGTACTCGGCAAATGCCTGGGTGAGTGCGGCCACCAGGATATTGCAGGCCAGTTTCAAGGTGGCGGCCCGTCCGACGTCACCGACGTAATGGATGTCGGACGCCAGGACCTCCAGGACGCTCCTCGCGCGGGCGAAGTCGTCGGCGGTGCCGCCGACGAGCATCTGAAGCTGCCCCTCGCGGGCCGCGTAGACGCTCCGCATGATGGGTGCCTCAAGGAACCGCACGCTCAGGCTCCGCAGGGCGGTGCCGGCACGGAACCCCATGCCGGGGCTCGTGGTCGAGCAGTTCACCACGACGGCCCCGCGCTTGAGGCCCCGGCTGAGGCCTTCCTCGCCAAAGAGGACCATGTCGAGTGCGGCATCGTCGGCCACCATGACGATGACGACGTCGGCCCCCCGTGCGGCGGCGGCGGGCGTGGGCGCCAGCGTGGCACCCTCGGTCACGAGGTCCTTGGCCTTGTCGGCCGTGCGGTTCCAGACCTGCAGGGGGAAGCCGGCCCTCAAGATGGTGGATGCCATGGGCGCCCCCATGAGTCCGAGGCCGACAAACGCCACCTTAGTGCGTTTCCGGGCCGGTTTGCTGCGGTGCTCGGGGGCCTTGTCGGCCGGCGGTCTCGGCGGGCGGGGCGGATCGACGGCCGCAACCTTGACCTTGGCCTCGGCCTTGACCGTCGGCTTGACCGTCGGCTTGACCGTCGCTTTGACCGTCGCTTTGACCGTCGGCTTCGCCTTCACCGTCGCCTTCGCCTTCGGCTTCGGCTTCGACTTGGCCTTGGCGGCCTCGCTCTTGACGTTCGCCTTCCGGTTCTTAGCCATAGGTGATCCCTTACCGGTTCGTGGAAGCCGCGCCGGGCCGCTTCCAGCCATGCTCGCCGCGCCAACGGCCCCGCCCGTAGTGGGAAGGCCCGCGGCCGGCAAAGCCGTCATGGGACCTCGTCCGATCCCTCGATAACCAGCGGCAACTCCGTGCCGCACGCCGCGCAGGCCGAGCCGCGCAGCCACATCTCGGCCACGCCCATGCCCTGCCGCGCAATGACCGTCGCTCCACACGACGGGCAGATGGTGTCCTGCATGCCGGCGACGTTGCCGGCGTAGACATAGCGGAGGCCCGCGCGCCGGCCGATGCCGACGGCCCGCTCGATGCTGGCCATGGGCGTCGCCGGCGGCTCGCGGACCTGAAAGTCCGGATGATACCGCGTGATGTGCCAGGGAATGTCCGGCGACACCGAGACCAGAAACTCGGCGATGGCCTCGAGGTCGGCCGCGTCGTCGTTCCGGCCGGGCACCAGCAGGGTCGTGACCTCGACCCAGATGCCGGCCTCGTGCATGCGGCGGATGGAATCCTTGACGGGCTCAACGGCGCCCTTACAGACCGAGCGGTAGAACCCGTCCTGCCACGCCTTGAGGTCGACGTTGGCGGCATCGAGCCACTCGGCCATCTCGGCCAGGGCCTCGGCCGTCATGAACCCGTTCGTCACGAAGGTGTTCTTGAGGCCGGCTCGTCTGGCCAGGCGGGCCGTGTCGCGTGCGTATTCGAAGAAGACCGTCGGCTCGGTGTAGGTGTACGAGATGGAGGCACACTCGTACCGTACGGCGGCCGCGACGATGTCTTCGGGGGTGGCCGGGTCGCCGGGTATGTCGCCGTCGTCGGTGCGCGGCCACTGGGAGATTTGCCAATTCTGGCAGAAACCGCACTGGAAGTTGCATCCCACCGTGGCGATGGAATATGCCCGCGATCCCGGCAGGAAGTGAAACAGCGGTTTCTTCTCGATCGGGTCGACGTGCCGCGCGATCGCCCGGCCATACACCAGCGTCACCAGGCGGCCGTCGACGTTCTCCCGGACCTGGCAGACGCCCCGCTTGCCGGGGGCCATATGGCACCGATGGGCGCACAGGAAGCAGTCGACCGCTCGTTTGGCGGCCGGCTTCCACAGCGCGGCTTCATGGGCGGTGACCTGCATGCGCGGCACCTCTTACAATCCGTCGGACCCGGCTCAGCACCCTAATGCCACATGCACGGCCGGGCAGCGTTAGACCCGTCCGGCCTGTCCTGGCCCGCCAGCGGGCGCTCGGGCCCCAAGGTCCCTACGGATCTGAACCAATCGGAGCATGTCGTCGCGCGTCAGAATGCCCGCCAGGCGGCCGTTTTCGACGACGGCCATCTCCTCGCGGCCCTGCTGCATCATCAGCCGAAAGGCGGCTGCCAGGTCGTCGTCGAGGTGGGCAACCTCGCCGTTGCCCAGGGGCCGCATGACGCTGGCGACCCGCTGATACGGCCATCCGACGCGCGGAACGGCCTGAACGTCCTTCAGGGTAATCATGCCGCCGAGGGCCTCGCCGTCCACGACGGGGAAACCGGCCTGGCGGTACCGATAGAAGTAGTCCGTGACGAGGCGTTCGAGCGTCAGGTCGGCCGGCACCGTCACGACGTCCAAGCGGACGGCATCGCGAACGGTCAGGCCGGCGAAGGCCTCGCGCAAGGCAACTTGCTGGTACCCGCCCTTGGCGGCGTGCCAGAGAAACAGGCCGATGACCGCCCACCAGACCGCCCCCAGGCTGAACCCACCCCAG
>Ga0307378_10007970_pt1 | contig 14164 bp, 25 predicted proteins | sample UN1MG_FD_202238 | JGI IMG/M metagenome (GOLD analysis project Ga0307378, IMG submission 202238) | Soil microbial communities from Risofladan, Vaasa, Finland - UN-1 | ecosystem: Environmental > Terrestrial > Soil > Coastal area > Acid sulfate soil | place: Finland: Risofladan, Vaasa | collected...
TAAACTCGACGCCAAATGATTTCAAAGCAAATACGATTTCTGCTACCAGGCCCGGGTTGACTTTAAGTGTTTCGGATAAATAATTCAGACCGATATTCAGCGCGCCAACGGTCAAGCCGTCCTGGCGGATCTCCATGTAATATTCGGCAACCCGGCCTTCCAATTTTTCATCGGCTGTCTCGCCGACAATATACCCCAAAAAATACCCTGCGGTTCTGGATAAGACTTGTAGCCGGTCTACTTGCACTTTGGTTAAAGCGATGCCGGCACAACCCATCATCAGGCTGATTAATAAAACTATTGAAACTGCGTCCATTTCAAAGCGTTTCATAATTCCCCTTTCGTCCCCCCTTTTATTTCGGTCCGAATCCGCCCGGCTCTGCAGGGGTTAAGTAGTAGATAAATCCAAAGGGCACCGGGACTAAAAGCGGATCTGCATTATCTGACCAAATGATGGTCGACTTTTGCAGATCCTCCGGGTTAGCTTCCGGGGCTCTGACCGCTTGAATCCCAATAAGCCAACGGCCTTCGGCGGTAAATGTAATAGTATATTCGAGCGCTGCGGTTTCGGTAAGTTGAGTGCCGTCGCCGGCTGTGCCGTCTTTTTTGATATGGACACGATAGGTGACCGTATCACCGGCCGGGATCGGCGTATCATCGGCTAATTTGGTAACCGCATCCCATCCGACCGTTGATTGATTGGCCACCGTCCAGGAGGGCGCGCCCAGGGCGGCGCCGGTCAAAAGCAGGGTTAAAACTAAAGCGATCGATAATTTTTTAAACATGGTTTCTCCTATAGGTTTTCTGGTTGCCCGTTTGATTCGGGGTTGGCAAAACTTTGGTCAAAGCCAATATGGCTGGCCCTTAACAATAACGATAGTTGGCTGCTGATTGATACAATTCCGCGGCTGTTTGCCTGTTGCTGATTTTGAAAGGTTTCCTGCAGGCGATAGGACCCCTTTAAGTCCGCTCTTAGCACATCGATTTTGTGTAAAAACTGGGTTTGACATTCGCCCCGGCGCATCCCGCAATCGGTGCGAAAATCATCGCGCATTGCCTTAAAGGCGGCTAAGATCTCTTTTTTATCCTCATGGGCCTCCTTCCTGGGCATAAAAACAGTTATCCCATTGGGCTGGTAAAGCTCCTGGTGAAAGTTGCGGGTAAGCTCGCTGGCTTCTTCGATACGCCGTTTGAGTCCACCATAAGCGATCAACACCGCGGCGATAACACCTAACAATGAGAGCACAGACACAATCCAACCAGCGTTTTGTGTGGCAAACGTAAAGTGATCCATAAAAAACAGTTATATCACATCGAGGGAGTGGGGTTTAAATTATCAGCGGCCGGAATCCGCTTTTTAAACCAAAGAAAAGGCGTGCAGGGCCGTAGATGGGTTAGGCCCTGCACGGTGAAAGGAAGCTATGGGTTGTCGACCAATTAGATTCTAATTTTACAAAATTGTCAAATTTATTTACGAAATTACAATAACGTCGGGCACTTTCGCTCGAAAATAATTGCGGATCTCATAAACCGTGCTGATCTCCCAGGTACGTGAGGCGACTTCAAATAGCGCACATGTGATCGGCTGGTCTTTTTGTTTTTTTATTCTGAAAACATAGGTTTGGGTTGGCTGATCGATGTCAGGAAATGTGACATAGGGTTGCAATTCGACCGGGTTGGGCACGACGGCAGAGCCCACGGTTGTCACTGATTTTTTAACCAGCACGCGCTGTGAAACACCGTCATCTTCGGTTTTGTCCTGTTCATCGGCCTGCAAGCTGCTGACAAAGGCTAAAACCTCCTGGCGCGGCAGGGTTTCGACAAAATTGGCCATCACACTGATGATAAACGTTTCCACCGGCATAAACCGATCAAAGGCAAAACAATTAGCGGGCACCGCCGCGGTGACGTAACATCGCCGGCTTTGATGGATCTTATCTAACCCGGATAAGACTCGAACCCCGTTATAGGCCGGGATATGGACCATAAGGCGATTGCCGGTTTCTCCTACACCAATGACAGAGGCGGGGCCTGCTTGTTTCAAATACTCAACAACTCCCTGTAGGCTGGATACCTGTAAGGGCTCGGGTCTTGCCGGTTCTATTTTTTTTAAACCGATATGGCTTGGCGTTGCGATGTATGTAAACCCGCCGACTTCGATCTGCTCAACCTTGGCCGTGCTGGTTTGTAGTTGTTCGATTGCTTCTTTAGTCAGCATCTTCCACCTCCCTTGCCCCCAGGTCGTCAACTGCAGGCATAATCCTTTCTGTGGTAAAATCAAAAAGCGAGCGTTGTTTTTGCACCAACTCGCGGCCTTCGCCATTTTCAACGTGCATTAACGTGCTGATGGTTCGCCGCGCCGCCAATTTTGTCTTGACTGATATCTTCGCATCTACTATTGACTTGGCGTCGGTCGGTTTAAATTTGATCGTCAATGTGATTTCTCTTTCAGCATCCGGAGTGCGGTTGGGGTTGGAAAGGTTTTTAAACACCTTGGCCATTTCCAAGTCAAACATTTCCACCGCACCGCCCTCCGCGATATTTAAGATGCTTGGCGCTTCGTCACTGTAGTTCATCGTTTTAATCCTCCTTTTTGTTTGATCCGTCCGGGATCGTTTTATCCTCACTTCGCCTGGCAATCGCCGCGTTGGCCCACATAACCGATTCTTCGAGCCTGGTTAAAGCCAGGGACAATTCCCGGCTTTGCGGGCAAAGCTCTTGTAACATGATGGCCATTTCATGCGCCTGGTCCCGAATATACTGATACACCTCGGGCTGCCCTTCTGTGGGCGCGTGATAGGTGAACCTGGTTGCCATTTCTGGCCGATTTAATTCCACATCCGCTTTAGTCAATTTTTTCCTCCTTTTTTTTTGGACACACGTACGTGTGTCCAACTTTTTGATGTTCTACGCCGTAATCTTTTTTCCACCTGGCAACCACCGCCTCGGGAAGAAGGCATAAACACTTTTCATCCGCGTCGGTGATCCCGGGCCCACAATGCACGACGCCGGCATAAAACGCCGCACAATGATTGCAATAGCCTAAAATCTTAGCCTGGTCTTTGGTCATACAGACGACCGGCCCTCAACACCGCGCTCCTGGCGCTCTTTGGTTCTCGAATCCAAGGAAAACAGCGCGCTTTTCAAACTGTCTACGGCCATGGCGTTTTCGACGCAATTAAAATCGCCCGCCTGAAAGGCCTCCAACCGATCGACGCAAATAGAAATCAGATCTTCCATAAAGCATCCGTTTACCCCGGCTTCTTTTACCGGGCCTTCTTGGAAAACGATTACATTTCCTGCAACCCCCTGCTCTTGCTCCCAGGATATCACGTATTCATGGCTCGCGCCCCCGGGGCCGGGAGCGTCCAGGGCATACACCTTGGTAAATCGGTGGGACCCTGTTTCTAATAATCTACCGCCATCAATTACCTTTTGCATCAACGCATCAATAATTTGTGCCATCTGTTTCACCCTCCCTTTTGATTTCACCGATTTTTTTTAAAAACAACAAGATTCCCGGGGCGCCGACAATGCCGCCCAGGTAAAGCGAAGTCGCCACCCCGGATTTTAGTTTGCGATAGGTTTTGACAATCGACTCTGATATGTATTTGTAACCTTTTTTTTGGGCGATCGCCAGGCGCTCGGCGCGCCAGTTAAATTCCGCGGTTCGATCAATTTCCTTGTAATTATGCCGCTTGGCCATTAAACACCCCCTTTCTTTGCTGCTTCGATGGCAATATCCACCGCGTATTTAATCTGCTCGACTAAGGTTCGATCGGCGCCGTCGATATCTTCACCAAGGCCAGATTCTTTGCTTTCCGGCCGGACAAGCTCTACCCAGGCCGCGCCGTTTTCCACCCCTAAGTTGATGGAATAGCCGTCCGGTAAATCGCGCGCGGCATTGTCGATGGCCTGTATAAGATCTATGTAATTATGCGATTCACACATTAGATATTTCCTTTAGTTCGAGATATGGCCACATCACCTCCGGGTCTTTATCTGGATCGATGTCCACATGGATAAACCCGGCGCCGATGCCGATACGGGTAAAGCCGGCGTAAATCAGACCGGTTAGAACCAAATAGCGGCCCCTGGAGCCGTGTGTATGGATGTCTGCAGCCAGGCCTTTTAAGTGCGCCGAGGTGGGCTTGCCGCCGACGCTCTTATTGTGGGCCTCGCATCGAAAACCGGATTTCACAAAAAACGGGATCCCGGCCTTCCATCTGGCCACGTTTAACATATTCAACAATTCAGCGTGTACGGTCGCCTGGTCGCAACCGCACCGGCATTTAAAATCTGTTTCTTCAAAATAATTCATTTAAACCCTTTTTTATCCCAATCATACGGTAAACAATGTATGCAGTTGGTTGCATCACGATATTTTCTAATTCTTTTTTTCCAGGGCCAACCCTGGATAAGCCATGAAAACCATAATGGTATTTGACAGGTCGTACAGCGGCGTACACTCATTTGATATCCTTGATAATTTTACCTTCCAGATAATCTTTAATAAAATCGATCGCAGCATCCGAGCCCCATATCGCCTGGCAACAATGGCCCTGGGTGGCCAGGGCTTTTAAGATGGCCTCCTGGTGGGCCTGGGGCTTGCGCCGGCCCACTTTTAATTCGATATAAAGACCATTAAACCCGCCGCGGGCCACCGGTAAGTTGATATCCGGCCACCCGGCCACCATGCCGGCTGCCTTGGCCTTTCCGGCCTGGGCTTTGGTCAAGTGGACCCCGTTCATTGACCCGTTTAATAATTTGAGCCCCGGATATTTGATCTGCCAGAAACGCGCCCATTTGACGATCCTGGCCTGTTCGTCAAATTCGCTGCCCATGGTATGGATATTTTGTTTTACCGGCAAAATTACCACGACCCTATTGCCCTGAGTGCCGATATGCGATCTTTAACTGACCATTGTCTTGCATCAACATCCTGGAGCCGATCTTTTCAACGCAATTGTGCTGCAGCCGGTTGGCCAAACATCGCAACTTGTGAATGACATCTTCAACCCTTTGATCTTTATCGAAAATGATGTGATCGTCGTATCTTTCATGGCCAGGGACATTAAAAGCCAACTGTAGGGTGCATGACTGGGTCCCGCCACCCGGGGTGATCTGCGCGGTTTCCAACATTGATTTGATTTGTTCATCCATGATTGTTCTCCGGTATTTTAAAAATGGCAACTTTGTCCTTGGGGTCCCATAAAAAATCGAGATTAATGGTTTCTGACCAGTCGATATCATGTACGCCTAAAAAATTGCGGGCCGAAAATGCGAAGCTGCCGGGCCTGGTTTGGAGTTTAATCAACCCACTATCGGTTTTATTGTTGGTGAATTGAATGGCCACCCGGTCTTTTCTCTCTGAAATATGCAAAACGACAAAATCAAAAACATCCAAATCATACTTGGCCACCGCGGGGCTGTTAAACCCAATCTGGCCGTTTTTTCGGATACAGACCTTGGGCACGCCGGCGCGGCCCTTGCTGATATATTTTTTAAATCCTTGGATTTCCATTTATTCCCCGGGATCATGCTCAATGGTGATCGCCGTTTGTTCCTCGGTAACGTGCAACTCGCCCGGCGCCGGCACGTGGCGCCAACCCTTAAATTTTTGTGGCGCCGCGGGATCCCCATAAGCCGTATGTTTTAATTCCTCGGAAAAAAGCGAGGTGTTGCCGTCTTCGTCATAAGCGATGGCGGCCAGGTAATATGGGGTTTCCAACTCCAGGCCGGTTAAAACATATTCGGTCACGTTTTTAGCATCTTCGACCCGATCATATCCGAATAGATAAAGATGGCAGGCTTGGTCCGCGGGATCTTTACAGATAGCCTGCCATTCTTTTAGGCACTCGGTGTTTGTGGGCTCATACTTCGTACACCAGGCGGCCATGGCATCCGGATCGGCGGTTTTACGCGAGGCCTTGCCGGCATAAATCTTGTAGCCTGCCAGGTCCGGTTCGACGTTGGCATCCCATGCAAGGGTGACCTGTCCGTCCGGCCAGGTATCGGCCCCATGGGCGCCGGCAACCAAAAGGATAACCACCAAAATGGCGCCCGCGGCGCTGTATATTTTCTTATTCACTTGGAATATCTCTCTTTATGGGGTCCGATTTTGTGTATGTTGAAAACAGGTGCACCTGTTTTCAACATAGTTTTTTTTAGGGTTTATTCATCCTGATCCCCGTCTTCAGACCAGTCAATTTGTTCCATATCCACCGCGGAGTCGAGTTCCTTCCACTCGTTTTGATTTATTAATTTGCGGTTATCGGATACGGTTTTTTGAGCCGCCCGCTGGCGCTCTTTCAAAATATCAAGGTGGGTGTGTTGATTTCTAACCACCTGATAACGAATCCACATAGGCTGAGATTGAATCCATTTGTTTTGGGCTTCCCGGAATTGCGAGTCCGCCATAAACAGGATGTAAACGCTAATACCTTTTGTTTGATTCGGATCTAAACTGCCGTCCTCGCGGACATACCCGCGGCCGATCAATAAACGGATATCTTCAAGTTCCTTGCCTTTAAATGTTTCCAGCTGGATCTTGTTGCGAATAGCCTTGTTGGTGATTTGGTTAAGTGTTTTCCAGGGTTTCTGTAAAGCCGGATACCCATAAAAGCGCTCTTTTTTTTCGCACTCTATATCTGTGGGAATCCGAAACCCGGCATTTGCGCGCAAGCCTTTTTTGATGTAATCATCAGCATGTTTGAAGTGGACCCCATCGCCAAACCATAATTGTTTTTTACTTACAATTGAAATGTAAGGCTTGTTGCGTACCTCAACGTCAATCAAATAGCGCATCATATGTTCGATGATGTCATCCAGACTCAATTTTGTGTTGTAAATGCTGTTTATTCTCATTATTGGCTTCTCCTTTTACGAAAATTTCGTTCACGCCTTCGATATCAATCCCTAATCTGGCGAATTGAACGATAAAGTTTGCTCCTTTGGCTAAAATAGCCTTGGCATAGTCTGCCTCGTCTCTCGATGTTGGCAGCATTTGCCCATCTGCCCAGGCCGTGAGGCCGTCGATCGCGCTTTTCATCGTGTTATTTAAGCGATAAAAATTGTCGATCGTTTTTGTCTGCGGTTCACCTCCTTTCGATTCTTTTCTTTTACGTTTGACCGCCCATGCGGTCGCCGTGCCAACCCGCGTATTCGACTTGCCGGTATCAATTGTCTTGGCAATGGCAAGATCAAGCTCTTTGATATCATCATCGGATACCTCGCCGTCTTTAATGGCTTTGGCGGTTTTTTTTAAGTCGTTTCTTACCTCCGGTTTTGTGTGTTTTCTCGCGGGCTTAGCGGTGGTTTCATTTGAAACTCTTTTATCAGTCTCTTTGGCTCGATAATATTTCGTCTTAACGGCGCCAAAAGAGATTGCAACGCCTATCTTGTTATAAAACGTTTCCAGTGCCCTAAAGGCCTCCCTTTTCGATATGCCGTGTTCTTCGCACGCCTTGTCAACGTTTTCCTCGATCTCGAATTTACATGCTTCTGAAATAGCCATTAGCGTTGCCCTTTCTTCTTTATGGAGTCCAATTTTCAGCGTTTATATTTTTGTTGATTGCACGCAACATCACATACGCTTCTGCTGTCGCGTTCCAATCGTCTTTTTTCAGGCCCGCTTCTAAAGCAAGCTCAACGGTCCTTAATCTCGTTGGTATTGAACATTCTTCATCGGGCACAACCCCACTTTCGAAAAGATCAATGATGTTCATCATTTCTATATTTTTTGCCGCCCTTTCAATTAGCTTATTAAATTTTTCAAACATATGAAATTTCCCTCTTTATGGGGTCCGATTTTGTGTATGGCGAAAACGGGTGCACCTGTTTTCGCATGTTAAAAGCTTACAGTTAACACCTGAGATATCTGCTCACTGTCAAGGGGCTCTAATTGGCTCACTGGTAATTCCCAACAATTCGTAGTGTATTTAATTTCCTTGCCGGCGCGTTCGCCCTTTTCCCCTTTTTTGCGATAGGTCGATGCTTTTTTAAATTCCTTGGCATCGATGTGGCCTACCAGATAACCGTATTCAAACCCGTCCATGATACAAGCAAAAACATAAACTTCGGGTGACCTGATAATATCAACCGTGGGAATTTGAACATAATAATCGTTTCGCGGCGGATATTTAGACCACCAGGATTTAACGTCGATCTCAATATTAACATACACAAAATCATAATTTGATTCGTCAACGTGAATGGCATCCGGATACTGCTCTTGAAAAACAGCATCACCAATATACCCAACTAAAACACTGTTATGTAAGTCGATGCTTTTTACAAACCTTTTGCCCTTCCTGTGGTCGTTGGCCTTATCTTGCGCCCAGTTCATCATCGCTTCGGTGATTTTGACCTTTTGCATTAAACATCGACCCCCTTTTCCATTTCCTCCAGCATCACGCTCGCCTGGGCTCTAAGTTTTGCGATACGACTTTCACGGTCAACGGTTTTTCGTTCAGCCGGTATGGTTATGCGCCCCTGGGCGAAGTCGCCGGGCACGGCAACGGGCCTGGCCACGACATCAAGTAGACCGCGGACCTTGTCGGGCACCTCAATTTCGAGTAAATCCTCATGGATGGAATCGGCCAGGTCGAAGGCCTCGCACCATCGCTTTTGTTCCCAGTTCTCGTTTTCTTCCAACATCCCGCATAGATAAGACCAGGTGAATTGAGTTCTAACCAGGTGTGCGGTAACCGGATCGAGAAATCTCGGCGGTCGTCCGGCGCCGAGTTGTCGAACGGCGCTCATTACTCCGCGCCATTCTTGCTGCGCGCGCGCCTCAATACTGATGACAAGGCCCTGGTCGGCTTCGATTAAATCCCTTAGTTCAACCGGCTTTGGAAACCACTTCATTGTCCCCAGGGCGGCGCCAAAAGCCTTTTCGACATCGGCAATGTCATAGGACTCCAGGATTTTATAATAGCCTTCAATGACGATATCCGACGGCGGCCGGCTTGCATCGCCTTTCAAGATCTCCCATACGGTCATAAATGCGTTTAAGAATCTTGCGTGTCTTCCCTCATTTTTTTTGCTAACCATTGTTGCCCCCTTTCCTGTAATTGTTTATGCAGATCTCCTTTGCGCCCTAATTCGGTTAAAAATTGCCTGCCGTATTGCGGGGCCTTATTAACCCGCGTCCGGAAAGCAGCTTCCCAATTTTTATATTTTGCGCCCTTGGAATCGGCCCAGTCTTTAAAGTCCTGGAAAAAGGCGTTTATCTTTTCAGGAGCGATCGACCTGGCAAGGGCATATTTTTTCATTTTTTCATTTAAGGAAAAATCAGCGGGCCACTCATGCGCGCCATTTTTTTTTGAGGTTTCTTTAAAAGGTTTCTTTAAAGGTTTCTTTCTAGATGATGATACAGCGGTGGGCTGCTGTAATTTACAGCGGTGGGCTGCTGTAAATACAGCGGTGGGCTGCTGTAAATTATTTACCGCGGTGGACTGCTGTAAATTGGACTTAACGCGCCGTTTTAATGGCAAGTCTTTTTCTAAAATCCAGGTTGATAGCTTGGAATTGATTTTATACTGGGTGGGCCGTTTATTTTTGTCGATGTGAATAACGTTGCGAAGGATTAATTTTGTGCGGGCAAGTCGAAGGCTGGAGTCTGATAGTTTGGTTATTTTAAGAATATATTTCCATTTTAGCGGCGCCCAGGGGCGTTTGAATCCCCAACTTTCACGGATCACCAGCGCTAAGATTTTCATTTCATTTCGGTCAAATCCGTATGAACAAAGTTTATCGAAAAACTCGTTCATCACTAAGGTTAAATTTCCATCTTTGGGATTAAAATCACGGTCGGGCACTTGGCTATCTCCGTACAGACGCTTAGTCAAAACTTGATTTAAACTTATAATTACAGCGGTATTTTTGAAGCACGGATTCGATTTTGCGGCGGGCATCTGCCAGATCGATTGGCTTCGGGGGTAAACCATGATTTAAAGCTCCAACGTAGAAAAAGTCAACAAAGGAATGTAGTTTTTCGATCGCTTCGAGGGTTAAATCCACATCCATCACGGGTTCAAGAGATACCCAGGTGGGCACCTCAATTTTGTAAAATATCATTAACGCGCCGATTCGGTCGCCGATAGGACCTGTTTGCGGCTCCCAGGCCGCGGACTGGATCGGGTCCACCGTCGTAAATGAGAAACCCGCTCGAAACCCGTCATAAGGCGCCAATAAATCAAGGTCCCTGACAATCAACGCGGACTTGGTCAAGATGGTGAAGCGGAGGTTATATTCGATCAGGATAGTGATAGCCTGGCGGGTAAGGCCCAGGACCACCTCGGCGGGTTGGTAGGCATCGCCCAAAAAGGTCAATAGGATCTCGGGACAATTGGTTCCACACTTTTTGACCAGGAATTTACAATCTTTTTCCAGGTTTTCCAGGACACCTTTTTTCGGACGGGCGTCTTCGTAAAAATATCCCTTCCGGCTGCGCCGGCCATTGTTATAGCAATAGACGCACCCGTGCGTGCAGCCCTTATAAATGTTTAGCGCAAGGGCGGCATACTCGCGCGCCGCGCCCCTAGGCTCATACACAATTTTCATGGGTGGCCGTTAGTCGATCGTGTATTTGTATCTCTGTATCAGATCAAGGACCGTCACTTCTTCATTACAGGCGCGCTCAATTCTAAACGCATTTTTAACCGATAAGACGCCTTTCTTTTTGAGATACCGATGCACTACGGCCACGGATAGATTGTGTTTCTCTGCCCACGGGGTTGGCTTAAATTTGTTTATTTTTAGATAGTTTTCGAGTTCCATCCCGCCTTATTAACACGCGCCCTACTTGATTGCAAGAAAAAATATCACACGGGAAATAGTTCTTGACAGGTCATATCATGTGTGAAATAAATTAGTTGATATCTTTATAAAGGGGGTGACAGCCAGATGACAAGACAGGTCAAAAGGATCCAAAAGGCAATCGATGAATTAATCAAGATCGCTGATGACGGGTACGCGACCGATACCCTGCAGCACACCCTTGATGATTTAAGGGGACTGGAAACCTATTACGAAACCGCTACAAGGAGGGAAATTGGCAATGCCGTATGAATACATGGTTCAACAAGTAATTATAATGAATGAGGATTTCTTAGCCGGTGCCTTGCCTGAGTGGTTAAATACTTTAGGCGCTGATAACTGGCGCGTTGTTCAACTAAAGGATGGACCTGTTAAAGGCGAAGATTCAATAATGTTTATGGGTGTTTTCGAGCGTGAAATTGAAGTTAACCAAAAACTAAGACAAGCACAATTAGAGGGGGATAAAGTATGGCAAAAAAAACAATCAGAATAGAGAGCCTGGCCTTTAATAATTTTAAAGGCCTGGAAAATTTCAAACTGAAAAACCTGGGAAATACAGTTTCCATTTATGGGGATAACGAACTTGGGAAAACCACCATATTCGACGGGTTTACCTGGTTAATATCTGACAAAGATTCGTTAAACTCAGCTGTGTTTGAGATTAAAACACTCGATACCCTTGGTAACGTTGTCCATGGCCTGGAACATCAAGTTGACATGACCCTGGATATCGACGGCGAAAAAATTCAGTTTAAAAAAGTGTATCTGGAAGAATTCACAAAGCGGCGCGGTGAAGCGCAAAAAACATTTACCGGCCATACGATCAATCGGTACATCGATAATCTACCGAAGATGAAAAAGGAATTTGACGCGGTCATCGATGCCATTTGCGATAAAGAGACTTTTAAAATCCTAACCAACCCCAGGCATTTTAATGAGGTTATGACCTGGGCCGCGCGCCGCAAATTACTATTTGAAGTTTGCGGTAGTCTCTCTGACAAGGATGTGATCGCCGCCAGTCCCGAATTAAAAGGCCTGCCAGCTATCCTGGGCAAACGCACCGTCGAGGATCATCAAAAATTAGTAAAGAACCGTCAATCCAAAATCAATGAGGAAATAGCAAAAATCCCCGTCCGAATAGACGAAAACACACAATCGATTATTCCCGTTCCACGTGGAGCAGAGCAGCTGTCTGTTGAAGTTTACGAGGCTTCCGCTGATTTAACCAGGCTAAATAAAGAGTTATTAACCCTGGAAAGTGGCGGTGGAATAGCGGCTAAAAAACAAGAACTGGCCGAAGTCGAGCGAGATATCATCCATAAGGTTAACAACCAACAAACCGTTATTTATAACCTGGAGCGAATACGCAAGCAAGATATCGCCGCCCTTGAAAGCACCGCTTTTGATGCCGCTGACGCTGTCACTGTGGCGGTTGATGACCAGCACAAATTACAAGATGAAAAAATAAAACTGCAGCTTGAAATCAGCGAATTTGAAACGGCGATGCACGATTTGCGGCAAAAATGGCACGCCCAGGATAAGGTCAAGTTTATCCATAGCGCTTCGCTTAATTGCCCCCACTGCGGCCAGGATCTACCGGAAGACCAAATCACTGCCGCGCGCGAATCAGCCCAGGGCGCCTTTAATGAGGCTCAGGCCAAAACCCTGAGCGCTATCGCCGACCAGGGCAAAAATGTCTTAAATACAGTCAATGGCCATAAACTGAGGATTGGCATTATAGATACCATAGTTAAGCAATATAATAGTCAAATTGCGGACCTGGAAGAAAAACACCAGGCCGCGGTGGTGGCCTGGGACAAACTGCGCCTGGCGGATCTTCCCGAAGTCAAACCGGATCCTGAACATGATACCCTGCTGGCCAAAAAGGAATTAATCCTCGATGCCATCGGCGACCTTAACGCCGGGATCGCTACCGCGGCTCAGGAATATCGTGAAAAAATTGAAGTTGCCACCGTCAATCTGGCAAGTCTGGAGGCAGATATAAAACAACACGAGGCCAACGCGCGCATTTTAGCCCGAAATGTCGAACATAAAATAAGCGAAAGAGTCCTGGCCGCGGAATTTGAAAAACTAGAGAGCGAATTGTTTTTAATCGAAAAATTTATCCGGCTTAAAGTCGACATGGTTGAAGGGCCGATCAACTCCAGATTTAAACTTGCACGCTTCCAACTGTTTACTGAAAACATAAATGGGGGCTTGGAGCCGTGCTGTAATACGACTTTTGAAGGGGTCCCATATAATTCGATGAACAATGCCGCCCGGATCAATATTGGTCTGGATATTATTAACACCCTATCGGACTTTTACGGCATTTCAATGCCCGTATTTATTGATAACGCGGAAGCTATTACACAATTAATAAAAACCGATTCTCAACAAATCAAACTGGTAGTCAGTGAAATGGATAAAACCCTTAGAGTCGAAATTGACATTAACCCACCACTAAAAGGAGTGTGAAAATCATGGCAAAAGCTGAAACCAAATCCGAAACCAAGCAGGCAATAAAACCGACCGCCGATCAGCATATATTGGCGATCAAACAGGAAACCGCGGACCTTGTCTTGCAAAAGGTCCAGGCATTTCAAGAAGGTGGCGAATTACACCTACCGGCCAATTACTCGGCGCCCAATGCGCTAAAAAGCGCTTGGCTGCATCTGCAAAGCGTCGAAGATAAAAACAAACAACCCGTGCTTGCGGTCTGCAGCAAAGCCTCAATTGCCAACACTATGCTAGATATGGTCATCCAGGGCTTAAACCCGGCGAAAAAACAATGCTATTTTATTGCTTATGGTAAGGAATTAACCCTGATGCGCTCTTACCTGGGGACCGTCGCGGTTTGTCTGCGTTTAAGTCCTAATATTGCCGATATTTTTGCCGAGGTGGTTTATGAGGGCGATCATCTGGAATATTCAATTGTTCGCGGGCGCCGGATTATCAATGAACACACCCAAGAATTGGCCAATATCGATGATGATAATATCATCGCGGCCTATGCGGTGGCAATCGACCGGGACGGCAATGTTATGCGATCCGAATTGATGACTTTCGAGCAGATTAAACAGGCCTGGAAGCAATCGGCGATGCATCCCATTGATGACAAGGGCAACGTGAAGGCTGGATCCACACACGGCAAATTTGGCGGCGAAATGGCCAAACGAACGGTTACTAATCGACTGGCAAAGCACATTATCGGCGAAAGCGACGACAAACACTTAAAAGAATCGGTTGCCAGAACCAGTGAAGATGCAATCAAAAAGGAAGCTGATTTAGAAGTCGATGAATATGCCAATCAGGGCGATATCATCGATATCATATCGGAGCC
>Ga0307378_10007972_pt1 | contig 14162 bp, 15 predicted proteins | sample UN1MG_FD_202238 | JGI IMG/M metagenome (GOLD analysis project Ga0307378, IMG submission 202238) | Soil microbial communities from Risofladan, Vaasa, Finland - UN-1 | ecosystem: Environmental > Terrestrial > Soil > Coastal area > Acid sulfate soil | place: Finland: Risofladan, Vaasa | collected...
CAAAACGTTTCATTTGTTGGTCCTCCAGATAAATTTTTCAAGTAGTGAGCGACAATTACTGCATATTATACATTCGGAATAAAACACAGAAAACCTTTCTGAAAAATTCAAAAACAACACCGAATTTGTTTGGCCTGCCGGCGCCAATTACTGCCTCAGTCCTCGGTCTTTTCGATGACTGTTACCACACTTTTTTTGGCGTGCTTATAAATCAAATGAATATTTCGCATATATATGAGGGTATTGAGCGAAAAACCAAGCATAAAAACCGGATTTTTTATGTGGACAGAGTAGCTTAGCAGAATCAGACTTCCCGCCAGTGACATAAACCAAAAAGCCGTTGGCACATGAGACCTTTTTTTATATTCACTGACTATCCATTGAAGGATAAACCGCCCGCCGAATACCACCTGACCAACTAAGGCCGCCATTGCCCAGACAGGATCTTCTACTATCTGTTCCGTTATCGCACTTTTGAAAAATTCAATTATTGAATCGAACATAATTTTTCTCCAGTTTTTCATCCATTTGGCAAACTACCTGTTACATCATAAACAAATCTCTGGTAAAATCAAAGCGCTGCCTCTAAACAATTAAGATTTATTGTTTTGGCAATTTCTTATAAAACTCTTGGTTGCCGTAGGCGAACTCAATGGCTTTATCGCATCGACAAAAGCTGATTATAATATCATTGCTGATTTATTGGCCTGTCATCTTCGTGCTTGCGCATGTACCCATTCCGCAATTGGTGCGCAAAGCCGGAGTGTCCGATAAAATCCTTCACTTCATTGCCTATCTGGTTTTGGTTTTTCTCCTGTGGTTTACAGTCAGTCCTGATATGAAGGTAAACTGGCGCAGGGCCGCCGCTTGGTGGGTACTCTTGATAACGGTTTGGTATGGGGTCGTTGACGAAGTGCTTCAGAGCTTTGTGGCCGGGCGCAGCTGTGATGTTATGGATTTTTTCGCCGACCTGGCAGGTGTAGTAACAGGCTTAATTCTATTCACTTTATTTACATTTTGGCCCGCATTCCTTGTCGTAACGGGTATTACCATCTTTGCTATGACAAATTTGGCCAGGACAAGTCTGGCGGATCTTCTGCCCGCGGCTAACGTGGCATTTCATCTATTTGCCTATGCATTTTTTGCAACGCTGTGGATTCATAATATGCATCTTTTTTTACCGATAAAAGCCCGGAAACTTAAATGGCTAATAGTGGCATCAGCCCTGCCAATAGGTTTTCTGTTGGCAGTAACATCATTTTCTATAATTTCCGGCAGGGTATTCAGACTGCAGGATACAATCATCGCCGCTGTAGGAATCACAGCCGTCGTTATTACAATTTACCTGACATCATTATTTCACCGGCGTTCTACTCAAAAATTGTCACCCAAGTGACTTAGTCATTCTGAGCGAAGCGAAGAATCTCATTGTTTTGGGCAAGAGACCCTTCGCAGAGTTTATCCTGAGCAAAGCGAAGGACTCAGGGTGACATACACGGTTTTTTTGGACACCGTTAAGGTTTTTTGAATGGTTTATACAGCGGGTCGCCCATCAAGACCAGTTGCCACGAATTAAACGGCTTTGTGCGGTAGTATGCCTCAACAAGACAGCGGCCGTCGAATAGCTCTAAGAAAAATGCCCTCGGCTCCGGAAATGAATGAAGATATGGCTCAGCCACGGCCCCTAAAGTCGCGGTTATCCCATCCTTGAGCATAGCCGGACACCACTGACTGCTCTCTGGATTGCGAAGCTCCACTGCTTCCAGGCTCGAAATATGATACCCTATCGCACCGTCGACAAAATCGAAGGCGTCGATATATTTTCTCAAGCTGTACCAGCCGCAGTAGATGGCCGTTCGGGGGCAGGCGCCGGGTGAGAAAAGTTTTTCTGTTCGTTCCTCTCTGGCAACCATTTTGGTTCGCAATCTTGTAAACGCCGCCAGCTCCCGCAAAGATCGGTCAAAATAACCGGGTGAATAGGGCTTGTTGTCCTCTGCGATACCTCGCGAATCGATGTAAGCGATTCCTTTTAAGCTCGCTTTCTCTGCCGCTATTGCCTTATCGACAAGACTTTTGATTGTTCCTTCGCCGGGGCCATCAAGCCGGCAAACCATAAGCGTGCTAAAACTCAAATCCAGCACATTGCCCTTTAATATATTCGGCTGCCACCGGTATAGCTCATAATCTCCGAATAACACCATTGATAATTCACTATCTACCGAAGCTCCCGTCTCTCTGCCCATGATATTATCAATTTCCGATTGCAACTGCACAAGTTTAACATTAACCTGTTCTTTTTGTTTGGCCGAGCTGTTTTTCTTTAACTGTTGAATCTTGCTTTTCTCCTGCTCAGCCAATTTCTTCAATTGTTGTAGTTTATCTTCCCGGCCTTTCAGTGGCCCTCGCCCTCCAACCTTTATAGGCACCCCATACGTTGTTAGCAGGCATCTGATCTTACCGGCGAATTCAAGAGTGGACAATTTCTCACGAATCGGCGAAGCCACCTGTTTTTCATAGTCCAATCTGCTGATTGTATAGTTAAGTTCGGCCCCTAACCGTAGAGTCAGAATGTTATCTGCCAGCACACCTCGTTTCCTGCAGTAGTATTGAGCAATCCGTACAGATGCCGCAGCATCCCCGTTTGCTATTACCAGAATCTCATGTGGTTCCAGCGCAAACCCCACCCCACACCATACTAAAATCAGCAAGATAACTACACCGGTTCTAACTATCATTTTAGATACGACTTCTAATTTCGAAAAACAAATAGCTCCCGATATTATCGGCGTCATACAAGCGGCTACAAAATTGAATACTCAAAATTAGCAGCGCCGGTTCTATTCCGGCCCGTATAACCTGTAAGGTAGATTGATGGAGTAATCTTGGATCACTTCATCATATTCGTCAAACCAGCAGGCGTCCGGATTACTCTTGAAAGACAGAAAACGTCCGCTATCGCCATCGTTAGCCGCTCGATGATACTTAAAATAGACATAATCTTTCGTCTTACCGACGATTTCTATTTTACCGCTCGAATGCGATATTACGAACCGGACCCGCTTTGCCAATCCGGAAACCCGTGATTTAGCCTGCTCTAAAATCTCATACCCTTGTTCGATCGGCATCGTGTAGGCCTTGTTCCCAAGTGCCGGACGGCACTGGAAAATATAATAAGGAACAGCACCAATAAAGGATAGTTTCGAAAGCAATTCCGACAGCACCTTGGGGTCATCATTGACTCCTCTGATAAGTGGTGTCTGATTAGCTATCATCGTACCAGCTTTTTGTAGCAGATGAATTGATTCACTGGACAATTCCGTCAGTTCACGCGGGTGAACAAAGTGGGTCATCACATATATCTTCTTCCGCTCGGTGCTGTACTTTTCTAACATCTCCAGCAATGCCGGGTCTCCGACAATCCGATATGGATTGAATGCCGGTATCTTTGTACCAATTCGAATTATCTCGATATGTTCGATTTCCCTCAATTGCCGGATAATATTCTCAAGTTCCGAGGTCGTCAGTACAAACGGATCTCCGCCTGTTAGCAGCACTTGGGTTATTTTGTGATGTTCCTTTAGGTATTGCAGCGCTGCTGGCAGATTTTGCAGAAAATCCTTGTGTGGTTCCACGAAAATACGCTTGCGGAAGCAATATCGGCATACACCGGCGCAAACATTGCTCACTAAAAGAAGTGCGGTGGAATTATACTTGTGCTCAAGCCCGGGAATAATCGTATATTCGCTTTCATCAGAGGGATCAAGTCGGCCCCACTCATCAAGCTCCCGAACGTCAGGGATTATCACCTTTCGTATTGGGTCCTCAGGATCATCCCAGTCAATAAGCGACAAATAATAATCGGTGCAGCGAAAATCAAACTTGTCGGTGACCTTCTGCAGCTCGGCTACCTCCTGCTCGCTCAATCGCCCCAACTGCTCTATACTTGTGACATATTCGTGCTTAACAGCCATTCTCGTTCCTGCTCGCCGTAGAAACTTCAATTACTTACTCATTATTTGTTAGTTCGCTTGTTGTCTCGCGTCTCCTCAGTTTGCGAATACCTTCTTTCATAGATACTCTTCCGCCCAAACACCTGGGCGACAGTCCCCAGGATTATTCTTAAATCCGCCCGGAGGTTCGCCGTTTCTACATACTTAACATCGAGTTCGAGTTTTTCCTCACGTGTTAGACCTCCCCGTCCTGATATTTGTGCCAATCCAGTTAGCCCCGGCTTAACAAGAAGCCGCTTTTTTTGCCGCTCGTTCCATTCCGCCATCTGCAAAACATACAGCGGCCGGGGTCCGACAATACTCATATCTCCCTTCAATATATTAAACAATTGTGACAGCTCGTCAAGCGAGTATTCCCGCAGGAATCTTCCGACTTTTGTCAACCGGGGGTCTTCGCCGGATTTTGGACTCGGTCCGAACGGGTCAACATCGAGTTTCATCGTGCGGAATTTATAAAACATAAATGGCTTACCATTCTTCCCTGCCCTTTCCTGCTTGAATATTGCCTGTCCCTTACTGCTAACCCTTATTGCAATGCTAATAACAGCAAAAACCGGCAACAAAAGTACCATTATCAGCAGCGAAATCGATATATCAAGAATACGTTTAAGCAAACTTCTCACTACTCCGATTCACCTTGACAAAATAGGACCTGCCAATACAATGACTCACATCGGTCTATTATTAATGACTACACAACTGTTTTGGTATAAAAACCTATGAAAGTTCAGGTGAACGCCGTGACACCTTCGTCTAAACCTGTAATCAACGCAATATCAGTAGACGTTGAAAGCTTTGCCGAATCGAATGCACAAAGCTTTCCCATAAGTGATAATTTCCTTGATGAGACAACGCAAAACTGTGAAATCGAAACAAATACACATGTTCTTCTTGAATTATTTGCAGAGTTGAATATAAAAGCCACATTTTTTTTCCTCGGAAGAATAGCAACCGACATTCCAAACCTTGTTAAAGCCACTGCTGAGGCCGGACACGAAATCGGCTGCCACAACTATTTACACTTTCGCATCTTCGGCATCGAAAAGGATGAGTTCAAGGAGAGACTGACCACCGCTAAAAAAGACCTTGAAGACGTATCCGGACGGAGGGTGTATGGATTCAGAGCTCCGGATTTTTCCATCACCCAGGAATCACTCTGGGCTCTGGACATTCTCAAAGAATTGGGATTTGTGTATGATTCAAGCATTTATCCATTTTCCATGCACGACGTTTATGGAATAGGTGACACATATCCTTTCGTGCACAAATTGCCAAACGGACTGATTGAGTTTCCTCTTTCCACCATTGAGTTTTTTGGCAAACGTTTGCCCTTTGGAGGCGGTGGGTATTTCAGACTCTATCCTGTCTGGCTTACAAGCCGTTTTCTTTCGAAACTAAATAAGCAGGGCCATCCAGCCATGTTTTATATTCACCCCTATGAAGTAGGCCCAATTATACCACAGATTCCGGGATTATCTGCTTATAGGAAATTCAGACATTATTACAACTGTAAAAGTGGAACCAAAAGACTTAAACATATATTGAAAGTTTTTAAATTCGCCCCTGCAATTGAAGTATTGAAGGAATATAATGGGAGCAAATTTGAACAGCCGGAAAAAACATAATCAAAAAGTTGGCACCTATTTTGATAAGGCAGCGGTTTCATTTGACACCTTCTACGATCGTAAACGCAGTGCTTTTATGCAGTGGGTGGACAGGAAGTTTCGCTCTGATGTGTTCGAAAGATACCGTATGACATTCGAAGTACTCGAGCCCCTGAGCAACAAGTCTGTGCTTGATATCGGTTGTGGATCCGGTCCTTACGTGGTTGAGGCCGCCCGACGCGGCTGCAAACAAGTGACCGGTTTCGATTTTGCTCAAAATATGTTGGATTTGGCAAAACAACGTGCAAAGGCAGCTCAATGTATTGATAGGTGTCAATTTGTTTTGGGTACATTTCCAAAAGACACATTGCAGGAAAAATTTGACTACGCTATTGTAATGGGTGTTATGGACTACATCCCGGACCCGCACAATTTCTTACGGGCTTTAGCTAAACAGATTACTGACCGCGCCGTCCTGAGTTTTCCGAGTAAACATTGGTTCCGAACTCCTTTCCGGAAGTTTCGCTATTGGCTTAAGCAGTGCCCCATATACTTCTACGAGCCCAAACAAATTGAAGAGTTGTCAAAAGCTGCAGGATTTTCAAATCTGAAAATTGAAAAGATACCTGGGGCCGGAATGGATTACTTCGTAACCCTTTCTAAATGACATTGATTCATACCGTCTTATTTTAACTCTTCGGCTACTTCTTGTACTCTTTCAAGCATATGAGCCTTACTGGCAGAGTCAAGCATTCGATAGCCTCTGGCCTTGAAATCCTTAACCTGTGCGCGCGTTGGGTGCCTAAAGTATGACCGCTTGCTGAGGTCCTGGTCCCATTGTCTATCAAAACCAGTTGTTCCTTCGAAGAATCTTGTCAACATCTCAGAGGCAACTTCGGTCATTCTAATTATTATACGCAAGACTGTCCGAGTGTCACCGGCTTGCTCTATCAACTGCTCGATAATAGGCCCTGCGTCCAACCTGGATACAATCCTGTGTAATGTAAATCCATAATTTGGCTCCTCGTTATATAGTTCCCAGAAGTAAGGAGATAGTCCAGCGTAAGCGGGTAATGGACTGGGGTGTACGTTAATAGCGCCGACCAAAGGTGCATTTATTAATGAATTGCAGAATTTTTCTGTTGCCGCATACGATATCAACAACTGTGTCCCCATACCTTTTATCTCTTCTATGACGCGGGGCTCATTAACGGAGTAGACCTTTTCGATGGGGATATCTAACTTTGCTCTGGAAATATAATCTGCTAAGTCTGCGGGCCACCCTTTTAATTTAACAATTAGTGGAGCAATCTTGTTAACCCATAGCTTGAGATATGTGTAATCCCAGCCGCTTTTATAGAGCATTCTAAGAAGGCCTTTGATATTGCTTTTTTCAGCCGGCAACCTATGGGTTATGTAAATCTTAACAATGTTTTTCCTGTATTTTTTTATCCATGGGGCTAAAGCGACCATAACCGCCAAGTTGCCGTTGGTTATGAGTACACATCGGTCTATTACACAACTTTTCATAATTTATCCCTGTTCCCCGATTACCTCATCTTGTTCCTGAGCCACAAAACCAAAGCCACATTTACTCTTTGCAATCGCTTCACATAAAGCCGTAACAAAATCAATACCCAGCGAGCTGATAAACCCTGTGCTTATGCCACTGATATGCAAACCTGCGATTTGCTTGGCGTGTTCGGTTTTGACAGGATTAAATTCGATTTGTTTATCCAAGTCGTTTGTCATGCGATGACTTTACCGACAAGATTCCGTCAAGGGCCTGTCGTTATTGCCAAGGACCGAGAGTAGATAAAGCCTCCAAATACCGGCTTGTGTTTTTTCTGGAGTAAAATCTCTCAGCGGCACTGCGGCTGTTGGCGCAATAACGGTTTAGCTTTGCTTTGTCATTAAATAAATTTAAGATTCCACCCACCAAAGCATCTACATCCCCGGGACTTACCACAATACCGCAATCATGACGGTTAATTATACGCGCCACTTCGCTGTTATTATCGCACAGGCCGACCAAAGCAGACCCAGCAGCCATGGCATAGTACGTCTTGCTGGGGACCATCAGACCTTCAGAACCTTTATCAAGCGTTATTACAGCTAAATCCGCTGTTGGTAATGAAGCCGGTAATACATGCTCTGGCTGAAAAGGCAGAATCGTGAGATTATCTAAACTATCCTGATATTTTACTTTTTCAACAATATCCTTTTTTGCTCCTTCACCAATAATCATAAAACCGATAGCATCGTTTTCCTTAAGCTTCTCGGCTGCGCTAAGGATTGTCTCAATATCATGAGTTTGGCCAAGGTTGCCTGAGTACATCACTGTCAGTTTTTCCTCCTGATTATATTTCTTGGCGAAATCGTTCTTACTTTTAGCCACAGGTTTAATCCAATAAATATCCGCCCAGTTAGTAATGACAATTACTTTGCCGGCACGTGTCTTACCTACATCGAACCATTGTTCCAAATTGGCAGCCATCTGAGTACTTAGAGTGAATACAATATCTGCATTTTCCCAAGCCAGGCGGTTCATTCGACGCCAAAGCCGTGTTATCAATCCTGACTGCTTTAATCGGCCAAACCGAATTAGTGCATCAGGGTAGATATCATAAACAAGGACAACATAACGCTGCCCTCGTAACTGCTTAAACAGATATCCGATTATTCCCAAAAAAGGCGGGTTTGAAACCGCAAATAATAGTGCGTCTCTACACTGAAACCAACACCGGAATAATACATAAAAGAAATAATGAATCCATGAGAATATGCGCGCCGCATCACTTTTGCGCCGATATTTGGGAGCAGCTTTAATGCTTAGAGAAGCTGTTGAACCAGCTTCTAATGTACCGGGGTGCCCGGTAAACAACAATGCCGGTGCATACTCTTTGGAAATATCCTCAGCTAATTCCCTGAATACAGGGACAGCCATTTGATTAAGAAAGATGATTCGATAATGCTTTGAGCGATTTTTTGAGGCATTATAGTGATGAGTATGTTTTACCATAACGGACTTCACTATCCGGAAATTGATTCGTAAAATTCTACTAAGCGCTTCTCAACATCACTCCAATTCAATCTTTCAGCAAATGCTTTTTGGCCTTTCCGCCCCATTTTCTTCGCAAGTTCCGGGTTGTCCACGAGCTTAATTATCGCCTCCACGTACTCCTCCGGAGAGTCAGGCTTGACAAGGATACCGCATTCCTCATCCCCAATGTATTTACGGCTGGGCGGCAAATCAGATGCCACAATCGGAACCGCTTGAGACATATACTCAAAAAACTTTGTGGGTACCGCAAGCTTATTCTGGCTCACATTTTGGACAGTACTCAATCCAATCCCTCCCTGCCGGACAACTTTTGGCAGTTCACTTCCGTCAACACTGGGGATAAATTGAATAATACCTTGATAATCGGCCAAAGCCATCTTTTTCATCATCGCTTCTTCTTGAAATTTCGCGAAGAAACGACGCGTAACAATGAACTCAATGTCCTGTCGTCGCTTCCTGATTTCCTTTGCTATATCCAGCAATAAAAGTGACCCCTTCTCCTCAGGATCCAGAGTTCCCGTGTGTATTACCGTTTTGCGCCGCTGCTCCCATTCCTCATCAGAAACCGGTACAGGGACAAAATCATCTATAGAAGCATAATTGGGAGTGTAAACAGTTTTGCATCCAAGCTTGGAAAACCTTCTAACGAGATCCTCATGAACGGCCGAAATGTACCCACACACCATTCCCGCAATAGTTTCTATTGACCATGTCAAAACAGATGCTATTTGACGGATAGGCCAAATATTGGGCAGTCTTCGAGGTTTATTTATACTATAAAATTCATGAATGTCATATATTACCGGTTTTCGTGTCAATAGTTTTAGAAAAACGGCGGGGATGAGCAGGTCAAGGTCATGAAAATGGTAAATATCCGCTTTTTGTTTGTATGCTTTACACATAATGCCTAAAACCGTCTTGACCCTTTGCCATTTGGATTTCCACCTCTTTATGCCAATTACCCTTATACCCATATCATTATAGGTGCCTTCCTCTGACATAGCAATCAGAGTAACATCCCACCCGTTTTGTTGCAGAGAGCAACACTGACGATTCAAGATTCGCAAATTCTTCGCCGGATGAATCGTAAAAACACACACACGTCTTCTTTTTTCATCTTGCATAAGCACTCGATATTGTGTAATTCCTTGATTAGTCTTACACGCCCTACTATCTAAGACAAAACCCAAGACCGCCTATTCCTTCACCTCTCGGATGGCCTTGAAATCATCATCGGTGATAGCGCCATAGTTGAAAATGACGACGCCTTGCGCACCCGAATCGCGAGCTGCCTGAGCCTGCTCGGCCAACGCCTGCGTGCTAAGCTTAGACATGTTGCTCTTCTTGCCGATGCCCTCCCATATTGGGACCCGGCTGCGGACGAGGCCGACATGCGATTTTGTGAATTTCTTGAATGTGCTTAGATCGTTAGTGTAGTTCATCGGCATCAGGTAGTCCACTATGCCCTCTTCTGCCCACTTTACCCAGTCCTGTGCCTGGCTAATACGGGCGGGGGAGTAGGTTCTGAACACCGCCGCGGATAGCTCCATCTTCTCTTTCTTTGTGAACTCGCGAAGACGCCGTACGAACTGCATTAGCCTCGATATGCGCCACTCAAGCCAAGTGGGGTCTGAAGACTTAACCTTCTCTATATCTATACCCTTCTTCTTCATCTGGGCTTTGCAGAACTCGCACTTACACACGCCGCCGGTACGGATGTAGTCGAGGTGAAGTCCGTCAGGCTGGTAGATATCAGCTACGCTCCTGTAAAGGCCGAACTCATAGTCCTGGACTTCCGGGCGCATCGCGCACGCCCACCTGCTGCGCCCCACTGTTCCCTTAGCCACAAACGACGGATGCTGTCGAAGCAACCTGGAGCGCCCGCCTTCCGTGAAGACACAGAACCACGGGTGCACTTTTATGCCGCGCCTCCGGCAGTTGCCGATAAGCACCTTGAGCGGGTCCCAGCCGGGATATTTCGGGTTAATGTCAGCCAGAATGGTCAGGAAGTCCACATCGCCTTTGGGCCACTTGACAATCGGGATGAGGATATCGACACCTGCATCGGCGAGCCTTTTGGCATGCCTCTCGACCTCTTCCTTACTGCTGAAATCTCTAAGCTTATGCGACCACACCGCCAGTCCGAATTCATGCTTGGCCTGGCTTGCCGGTCCTCCCGCACCGGGCGCACCTTGAGCGAAGACATAGTCTGTCCCCGACAAAAGAGCCGCCAGCGACACCGCAGCAGATGTCTTGATGAAATCCCTACGTGAGACTTTTTGCGATATCCGGTTTACTTTCTTCCTCATAATAATTCCTTTCCATCAAAAAATCTAATGCGCAAGTCCAATCTCATTTCCCCTTCAACTCCTCCTCAACATCCAGTGCAAGTATACTATTTTGCTTTTCGGTTTCAAGACAGCTTCGTGGATAATTGCGCACAAGCCATTGAACACATTATTGCTAATCGCGAAGAACTGGCCGCTATGCAATCCAACTCATCGCAGGAGTGTGTACAATCATCAAGTCAAAACGTCTTGCTCGCAATAATTCCCGCAGTATCCAATAAAACTTCCACCACGTCAGTGGATTGCTCCAGCTTCCCTTTGGCAGCACATGAACATCTGCTCCCGACTGCCTGAAGGGCTCCCACAACGCACCCACCGGCATACATGCAAACTCTACCTTCGCCTTTTCCTTCAACGCCAGCTTGAGCAATTTCCATACTACTTTTGTCATTCTTTCAAATCTATTCTTCGGCTTGGGCAAAGGAACAATTCTTATGCCGTCTATGGTTTCTTCTCTGGTATGCTGAGCAATAAGCACAACATTGTATCCTGCTTTCAACAGAGACTTTGCCTCTTTATGGAAAATTCGACCATCAAGAGGTGGATGAACAGAAGTAAGAATGCAAATTTTAGCTCGTTCTTTATCTAATGAGCTGTTCATAAATTTGAGTTACTACGCATTATAACCTATTCGTCTTGATTTTTCAACTTCTCACCGAAACAAACTACTTCTGACATGACTGGTTCATCTGCAGGTTACAAATCTTGTTCTGCTGAAGTACTTTACAGATAGCAGCCATAGATGCAGAAACAGATGCATTGGTCGAAAACTTCTCGCGAACACGTTTCTGCCCCGTCTTACCCATCCCGATTGCAAGTTCGTTGTCTTTGAGGATATTTGAGACTGCTTCATATAGTTCATCTATATTACCCGGCCTTGCGAGAAATCCCGTTTTTCCATGCTCAATAACATCACGGGCACCGCGAACATTATAAGCCACTGCAGGTTTGCCCGCGGCTTGAGCTTCAAGAAGAACACGAGGAAGTCCTTCACGAAAAACACTTGGTAGTACCAACAAACTACATCGAGCTAAAAGCTCGGCAATCCTGTCCGTAAATTCAATCACTTTAACATGCGGGCCTATTGTAGATGCTTCAGTCTTGACTCTGCGCCACAATGGCCCTTCGCCGGCCATGACATAATCCACTTCATTACCCGTCCGTCGGGCCAATTCCAAAACATCACCCGGTCTTTTAGACCGAATAAATCGACCTAAAAAAAGAACCATCTGTTTGTCGGCTCTTAGCCCGAATTCTTGCTCCAGCTTCATCAGCAGATGTTTCGCAGGCCGGCTGGCATAGGCATCAACATCAACGCCCACCCCGGGTACGTAGTACCAGTGCCCATCTGAACGAGTCAATTTAAGTCTCTGGCAAACGGCTGCATCGGTACTGTTCATTACAATGACTGTGTCAGTGTACCTGGCCATGAATTGTTCAATGCATCGAAAAAACAAATATGCAGGCCTCGGTTGCTCGGGCGCAAATGGCAGACCATGAGAAAAGTAAATGCTCGCCGGCACCAGGCCATGAGCTGCCGGCCGCGCTACCCAGCTCATCGCAGGAGTGTGTACAATCATCAAGTCAAAACGTCTTGCTCGCAATAATTCCCGCAGTTTCCAATAAAGCTTCCACCACGTCAGTGGATTGCTCCAGCTTCCCTTTGGCAGCACATGAACATCTGCTCCCGACTGCCTGAAGGGCTCCCACAACGCACCCACCGGCATACATGCAAACTCTACCTTCGCCCCTGCCTGCTCCAGCGCCTGGCAGAGCGGCAGCATGAAAAGATATAATGGTCCTGCCTGATTGGCGACCTGCAGAATCCGAGGCGATCCCTTCATTGTCACTGTCTTCTTCTCCCAAACAAATCACAGAGTTCCGACAATCTTTCACCGACACGGGTCCAGCTATATTCTTCGGATACGATTCGGTGAATATCTTCTCGTCTGGCCTGGTAATGTTCCGTCTGGGCCAGGACTTCAAGTATTGTCTCCGCTATGTGTTTTTTGTCACCAGGACGAAAAGTTCCGGGAAGGCCCAGTCGCTCAAGCACATCTTCCAGTTGACAACCCTCTGGTAAAAGTACTGGAATCCCGACAGAAACAGCATCCCAGAACTTTAAGGGACTTAATCCATACCGAAGTTTACGTGGATCATAAATAGGAATGACGACCACATCGCAGGCATTATTGAAAACGGCAACCTGCTCATACGGCATAGGTGCCAGGAAAGAGAAAAACCGACCAAGGCCTAATTTCTCAACCATTTGTTGCAGTTGCTGGCGACATTGTCCCTCACCCAGCAAGACGAAACGGACAGGCCGTACTGAGTTATCAATGACCTGTTTGGCAGCTTGAACGAGAAGATCCAGGCCTTGCCAGGGAGCAAACATTCCCGCAAAGCCGACAATATAATCCGCCTGAGCAAAACCGAACTGTTGCCGGGCTTGCTTCTGAGCCATCGGGCGCATAATATCTGTTTGGGCCGCATTATGAATGACAGCCGCGGTGTCGGACTTCGCTCCTCTGCGTATCACTTCCTCTCGGATGCCAGGGGTCACACACACCAGACCATCGGCCGAACGATAGTTTAGCCCATTAAAAACCTTCAATATAGTAGCCAGAATCTGTCGCTGGCCGCGCATTTGTGCCTCTTCGTCAACAACGGCAGAAACCTCAGCGATTAAAGGCACACCAGCTAGCCGACAAATCAGACACATCAGGAACGATAGAAAACATGCTCTGACATAAACCGCTCCAGGCCGATATTTGACTAACCAATATGGCAGCCAAAGTACAGTAAGAATTTGCAATAATGTGAAGCTGATAATCGATCTTGGTGGTAATGGAACGAAAGATACATCTTTATGTCTGGTAACTTCGGCCCGGCCGTAATGGGGCGCAATTGCCCGGACTCCCCATCCTATTGACTTTATTCCACGCATCAAACCCCAAAAATGACTGCTGCCACCCGTATATCTGTTGATACTTTCTGCCCAAATAATCAGAATTTTCATGACTAGTACTCAGTCCACGAAATAAAGTCTGTTAGGTCTTTTTGCCGATAGGATTAACATGGCACATAACACTTAATCCCTTAATCCGGCAAGGAGGCCAACATGAAAAAATATATT
>Ga0307378_10007974_pt1 | contig 14162 bp, 11 predicted proteins | sample UN1MG_FD_202238 | JGI IMG/M metagenome (GOLD analysis project Ga0307378, IMG submission 202238) | Soil microbial communities from Risofladan, Vaasa, Finland - UN-1 | ecosystem: Environmental > Terrestrial > Soil > Coastal area > Acid sulfate soil | place: Finland: Risofladan, Vaasa | collected...
CGGTTGACAACTCGACTGTCTTTAGCGGACAATGTGAACCGGCTAATCATTCCATAATAGAGGTAGCGCCATGTTCCTGACCGAGATCAATATCGTCCTGCAGTCATTGGCTTCAGACAGCCTGACCTGGCTGATGCGCCAGATCACCGCCACCGGCTACTACCAGTTCGTCATCGGCATGGTCATCGCCGTCATGCTGGGCGTCAGTCTGCGCAAGGGGTTCCTGTTATTTCAGATCATCGCCTTGACGGCCGTCGTCAGCGAGATCGCCAAGCAGTTTTTCGGCCTGCCGCGCCCCTTTTTCGCCGATTCCCGCGTGGCCTGCCTGGAACCCGGCTGGGACGCCGCCAGCCCTTTCCTGGCCATGGGCGGCAAAAGCTTTTTCGCCCTCCCCCGGCAAGCGGTTATCAACGCCTTCAGGCTCAAGGGGGTTTCGTTCGGTTTTCCGTCGGGCCATGTCTCGGGCGCTATCGCCATATGGGGCGGGCTGGCCATCGTGTTCCGCAGCCGCGTACTGGCCTGGCTGGCTCCGTTCATGGTGGCGCTGCTGGCTTTCACCCGCATATACCTGGGCGTGCATTTTCTGGCCGACGTATTGGGCGGCGCCCTGCTGGGCGGATTGCTACTGTTTTTCGCCTGGCGGCTCATCGGCAGCGACCCTGACCGGAACCGCTTTTTCGCGGCTGCCAAGACCAGGATCGCCTCCTCCCTGCCGGGAATATTGTACTTTTTTTTCCTTTTTGTCCTGCCGCTGCTCCTGGCACTCTTTTCTTTGCTCAGCGCCAAATTTGCCGGATTCTATATCGGCTTGAACGCCGCCTTCACCCTGGCACTCAGGTCAGAACTCCCGGAAGACACAGGTTCCCTTCCGATCCGTCTGCTGCGCGTGCTGCTTGGCGGTCTGCTCTTCTGGCTGCTCAGCCTGTCTCTGCGGCTGACGCTGACTTTGATCCCGGCCGCTTCCTCCTCCGCATGGGGAATATTCCTGGTCGCAGGCCTGGGTACTTTTTTAACCGTTTGGGGGGGGCTGAAACTTTTTTTGCGCTTGGGACTATACCATAAAGAAAACTCAGCGCCAGTCAAATAAAAAATATGGCCGCTTTTCCCGAAGTTCCCGGATACGAGCTGAAAAAATTCCTGGGCAGCGGCGCTGCCGCCGACGTGTTCCTGGCCGTGGACCTGAAACACTCGCGGCTGGTGGCAGTGAAGGTCATGACCCGCAGCCGCTTCTCGGAAAATGTGGCGGTCAAACGCTTCATCAAGGAGGCGCAGACCATCTCCAGCCTGCACCACCCCAATATCGTGAGGGTGTACGAAGCGGGCAAGAGCGGCGCCCTGTACTTCATGGCCATGGAGTTCTTCCCCGAAAGCCTCAAGCAGCGCATCCATTTACGCCGGCGACTCGATCCCAACGAGGCGCTGACCATCGCCAACCAGGTCGCGGCGGCCCTGTTCTACGCCCACCGCCGGGGATTCATTCATCGCGACGTCAAACCCGACAACATCATGTTCCGCCGTGACGGCACGCCGGTCATCCTCGATTTCGGCATCGCCCGGGTGCTCGAATCCACCACCCAGCTTACCCGCTCGGGCATGAGCATGGGCACGCCGCGCTACATGAGCCCCGAGCAGCTGAACGCCAAGCGCGTCGACGGCTGCAGCGATATCTACAGCCTGGGCGTGGTCCTTTTCGAAATGCTGAGCGGCACGCCGCCCTTCAAGGGCAGCCAGACCATGGCGGTCATCATGAAGCACGTGACCGAACCCATCCCGCGCTTGCCCGGGGAGCTGGCCGCCTTCCAGCCGCTGATCGACCTCATGATGGCCAAGGAGCGCGCCAAACGCCCGGGCACGGAAAAAGAGTGGCAGGAACTGGTCAAACCGCTGTTCAAGCCGTTCAAGCTGCCCAAGGCCGAAAAGCCTGAGTTCAGCGACATTTCGACGGCAGTAAACCGGGAAAAGACCCGATTGAGCGGCACCGGCGCCACCAGCCCCACCGCCAGGCAGTCTTCGCGCTCCAAAATCCGCAAAAAGCCCAGACGCCCCCTGCGCCGCGTCATACTGAATCTGATCCTTGTTTTAACCCTGACGGTCTGGATCTTCTTTAACTACGAGCGCATCCCCGGCATGATCCTCTCGCTCTGGCACACGATCAGCGCCTGGATATCATCGCTCATCGCCAAGATCTGAACCAAGCTATAGTGACGAGTGACGAGTGACAAGTGACATGGAGCGGCAAGATCTCGAATTAATGCGGCTATCTTTCCTCGTCACTCGTTACTTGTCACTTGTCACTGAAGTGTTTTTCTGGCAGCGCGGGCAGAAGTGGGAGGAACGGCCGGAAATGCGAATTTTTTCGATCGGAGTTCCGCAACGGAAACACGGCTGCCCGGCGCGGCCATAAACATTGAGATGTTCCTGGTTTTCGCCGCTGCGGTCCTCGACGGTGCGGTAATCGCGCAGAGTGGTGCCGCGGCGGCCTATGGCCAGACGCAAAACCCGCGGCACGGAGCGGGCCAAGCGTTTTTGCTGCCCATCGTTCAAGGCGGCAGCCGGGACCAGGGGATGGATCCCGGCCGCGAACAAAGCCTCGTCGGCATAGATATTGCCAACGCCGGCCAATACGGACTGATCGAGCAAAACGGTTTTGATGGCCCGGGTGGTTCGCAGGGGGCGCAGCGCCGCCAGCACGGTTGATTGGCGCAGTGGTTCCGGGCCCAGGCCGGGGCAGGATTGGCCGCGGCAGGGCCACAGGCGCAAACGGCCGAACTTGCGGGCATCGACGAAATGGAGCGCCGTGCCGTCCCGGAAGCTGAATTGCACGCGCAGGTGCTTGCGGTCCGGGGCGGTCAGCTCCCGCACCAATTTGCCGGTCATGCGCAGATGAATGGTAAAGAAAGTCCCGTCTTCGCTTTCCAGGCCGATATACTTGCCGCGCCGGGACACGGCGGCGATGTGCATGCCCCGCAGACGGCGGCGGAATTCACTCTTCGAACCATCAACCGAGCGCGGCCAAAGCAAGCGGACGGCGACGACGGTCTTGCCGACAATATGCCGGTGCAATTCGCGGACGATGGTTTCGACTTCGGGCAGTTCGGGCATGGACAGCCAGTATAAACCTAGGGGCGCTGCAGGTCAATTTTGCGGTGGGAATCAGAAAAATATCGGGAAAATCCTTATTGAACCCCTGCTTTAAATCTGCTACAATTGCGCCATCTATGAAAGATAAAATCCTGATCCTGGACTTCGGTTCGCAATACACCCAGCTCATCGCCCGCCGCATCCGCGAGCTGGGCGTTTTTTCCGAGATCCGTCCCTTCCATTACAGCCTGAAAAAGATCCTGGCTGAAGCGCCGGCCGGCATCATCCTCTCGGGCGGACCGGCCAGCACCACTGTCACCGGCGCGCCGCGTGTAAGCAGGGAGCTCCTCAGCTGCGGCATTCCCATCCTGGGCATCTGCTACGGCATGCAATTGATCACCAGGATGCTGGGCGGCCGGGTGGAGCGCTCGACCCAGCGCGAATACGGCAAGGCGCAACTCGATATCAAGGCCGCGACCCCCTTGTTCGCGAACGTGGACGACCACAGCACGGTCTGGATGAGCCACGGCGATTCGGTGGCCGACCCGGCTCCCGGCTACCATGTCACCGCCCGTTCCTCAGACGGCACCATCGCCGCCATCGAGAACCGCAAGAAAAATATTTTCGCCGTGCAGTTCCATCCCGAGGTCATGCACAGCCGGGAAGGGAAAAAGATCCTGGCCAATTTCCTTTTCGCCATCGCCAAGGCCGACCGCACCTGGAGCATGAAAAATTTCGTCGAAAACGAGATCGCCGAACTGCGCGGGCAATGCCTGGGCAAGCGCGTGCTGCTGGGCGTGAGCGGCGGCGTCGACTCCACCACCCTGGCGGTGCTGCTGCAGAGGGCGCTGGGGGACAAGGTCACCTCGATCTTCGTCAACAACGGCCTGCTGCGCCTTGACGAGGAGAAGGAGGTCCTGTACAACCTGCGCCGGCGCCTGGGGTTGAAGGTCACCTATGTCAACGCCGGCCGCCGCTTCCTGAAGAACCTCAAGGGGGTCAGCGCGCCCGAAAGCAAGCGCAAGATCATCGGCAGGACCTTTATCGACGTATTCTACCGCGGCCTGAAAGGTTTCGATTTCCTCATCCAGGGCACGCTCTATCCCGACGTGATCGAAAGCAACCCGGTGCAGGGCCCGTCACAAACCATCAAGACCCACCACAACCGCGTGCGCGAAGTGCAGAAACTGGAAAAGCAGGGGCGGATCATCGAGCCCTTCAAGTTCCTGTTCAAGGACGAGGTGCGCCAGGTGGCGCGGCTGCTGGACATCCCCGCCGACATCCTCAACCGCCATCCTTTTCCCGGACCGGGACTGGCCGTGCGCGTCCTGGGCGACATCACGGCGAAGAAGCTTTCCGTACTGAAGCAGGCCGATGATATTTTTATCGACGAATTAAAAAAAAGCGGCTGGTATGAAAAAACCTGGCAGGCGTTCGCCGTGCTGCTGCCGGTGCGCAGCGTCGGCGTGATGGGCGACGAGCGCGCCTACGGCAACGTCATCGCCCTGCGCGCCGTGACCAGCAGCGACGGCATGACCGCCAACTGGGCGGCGCTGCCGCCGCAGGTGCTGGACGCCGCCGCCAACCGCATCGTCCGCCAGATCCGCCAGGTCAACCGCGTGGTCTACGACATCACCTCCAAGCCGCCGGCGACGATCGAATGGGAATGAAGAGTTTCATCCACCTGCACCTGCATTCGGAATACAGCCTGCTCGATTCCACCCTGAAGATCGACGACCTGCTGAAAAAAGCCCGCGCTTTCCAGATGCCCGCCGTGGCCCTGACCGACCACGGCTCCATCCTGGGCGCGGTCAATTTCTACAAAAAAGCCCTGCAAAGCGAGATCAAGCCCATCATCGGTTCCGAATTGTACCTGGCGCCGAATTCCCGTTTCGACAAACCCAACCGCCGCGAGGACGAACTCAACTATTTCCACCTGCTGGTACTGGTCAAGAACGACCAGGGCTACCGCAACCTGTGCGAACTGATCACCGCCTCCTTTTTGGAGGGCTTTTACCGCAAGCCGCGCATCGACAAGGAGCTGCTGGAAAAATACAAGGATGGCCTGCTGGTCATGTCATCCTGCATCCAGGGCGAGATCCCCTACCAGCTGCTGCGCGGCCGCGAGGACAAGGCCAGGACGGCGGCCCGCTGGTACCGCGAGGTCTTCAAGGACAATTTTTACATCGAGCTCCAGAACCACGGCATGGCCGAACAATTGCAGGTCCTGCCGCAGCTGGTGGACCTGGCCCGGGACCTGGACATCCCGCTGGCTGCCAGCAACGACGTCCACTACCTGAGCGAGGAAGACGCCGACGCCCGCGAGATCCTGATCTGCCTGCAGACCAGCAACGTCATCAGCGACGCCGACCGGCCGATGAAAAAGGAGACCGAACAGCTCTATTTCAAATCCAGCGAAGAAATGGCCGAACTATTCGCCGACCTCCCCGACGCCCTGGAAAACACTTTCGACATCGCCTCGCGCTGCAATTTCGAATTCAAGCTGAAAAAATACTTCCTGCCCGCTTTCAACACACCGGGCAAATTGAGCGCCGACGATTTTTTCGAAAAGATCTGCCTCGAGGGCTTCGAGCGCATCAAGCACCATTACCTATCCAAGTCCAAACACCTGAAGCATAGCCACGAGGAATACCAGGAACGCCTTTTATACGAAATAGAAAAAATCCGCGAAATGGGCTTCCCCGGTTATTTCCTCATCGTCTGGGACATCATCCGCTTCGCCAAGGAAAGCGGCATTCCGGTCGGCCCCGGCCGCGGCTCGGTGGTGGGCAGCCTGGTGGCGTTCGTCATGGGCATCACCAATATCGACCCGCTGGAATACGAACTGATCTTCGAGCGTTTTCTCAATCCCGAGCGCGTCAGCCTGCCCGATATCGACATCGATTTCGACGCCGAACGCCGCGATGAGGTCATCGAATACATCCGCGTCAAGTACGGCGTGGACAACGTGGCCCAGATCGTCACCTTCGGGCGCATGAAAGCCAAGCTGGCCATTCGCGACATCGGCCGGGTCATGGAGGTCAAACTGGCCGATGTCAACCGCCTGGCCAAAATGATCCCCGAGGGCCCCAAGGTGGAGCTGAAGGACGTACTTGAAAAAAGTCCGGAATTGCAGCGCGAGATCAAGCGCAGCGCCGAGTTCGCCAAGCTGATCCAATACGCCCTGAAACTGGAAAACAACATCCGCCACACCTCGATGCACGCCGCCGGGGTGGTGATCGCCCCCAAGAAACTGACCGAATACATGCCGCTTTACAAAACCAAGGACGACATCACCACCCATTTTGAAAAGGACGAAGTGGAGAACATCGGCCTGCTGAAAATGGACATCCTGGGCCTGAAAACCCTGACCATCATCAAAAACATCGTCCGCGCGGTGCAGGAAAGCGAGGGCACGGTCATCGATCTGGAAAACATCAACCTGCTGGACACCAAGACTTTCAAGGTCTTCCAAAAAGGAGACACCGACGGCATATTCCAGTTCGAAAGCTCGGGCATGCGCGACTATCTGAAAAAGTCGAAGCCGACCAGGATCGAGGACCTGATCGTGCTCAACGCCCTGTACCGCCCCGGGCCGCTGCAGTCGGGCATGGCCGATGTTTACGTCAACCGCAAGCTGGGCCGCGAGAAGGTCAGTTATATCCTCCCCGAGCTCGAGGAGATTTTAAAAGATACGTACGGCATCATCGTTTTCCAGGAACAGGTCATGCAGATATCGGTGCGCATCGCCGGTTTTTCCATGAGCGAGGCCGACGAAATGCGCAAGATCATGGGCAAGAAGGAAGCGAGCAAAATGCCCGCCCAGGAAAAAAGATTCCTTGAGCGCGCCGCCAAAAAAGGCTACGACAAGAAAAAAGTCGAAGAGCTTTTCGGTCAAATGAAGACCTTCGCCGAATACGGCTTCAACAAATCCCATTCCACGGCCTACGCCTACCTGGCCTACCAGACGGCCTATTTGAAAGCCCATTACCCCGTTTACTTCATGTCGGCCCACCTCAGTTCCGAAGCCGACAAGACCAGCACCTCCTCGAAGATCATCCAATACATTTCGGAAAGCAAAAAAATGGGCATCGATATCCTGCCTCCCGACATCAACAAGAGCCGGGAAAACTTCCACGCCGAATCGGCCGGCGCCATCCGCTTCGGCCTGATCGGCCTGAAAAACGTGGGCAGCGCCGCCCTGGGCATCATCCTGGCGGCCCGCGACCAGGAAGGGGAATTCAAGGACTTCAATGATTTCGTCGCCCGCATCGACCTGGGCAAGGTCAACAAAAACGTTCTGGAAAGCCTGATCAAGGCCGGGGCCTGCGATTGTTTCGGCCTGAAAAGACGGACCCTGTTCGAAGGCATCGGCGACGTGATCAAAAGGGCGGCCATCATCAACAGGAACCGCAGCCGCAACCAGAAGGCCCTGTTCGCCGAGGAGATCGACGACAATTACATTCCCCGGGAATACCTGAAACTCGAGGAGTGGCCGGAAAACGAAATGATCACGGGTGAAAGGGAGATCGCCGGCATTTACGTCACCCGCAATCCACTGGAAAAATTCAGCAGCGAGATCAGCAAGGTCTCCAACACCACCGTTCTGGCCATCCAGAACTATGAATTCAAGGGGGAGATCATCAAGCTGGGAGGAGTGGTCACCGAATTTGCGCGCCGCACTTCGAAAAAAGGCGATGCCTACGGGGAAATTTATTTTGAGGACCTGACCGGGCGCATCAAGGTCCTGTGCTTCAAGGACAGGTGGGCGGCCCTGGAAAAGGAATTGAAGGTCGACGTGCCCTATTTTTTGGAAGGCCGCAGCCACTTCCGCGGCGCCGAATCCGACAGCGAGGAGACCATCTACCTGGAGAACCTGCATGAGCTCGAAGCCATGCTCAAAAAGAAAGCCCGCAAGATCGTCATCACCATCAACTACAACCAGATCGACGAGAGTTTCAATGAAAAACTGAAGCAGAAGCTGGAAAAAAACCGCGACTCGGTTCCCTATATCATCGTCATCAACCACGCCGACAACGCGCGCGTGGTGATCAATTCCGAGCCGGGCCAGGGCATTCGCGCCACCGCCTCCATGAAAAAAGACATCGAAAAACTGACGGGGCCGAATTCCATAGAAATCCTTTTCTGATGCCATGAAAGAGAAAAGCGAAAGCGAACTTCTGGCCGCGGCACGGCAACGCATCGATCTCCTGACCGCCGAATTGGAGAACCTGGGCGAACTGGTCCATAACTTCGACGCGCCGCCCTCGGAGCTTCCCGAAGTGCCGTGGATCGATGTCTACGGCGAAGCGCTGCCGCGCAACGGCCAGGCCGGCGGCGACCACATCATCTACGTCGATTTCAAAAAACGCTACAAAATGGACAAGCTCATCCGCGAGGCCCCGGAAAAACTGAAAAGCAAATTGTGCGCAACTGCCGCCCGGGCCGGCATCGTCGTGCTCGACGTCGAGGGGCATGACTTCAGCTCGGCCTTCATCGCCGCGGTGTTCCACCAGGCTTTTTTGCTCGGCGTTTCCTACGAATTGAAATTTTTCGGGGAGATCACCACCACCCTGTTCGACAACATCAACACGCGCTTCTTCAATTCCTCGGGGATATCCAAGACCCTGACCATGGTCTACGGCGAGATCTCGGAAAACGGCACCTTCCGCTTCCTGTCGGCCGCCCACCCGCCGCCCATGGTCTTTTCCAACGAGTTCGACCGCCTGGTGGCCATCAGCGAGGACCGGCTGGTTTCTTTTCCCCAGATCGGCACCATGCCCTCGCGCGGCAACAGCGAGATCTCCATCCCGCTGCTCGGCGTCAAGGAAAGATACACGGTGAACGAGATCAATTTGATGGGGCACGGCGACATCCTGATCCTCTACAGCGACGGTTTGTCCGACCACCGCGACGCCAACGGGCGCAAATACTTCCCCGGCCGGCTGGAAGAAAAACTGAAGGCTTTCAAGCATCTCCCGGCCCGCCAGATCTTCGCTCAGGTCAAAGAGGACCTGCTGGCCTTTAACAGCAGCCCCGATGACGACATCACCGCGGTGATCATCAAGAAAACATGAACAATCCCGGCGTGCAGCGCCGGGACAAGGAGGGAACATGGCAGTCGACACGACATTCGGCAGCGACAACCACTCGGGGGTGCACCCGCGCGTACTGGAGGCGATCAGCGAGGCCAACAGCGGCCCGGCCGTGGCCTACGGACTTGACGACTTCACCGCCACGGCCGCCGAAAAGTTCCGCGGGCACTTCGGCAAGGAGGCCGACGTCTATTTCGTTTTCAACGGCACCGGGGCCAACGTCGTCAGCATCTCCACCCTGGCACGTTCCTTCCAGGCGGTGATCTGCAGCGAGCACGCCCACATCAACGCCGACGAGTGCGGCGCCCCCGAAAGCGCCACCGGCTGCAAGCTGCTCACCGTCCATACCACCGACGGCAAGCTCGGCTGCGCCGACATCGCCCGCCACCTGCGCGGCCGCCTCGACCAGCACCGCGTCCAGCCGGCGCTTGTGTCCATCACCCAGGCCAGCGAACTGGGCACGGTCTACAGCGCCGCCGAGGTACGGGAGATCGCCGCCTTCTGCCGTAAAAACGGCCTCTTCCTGCACATGGACGGCGCCCGGCTGTGCAACGCCGCCGCCTCGCTGGGCCTGGGCCTGGGCGAGATCAGCGGCGAACTCGGCGTCGACATTCTCTCTTTCGGCGGCACCAAGAACGGCCTGCTGCTCGGCGAAGCCGTGGTCTGCTTCCGCCCCGAACTGAGCAAAGACACCCTCTTCATCCGCAAGCAGAAGATGCAGCTGGCCAGCAAGATGCGTTTCATCGCCGCCCAGCTGACCGCGCTGCTCAGCGACGACCTCTGGCTGCAGAACGCCGCCCACGCCAACCGCATGGCCAAGCTCCTTGAAGAAAAAGTAAAATCTATTCCTGAAGTGAAGATCGTTCAACCTGTACAAGCCAACGCAGTCTTCGCCTCCCTGCCCCGCCGGGCCATCGACAAGTTATTGAAAAAGTATTTCTTCTATATTTGGGACGAGGACAAAAACGAAGTGCGCTGGATGTGCTCGTGGAACACCACGGAAAAACAGATCGACGACTTCGCAGCCGCCGTCGCAGAGAGCTGCAAGGTGAAGACATAGGATCTGTTCCAGTTTGAATTGTGCTTTTGGCGGCATGCGGAACATTTCAAGCGCATGCCCTTGACAACCGCTCCGTATTGTTCTAACATACAACCACGTTGGTTGTGTGACCAACTGGGTTGTAGGAGGAGATCATGTTGGAAGCATTGCTGGAATCGCCGCTCAAGGAGAAAATTCTCCTTTTTCTTCTGGCCAACGACGGCTCCTACCCCAGTGAGATCGCCCGCAATTTCGCCTTCAACCTCAATGCCGTCCAGTATCAATTGAAAAAAATGGAAGGCGCCGGCGTCCTCTACAGCCGGCTGCGGGGCAGGGTGCGGCTCTACGGCCTGAACCCCCGCTACCCCTTCCGCAAGGAACTCGCAGCAATGCTGCAGAAGACACTGGACTTCCTGGACGCCGCGGAGAGGGACAAGTATTACATCCGCCGCCGCCGGCCGCGCCGGGCGGGGAAACCGTCATGAAAGATCCGCAAAAACTATCGCACCGTGAACTGGCGGCTTTCGTTTCCGATCATTTGCGCACCCATGGCATCGACACCGTGCTCACCGGCGGCGCCTGCGTCAGCCTCTACACCGGCAACCGCTATGAATCCTATGACCTGGACTTCGTCAATATCTCGGAAGCCCCGACGGCCAGGATCCAGGCGGCCTTGCTCCAGATCGGCTTTGCTCCCGAGGGCAGGATATACGTCAACAGCAAAGTCAAATATTCCATCGACATCCTGAATCCGCCCCTTTCGATCGGCGCGGAAAAGATCACCGCCACGAACACGATCGCTGTTAAAAAGATGCAGCTCAAATTGCTCACGCGCACCGATTCGGTCCGCGACCGCCTGGCAGCTTTCTATTTCTGGAATGACCTGCAGGCGCTGGAACAGGCCGTGATGGTCGCCAGGGACAACGAGGTCAACCTGGCCGGCATTCGTCGCTGGTCGAAAAAGGAAAACGAATCGGAAAAATTCAAACTCTTCAAAAAAAAATTGCACAGCAAAAAAGAGTAGCCGGCTCACTTCCGCATTCGCAAACCGGCAGGTTCCCTAATTGATCAGCCGCTCCATCCCAAGGTCAGTGCTTTTTTCAGCGGGGCAAGGAGTTTTTTTGGTTGGACGTTTTCCAGGATGACCGTTTGACAGCCATTGAAGCGCGCCAGTTCGCCGAGGGCGCGGCCGAGCTCAGGGAGCAAGCCGTCATCATCATTGCATCCGGGTTCGATAGAAAGCTGGCGCACGCGAAATGTCTTGCTTTTGCGGTCGGCCTTGGGGTCGAGGCGGCCGACGATGTTCTCGCCGAACAGGATGGGCAGCACGAAATAGCCGTGATTCCTTTTGTGTTTCGGCACGTAGCACTCCAGGGTATAGTCGAAGCCGAAGCGCTCCTTCAGGCGGGAGCGGGAAATGACCAGGTTGTCGAAGGGGCTGAGCAGGCGGACGCGCGACGCCGCGGCGCGCAAACGGCCCGCCGCTTCCAGCACTTCCGGCAACGCATACACTATTCCGTCGTGACCTTCTATGGTGAGCCGCACGATCTCCGCTGAAGAGAGCATTTCTTTGAGCGCCTTGGCGATGATCTCCCTGTCGCCGATGCGGATATAGTCGCGGACCTCTTTTTCTCCGGCCACGCCCAGGGCGTTGAGGGCGCGGCGCACGATGAAGCGCCCCAGTTCTCCGGCCGACGGCAGACGCGTGTCGGTGCCGGCGGGCAGCACGCGCTCGCTCAGGTCGTAGACGCGCTCGAAGCCGTCGCGCGCGGCGATCATCAGCTCGCCGCGCCAGAACAGCAGCTCCAGCGCCGCCTTGGCCGGCTTCCAGTCCCACCACGGTCCCTTGCCCCGGCCGGTGGGATTTTCGAAATCACGCGCCGCCAACGGCCCCTCTTCCCGAATGCGCTTTTTCACAGGTTCGAGGAAGCTGCCGTACTTTTCCCCCCAGCCCCTGAACCAGGCGTTTTGCGGATCGAGGAAGCTGCGCATCATGGGCAGATAGAAGCGGTAATCCACCATGGGCAGGTACGACGCCGCGTGCCCCCAGTATTCGAAAATGCTGCGGTCGACGGCATGCGCCTGATGCAGCTCCTCCGGCACGTAACCCGGCACCCTGGCCCACAGGGTATGATGATGAGCCCGTTCGATCACCGCGATGGTGTCGATCTGCACGTAGCCCAGGTGCCCGACCGCCTGGGCCACCCCCGCCCTGCCCTTCCTGATCCTGGTTTTGCCGTCAAGCAGCTGGGTGTGCAGCAGAAGGCGCCGCGCATTTTTATTAGAAATCGAGTCGGTCATGAGCGCTCATCCTAGCAAAACGAGCGCCGAAAGGAAAGTCCCGGAGGCGAAGTTCCTCAGCGGTCCAGCCAGCGATGGAGAAAAGCCATGGTTTCGGCCCACGAGCGGTAACCGCCCTGCGCGTCGGCCCGGGGCGACCCGCCGCTGGGATCGCCGTCGATGAGTAGGCCGTGGTTGGCCGTGATCAGGAACGGCACGCAGGAGTTGTGGCCGCCGTTCTCGATGCTGAGATGCCTGACCTGGTGCGGGAACCCGGCCTTCTCCAGCCTGGCCGCGATGGCGGCGCAGAACGCCCCTGCCGGCCAGATCCGGTCGTCGCTGCCCGAAATGAGCAGGATCGGCCCGGCGATCTTTTCGACCGGGATGGCCGCCTTCGCCACCGTCGCCGCGTCGGCCTGGGCCAGGCCGTCCCGGAAGAACGGGACGAAAGAAGCGAGCTCGCCCCGACCGTAAATCTCCTTTTCCTGCGCAGAGACCTTGAAGGGGACGAAAGGAAGCGGCCGCCCGCCGAGACTCCACGAGGAAACAGGTTGGTAGTCCGGAGAAAAGAAGCGCAGGCTGTGACCTTCCCAGGAGTGGGCGGCGGGAGTCATGGCCACGACGGCCTTGAGTTCGCTGTTCCGGGAGGCCACCAGAAGCGCCAGTTCTCCCCCCTTGGATCCGCCGACGATCCCCAGCCGGCCGGGATCGACCTGGGGCTGCGCCTTCATCCAGGCGATCGCGCTGTCGAAGTATTCGAGGGGGATTTTCACCAGTTCGTCGGGAAGGTTCGCATAATTGAAATAGGCCAGGGTCAGCGCCGCGAAACCGTTGGCGGCGAAGGCGCGGGCCCGCGGCTCGAACAGGCCGCCCTCCGACCCGCCCAGGATGATGACGCCTGGGAAAGGGCCGCCTTCGGCCGGATAATAGAGAAAACCGCTAAGGCCGTCCTGATCAAGGGGAACGCGAACAAGGGCCTCGTTCGGTCGCTGATACACGCAGCGGAACCGGGTCACGGCGGATATGCCGGTCGAATTTTCCGCCTTGAGATTCACGGTCCAGCCGGCAATGCCGTTATTGCGGTAGTTGATCGGTTTTTTAACGTCGGCATTCTCCGGCTGCATGGACCAGAGGAGCCCGAAGATGTCCGCCCCGGAATAGCTCCCGGAAACGGGCGCCCGGCCGCCGATCTCGACCTCGCCCGACGCGTCGGCCTCGAAAACGGCCGCCGACTCCCAGGAGACCATCTTGGCGTCCCTGGAGTAAGCCTTGACCGTCACCCTCTCGCCGGGCCGAAGGCCCGTGACCTTCCAGGAAAAAGGCTCCCCGTACAGCGCCACGGCCGGAGTGGCGATTATCTCAAATTTTGTCGGCTCCGCAGCCGAAGCCGCTGCGCCCGTTCCCAGGGCAATGCAAAGCATGAAAACAACCATTGATGCGCATGGTTTGTTCATCGTGATCCTCCTTTCAGGGTCTGGTGATATTATTTATTTCAATACCGCGAAAAATCAGGGCAAGGTACTCCGCGTTATCCTCCCCCAGCTCTTTGCGGGGAACCCGCGGATGCCTGATCCTGTGATCAATATAGCCATTGACCGCATCCCAGAGGTACAGGAATATCCGCACCTCGTCGTTCATTACAAAGCAGCCGGAGCGAATGGACTGGC
>Ga0307378_10007975_pt1 | contig 14161 bp, 7 predicted proteins | sample UN1MG_FD_202238 | JGI IMG/M metagenome (GOLD analysis project Ga0307378, IMG submission 202238) | Soil microbial communities from Risofladan, Vaasa, Finland - UN-1 | ecosystem: Environmental > Terrestrial > Soil > Coastal area > Acid sulfate soil | place: Finland: Risofladan, Vaasa | collected...
TCGAGATTATTGAATGATATTTTTCGATATGGGTTCACTACCCTCTCAGCTCTCAAACAGAAGATATCTTTGCTCGAGAGGAAAGGCGGGGACACCGAGAACTTTCTGAAGAGAGATTTCTTCTCTTCAAGGGCATGGTGGAATCTCAAAGAGGGAATCTCTCCTGTGGTACTATGAACTTGATGATTGTTATAGCGACTGACTTCAGCTTTAAGCAGTTCTCTAGCTTGTTCAATGGTCCGGATACTTTCTCGGGCACAAGTCCTTACGATTCTATCCTGAAGCCAACCATAAGGACGCTCAACTTTACCTTTGGCTTGAGGTGAGAGAGCATAAGTTATTTTCACCTGGCACTCCAGAAGAACCTGTTTCCATTGAGGATCTACCTCATCAGTCACTTTATAATGCTTACGCCAAAAGCTGTCTCTTCCCTGTACAAAGCGAAATATGGAATGACTATCCACATAATAGGCGTAGGGTAAACCATGCCTTAAAATGACACTCTCCAAGGATAAAATATGATCCCAACTAGTTTCTGGATCTACAAATTCAGCATAGAGGAGGTTCCGGCTGTAATCATCAAGGCTGGTGATTAAATGCCATTTCTCCTCTACATATGGTGACCATTTATGCCAGGAAGAGTCATGCTGAATTAATTCGCCCACATAATTGGTTAAGACTTCGCGGTCGTGAGACTTTTTTTTAGGACGAGGAAAGTGGAAATTATTCTTTTTTGCCCTGTCTATGATCGTTGGCAAGGAAACTCTTTGGCGGTATTTATTCCAGAGCTGATCCTTGACATAGCTATAGTTGTAAGATTTGATAGGCATGTCTCTGTTCTCTATCAGGCTCTTCTCTATGCTTAATTCTTTGATGATATTCTCCTCGATCTCCTTACTTATCGTTCTGGTGCTCTTTTCTCTACGATAGGAGATAGAAAAATTCTCGGGATCCTTCCGATATCTCTTAACTAACTCGAAGAATCGCCTTCGTTTAATGCCTAAAATATCCAGAATATAGCTGCTTTCAATTTCCTTATAGAGATACCTTTCTAGAAGTGATTTAACCTGCTCACCAGGAAATCTCTTATGTAGTTGTTTAGCCATGATTTAAAACCTCCTTTCTTAAGGCAAGCTCTAAATCATAGCAGGCTCTTAGAACATTAATAGTGCACTTTTAAAACTTAAACCTTAATAAAACAGTGCACTTTTAATTTTTATCTGACATATCTGACATATGTCTTGACAACGCAATTTCCTTATGTTAAAAAAATATATTTAATATATTATATATTTAAAATATTATATATTAAATCAATCTTAAAGGAGGTCTATATGAAAAATCCATTTTATCGCATCTTTATCTTCTGTTCCGTGGGACTTTTAATCACTGCTTCGGGCTTGGCCCAGAGACAGACTGGCGGCATCACCGGCCGGGTGCTGGACGAGGCGAAGGATCCTCTCCCCGGCGTGACGGTGACACTGTCGGGCTCGGCCCTCATGGGCACCAGGGATGTTGTGAGCTCGGAAACAGGCGCGTTCCGTTTCGCTGCCTTGTCACCGGGCAGTGACTTCCAGCTGAAGGTCGCCCTGCCCGGTTTCAATACGATCATACGTCCGGGAATCATCGTCAAAGTCGGGGGATTGACGGATGTCGAAATCATCATGGAGACCTCCGCAATCTCAGTAGAAATCACCGTGATTGCACCTTCGCCCGTCATCGACGTCCAATCCACCAAGACGAACGTCAACTACAGCGCGCAGTTCCTAGCCAGCCTGCCTATGAACCGGGACCTCTACGACATCCAGAACTCTGTCCCCGGCGCCATTGCTGATGGCGTCGATTACCGGCGGACATCGTCCATCCTCGGCGGCACGGTCCGCAGCCAGAGCTACAATCTAGACGGCGTCCCCATGAACGACCCGGCTACGAGTTATTCCGCGGTCAACATCAACGTGGACATCTACGAGGAGATAGAGTTCGAACTCGGCGGCCACCCGGCCGAGGTCGGACAGACCGACGCGGCCTACATCAACATCATCTCCAAGAGCGGCAGCAACAAGCTCAGCGGTGGCGTCACCGGCTACTACACGAGCAAATCGCTGGCCGAGGACCTCTTCTCCGAGGAGCAGCTCGAGGCCCTGGGCCTCCTCGCGCCGCAAAAGAACACGGTCTACAATGATCTGTCCATAAACCTCGGCGGTCCGATCATCAAGGACAAGATCTGGTTCTTTCTGGCCGGCCGCCGACTGGATTGGGAGAAGATCAACCCCTATACCCCCGAGGCAAGGATGGCCGCCATGGGATTCGACAGCCCCCACTACGATCTGAGCCATAAGGAGTGGATGGGCTTCGGCAAACTGACTTTCCAGATCACGCCCCGCCTCAAGGTTATGGCGATGCTCAACTACAACTACCTCCACGAGCCCTACAGCAGTGCTAATAGCTACACGTCCATCGAATACACCCGGATCTATACCGACAAAGCCTACGCCATGACCGGCCAGGTCAATTGGGTCCTCAACCAGGACACGTTCCTTGACATCCGGGGGTCCTACGTCGTGCGTCCCTTCACGTACCATGCGCGTAACGAAGGCGCCTATACCTACTTCTCCTACACGCCGTATGTCTATTGGGGGACTGCCGGTTATAACGTCGACTACCTCCGCAACAGGCTCATCGTCTCGGCCTCTATGACCAGGTTACAGGACGACCTGCTGGGAGCCAACCACGAGTTCAAGGCTGGCCTCGAATTCGAGCAAGGCGAGTACCATCAGGACTGGTACCGGGTCAATCCCTACTTCTCCTATTGGTCGAACTACGCCTCCGGCAATCCATACTATTATAGCTCTGCTAATCGGCAGGGGCGCTTGCGGATCCGGTTCTGCCCCACCGAGCCGGGCCAATGGGATATCCAGGACAATGCCCGCCGCTTCTCGGCCTATCTCCAAGACAGCGCTAGTACTGGCCGCCTGGCCTTCAACGTCGGCCTACGGTTCGACCACGCCTACCAATACGAGCCGCCGCAATCCCGGCCTGAGCTTCGCTACGACATAGGTCCTGATCTCCTCAATCCCATCTACGCCGACACGCCAAACATCCTCCTCGAGGCGCTTATCGACCAGATCCACGACAATCCAAACCAGGGCATCTCCCCATGGGATCCCCTGGATCTTACGAAGACCAAAAGAATCGTCACGTTCACCACGCTGTCGCCGCGGATCGGTGTCGTCTACGACGTGTTCGGGACCGGCAAGACGGCTGCTAAGGCCTCGTTCAGCCGCTATAACGAAGCTGTCTGGACCGCTAAATACAACGCGGCCCAGATATTCGAAGTCAGCTCATTCAGCTACCGATGGAACGATCTCAACGGCAATGGGCTGATGGACCTCCCGTCCGATGGTGACACCTATGTCCTGAGTTCCTATATCAATCAAGATTTCAGCTACAACTATTACATTGATGACCTCAAGCCCTCCTACACGAACGAACTCATACTCGGCGTCGATCAAGAGGTGTTTAAGAACTTCCGCATCGGCGTGCAGTTCGTCTACAAGGTTAGTAAAAACATCGTCGAGGACGTTGACATGTACAACGGTTACGACCCGACGTTGACCGATGAAGTCGGCCTGGTCTGGCTGCCCTACGACGCAACCGACCCTGGTTGGGACGGCGTCTTCGGCACCGATGACGATCAGGCTCTCCGCGTTTACGGCCTGCGTAATGGCCGGCCTACTCCGAGCTATCACGGCATCAATCCGCCGGAGGCCAAGCGGAAGTACTGGGCTGCCATCCTGACCTTCGATAAACGGATGAGCCACCGCTGGCAACTCCAGGGTTCAGTCCTCTACAGCCAATTCAAGGGCAACCAGCAGCCCAGTTACACGGAGAGCGAGGGCCAGTCTGTGATGTTCGACAACCCCAACACCCTCATCAACGCCTATGGCTCCGTAGCCTTCGATCGCCCCTTCCAGCTCAAGATTATGGGCACGTACATCCTGCCATACGACATCATTATCAGCGCCTATTTCCAAGCTCGGAGCGGTTCCGCCTGGGGCAGAACCCTCGCGCGGGTCTACTTCCCCTCCGGGTTCGGGGCCCAATCTTCCTATGCCGGCAGCATTCTGACCGAACCCAGCGGATCGCGCTGGTTGCCATCCTACACGAACCTCGACCTGAGGGTGGAGAAGAAATTCCCCATCCGCGACAAGGCCCAGCTAGGCTTCTACGTAGACATCTTCAATCTGGCCGGAGCCTCCGGGATCAACATCAATCAGAATCCCGCCGCGTACCTGTATTCCTACAGAGAGCCCCCATCCCAGACCCTGAGCTCGACCTACAAGCGGATCACGAGTGTCTACGGGGTCCGCTCCATACGGCTGGGCGCTCGGGTAACGTTTTAGGCGAGTACCAGAGGGGGGGACCCTGTTCCCCCCCTCTTTTACTCTCCCGCCAGCCGCTGTCAAGACCAGTTTCGGTGAGCAAGCGGCTTGAAGCAGCGGGAAGGCTCAAGCAGGAAGACTCATGATGCGTAAAAGATGTATCTTTCCGTTTCCGGTCGTCGCTCTCGTCGCTCTGCTCTTCATCCTGCCCGGATTGCCCCGGGCCGAAGAGTGCACGACTGTTGTCGTCTCAGGCTCGGCCACCGTGGACGGGCGGCCTCTCCTTTGGAAGAACAGGGATTGGAGCGACCGGGATAATAAGCTGGCCTACCTTGGCGAGGGCCCCCTGGCCGCAGTGGCGGTCGTCAAGCCGGGGAACTCCGCCTCCGCCTATATGGGTGTCAGCGAGGAGGGATTCGCCATCGAACAATCCGATTCTCGGGCTGACCTCAACCTCCTCCTCATCACGATCGATACAATCCGGGCGGATCGTCTAAGCTGTTATGACCCAACCCATGTCCAAACCCCTTTCATCGACGGTCTTGCGTCCGTGGGCACGGTATTCACCCGGGCCTTCAGCCATGTCCCCCTCACTCTGCCCGCTCACGCCAACATCCTCATTGGGAAAATACCGCCAGCCCACGGTGTCCACGACAACGGCCGCTTCACCGTCCAGGAGGACTTCCTTACGCTGGCCGAACATCTGAGGAACCGCGGTTACGCAACGGGTGCTTTCGTCGGCGGCTATCCCCTGCACTCCCGTTTCGGGCTCGCTCAGGGTTTTGACATCTACGACGACCGTTTAAGGGCCGTGCCCAGTATCAGCCGCGAGTTCGCCGAACGCCGGGCTTCGACTGTCGCTGACGGGGCGTTGTCCTGGTTGACAGGACGGCGGTCCCCATGGTTTCTCTGGGTTCATTTTTTCGATCCTCACGATCCCTATGAGCCGCCGGAGCCTTTCCTCTCGCGGTTCAAGGACGCTCCCTACGACGGCGAGGTTGCCTATGTCGACGAGACTGTCGGCCGCCTCCTGGCCTTCCTTCGCGATACAGGCTTGACTGACGAAACGATCGTCGTCCTTACTGGAGACCACGGCGAGTCCCTCGGGGAGCATGGCGAGCTCACGCATGGATCTCTGGCTTATAATACGACACTTTGGGTCCCGCTTATCATCACAGTCCCGGGCTGGAAGCCTGCCCGGGTGGATCAGTTCGTTTCTCACGTCGATATCTTTCCCACCGTCTGCGACGTACTCTCGCTCGGCAAGCCCGCCGGCCTCGAAGGACGCTCGCTAGTGCCGGCCATGAAAGGCCGCAAGCTTTCGTCAAAGCCGATCTACTTCGAGTGCCTCTCTCCTTACTATGGCCGGGGCTGGGCTCCCATCCGTGGCCTCATCGACGGTCGGATGAAATTCACCGAATCCCCCATCCCGGAGCTCTACGACCTCGAGAAGGATTTCAACGAGACTGTCAATCTTGCCGGCACCAGAAACCTTGCCGGGTTCCGCAACGCCTTGGGCAGAATACTCGAGGCCGAGGCCTCCCGGAGCTCTGAGGCTGAAACGAAACTCAACGCGGCGGCCATCGAAAAGCTAAGGAGCTTGGGATACGTGGCCGGGCCGGCCGCACCGAAGAAGAAGAGCTTCGGCCCCGAGGACGATGTCAAGTCCCTCCTTCCGTACCATGAAAGATCGATGGCGGCCCTGATCATGAACCACGCGGGGCGGGTGTCCGAGGCTATCGAGCAGCTCAAACAAATTATAACCACCCGGCCCGACATGGACGTCGCCCATGTCAACCTGGCCCTTGTCTACGAAGCGGCCGGCCACACGGCCGACGCCCGTCGAGTGTTCCTCGACGGTTTGGAGGCCATGCCTGAAAGCTATGACCTCCTCACTCACGCAATTGGGTTTTTCATCGTCGCCGGCGATTTCAGAGAGGCCGTCACCTTGGCCGAATCCCATCCGCTGCCCCAAATGGAGTCTGATCCGAAGATATGGGTCGACCTCGGCATCTGCTACAGAAACCTCGCTAACTACGACAAGGCCATGGCCGCCTACGAGAAAGCCGTGGCCATCGATCCGACCTATCCGATTATTTACAATAACATGGGAACGCTTCAGCTCTCCCTCCACCGGGAGCAGCCCGATCCGTCTCTGCTCAAGAAGGCCGTCAAACATTTCGAGAAAGCGTTGGAGCTCAATCCCGATTATGCCGGTGCGTATTACGGTTTGGGCCAAGCGCATTACGGATCTGGGGACTTCGACAGTTCCATCGCCGCCATGAAAAAGGCCGTCGGCCTAGACCCGGAGCTTGTTGATGCGCTCTTCTATTGGGGCATGGCCTTGTATAGGGTAAGGCGCTTTGCGGAGGCCCTCCCTCTGCTTGAGGCGTACCGTGAGAAAACACAGAAGACCTTGGCCGCCGCCGACCTCAGGAAACTGGACGAGGTCATCGCGTCGTGCCGAGCCCGGAAGTGAGCCAACTTCCGATGTTACGCCAACGTGATAATTTCCGCTTTTTGGGCTTAGGTACTCCTCCGGACAGGAGGAGGGGCGGCTCTGTGGGAAAGAAAATGATCACGTTGACCAAGAAAGAACATGATCGTCTGGTGATCATTCGGCGGGTCACGAAGCGGGAGCTGAAGCAGAAGGATGCGGCGGAACTGCTGGAGTTGTGACATCGTCCGAGGTCTGTGCCTATACTTACTCCGGTACAGAGTCAATAGATAATCTAGAAAGTTTGAATGACCTGAGCCCTTTGATAAAGATGTCAACCTCATAGACTAAAAAAGGTAAACCAAAGCTTACTATAACATTAAGAAATTATATTAAGTGAAAAGGAGAGAATAATGGATTATGGCTGGCTCTCGTTAATTCCAGCACTCCTAGCAGTAATACTCGCTTTTATTACCCGGGAACCTATTGTCAGCTTGGCTGTAGCTTGTCTTGTAGGAGTATTATTGATGGGAGGTGGTTTTGCTGGGTTTCCTGAGCTATTGGTAAAGGCGCTGGGAACAAGGGATTTCATGTGGATATGTATGATAGAGTTGTGCATCGGCATTCTTGTTGCTTTTTATCAGCGATGTGGAGCTGTAAAAATGTTTGCTCAAATGACAGGCTCCTGGGCAAAATCGCGAAAAAAAATACATATATTAGGTTGGGGATTGGGAATGTTCATTTTTTTTAGCGATTATTTCAGCCCTCTTTTTGTAGGTCCCGTTATGCGAAATATGACAGATCGTGCTCGAATATCCAGGGAAAAGTTAGCATATATTTGTGATTCTACTTCTGCTCCTATGACTGTATTAGCACCGATTACTGGCTGGGCGGTTTATATTAGCGGGCTTTTGATTGGAATTGGTCCCATTTTAGATAGAAAAGTAGCTATGTCCACTTTCGTTAAAGCCATACCTTTCAATTTTTATGCTATTTTAACCATAATAATGGTGGGCCTTATTGCTTTGGAATGGATCCCAGAATTTGGTCCTATGCGTCGTGCTGAACAACGAGCCTTAAAAACCGGTCAAGTTCTGCGTAAAGGCGCTGTCTCTATGATGAGCACCGAACTCACTGATTTGCCTGTTTCTAAATCAGGCCGGCCTAATATATGGCTAAATTTTTTCACTCCTGTGTTAATTGTTATTACTATTAATATTGCATCTTTCATAATTACTGGACAAGCTAGAGTATTGAGCAGTTTTATGCTAGCTGTTACGGTATTAGGGATAGCCATGCTATTTCAAAGGATTGATAACCTCCGGGACTTGATGAAAACTTTTATGTCAGGAGTCAAAGGCGTAATGCCTGCAGTTCTAATTTTAGCTTTTGCCTTTGCTATAAATGAAGTGAGTAAAGAAATGGGAACAGCAAAATATGTAGTTGAGATGACAAAGAGCTGGCTCAATCCAATTTTTCTACCATTAATGGTTTTTTTAATCAGTGCTTTTATCAGTTTTGCTACTGGTACAGCTTGGGGAACTTATGCAATTATGATAGTTATGGCTGTTCCTTTATCATTTGAATTTACTCAAGGCCAAGTGACCCCCCTAGTTCTGGCTACTATAGGCGCAGTAGCTGGTGGGGGAGTTTTCGGAGATCATTGTTCTCCCCTTTCTGACACTACTGTACTATCCTCTCTCGGAAGTGCTTGTGATCATATGGACCATGTTCGAACTCAACTCCCTTATGCTTTGGTCACAGCTATTAGTGCTTCTATTTTATATTTAATTTTAGGAATTACGGGAGTTCAAAATTGAACAAGCATTCAATTTGTGTTTAGGGAAAAAATGATTGAGTTTTTGATACATATAGTTTTTAAGATGAAACGCAGGATTTTAATAATTTCAGGAAATTCTCTTTTCTTTGTTTTTGTTCTCCTCACATTTTTGAGAGTAGGATATCCACAACCTGAGAAAGTTCAGCTTGCATACGACCGCTATCACAGCTACAACGAAATGGTAGAAATTCTCCAGAAACTTGAGAAGACTTATCCGCAGCTTATTAAAGTGAGATCGATCGGCAAGAGTTTCGAGGGTCGAAACTTGATGATAGCAGAAGTTACAAATTATCTTACTGGATCCGTGGATAAAAAACCTGGTATTTATATCGACGGAAATCTCCATGCAGGTGAAGTAACAGGTGCTGAAACGGCTTTGCATACTCTTTGGTGTCTAGTTAGTTTTTATGGATCAGACAAGATCATTACTGACCTTTTGGATCATCTCGTTTTTTACATCTTACCAAAAGTAAATCCGGATGGCTCCGAATTTTACCTCCATAATGCTGAGTGGATTCGAGGTAATATCCGCCCTTTTGATGATGACGGAGATGGAAGAATGGATGAAGATCCAGCAAATGACCTCGACAAGGATGGAGAGATTATGCAAATGCGCGTTCCTGATCCCGTAGGAGATTGGAAGATTGATCCCAAGGATACTAGGAACATGGTGAAGCGTGAACCTTGGGAACAAGAAGGTCAATTCTTTAAGATCTACTCTGAGGGTATCGATGACGATAATGATGGAAGCTTCAACGAGGATGGCACAGGAGGACTTGATCTGAATCGTAACTTTCCTGCTCTTTGGAATCCCGAATTTATCCAGCATGGGGCAGGTCCCTATCCTATTTCTGAACCAGAGACAAAGGCGGCGGTCAAATTTATACTTGAACATCCTAATATCGGCGTTATTATTAATTACCATACTGCTGGCCGATTACTTAATATACCGACAGGAGAAAATCCGAGGCAAGAAAAATCTAACGAGGAAGATAAAAAAATCTTTGAACTTATAGGCTCGAAATATACCGACATTGTTGGAGGACCTGTAAAACTTGCAGGGTACAGGCTTTCTGGTATGTTCATTGTATGGGGATATCAACACACCGGAGCAATAGCCTTATTACCTGAGCTCTGGCGGATGGGCAAAGATTACAACAATGATGGCCAGATCAATTCTTATGAGGAGTTGAGATGGAACGATGAGGTGCTTAATAGAAAAGGTTTTGTCGAATGGACTCCCTTCAATCACCCACAGCTAGGCCAGCTTGAGATAGGGGGTTGGCTGGAGAAATTCGTTAGGCAGAATCCTCCCGGAGCATTTCTAAAGGAAATATGTGACCAACACTATCGCTGGACAATTTATATCGCTAGCCTTCTTCCGCGTTTGGAAATTGTCCATCTAGAATCGAAAAAACTTTCGAGGGAGCTCTTCAAGATCACTGGTATTGTGCGGAATTTAGGATATTACCCAACGAACATAACTCATCAAGCAGTCATCGCTCGCGCTGTAGCACCAGTCTTGGCCAAACTTGAACTTCCCAAGGGTGCAGAAATATTAATGGGTAAAGAGGAGACCAACTTAGGGCAAATCGATGGAAATTTTGGTGAACGAATTGCGGAGTGGCTTATTTTATCTCCAGGGTCCGGGGAAGTGTGCCTCAAAGTTATCTCTACTCGAGCAGGAACTGCTGTCAAGAAAATCCGGCTCAGATAAAGGAATGGCTATGATAGAGACAACCAAAAATTTAAATGTCTGTTCAAAGTGTCTATTTTATATTTTTAAATCAAATAAGAATAAATCCTGAATCTTTTTGTGAAGGGCTCAATATATAATTAAAAGGAGGTTGTTATTAAGAAAGAAGTAAACATGATAATTAGTAAGCTTTTTATACTTGTATGTGCCTTTTCAATAATCAACAGTGCTTGTGGAGATATTATTAGTAGGCGTAAATTGGACAAAGCGACAATTAGATATGAGCAAAACGTAAAGGAGGAAAAACAGAAGCCAATCAAAGCGCTTATAATAAACAATCACTCAAACTTTATTCAAAAAATAATCGATATACTTAAAGATTTTGAAATAGAAAATTCCGTGATCGATTATGCTGATTTCAGATTAGATAAATCTAGTTCATTCGACTTCTTTATTCTCTCAGGAGGAGACATTAAAATAAGAAATAATCCTTCCCTTCAACAGGAAGAAGAGTTAATCAGGCAAACAACAAAGCCAATTTTTGGTATCTGTGCCGGGTTTCAAATAATAGCAAAGGTCTATGGAGTGAGTATTTCAGAGCTTCCTGAACAAGTATACGGAGTTAAGAAAATAAAAGTGTTTAATCTAGACAAATTGGGATTAAATTACCCATCTAATGAACTGGATGTTTTTGAATACCATTCCTGGGCTGTGAAAACACCGGTGAAGGATTTTACTGTTTTGGGTTCATCAGAGTTTGGAATAGAGATTATCAAGCATAATTCAAAGCCCATTCTGGCAACGCAGTTCCACCCGGAAGTTCAAAAAGACAATCAAGGTATAATTATTTTAAATTATTTCATAGAAAAAATGGTTTTGAATAAGAAAAATAATTCTAATTTCTCAACATAAGGGATTAACAGTTCAAGGAGAAAAAATGAAAGCATTGGTTTTGGGAGTGGGACTTCAGGGAAAGGCTGTGATTCATGACCTCGAACAGAGTTCTCTGATTAGTGAAATTGTTGCAGCCGATATGGATTTGGAACAGGTAGAACGATACCTGAATGAGAAAGGTTACAGCAAGACCAGAGCAGCAAAACTGAATGCTTCTCATGAGCAAGAATTGAACCGGCTGGTCCGGAATACCAAAGCTCAAGTAGTAATCTGTATGTTGCCTCCTGTTTTTGAGTTCTCGGTGGCTCGAGCAGCTTTGGATGCAGAAATACCTTTTGTAAGTAGCAGCTACACAGGTAGGATGGTGGAGTTGGACAAGGAAGCTAGAGAAAAAGGCATTACTCTCCTGCCTGAGATGGGGATGGGTCCAGGAATTGATCTTGTCCTTGGACGGGTTGCGGTAAATGAGTTGGACGAAGTGCATGGGCTCTATTCTTATACCGGAGGGATCCCAGAGCGTGCTTGTGCTGCGGATAATCCTCTCAACTACAAAATCACCTGGACTTTTGACGGAGTTCTTAAGGCTTATAAAAGACCAGCTAGGCTCCTGAAAGAAGGTAAAGAATTGATTATTCCTGGAGAGGATATCTTCCAGCCAGAACATATACATGAAGTTGAGATCCCCGGAGTGGGAAGCTTTGAAGCTTATCCAAATGGAAACGCCCTCAATTACATCAATATTTTTGGATTGGGAAAAGAAGTTAGAGACATGGGGCGGTTTTCCCTGCGCTGGACAGGACATAGTCAGTTCTGGCGGATTATGACGAAACTAGGTTTTCTGGATGACACTCCACTTGATATAGATGGGGTGGATATTTCTCCACGCCAGTTTCTGATACGTCATCTCACTCCCCGTCTTCAGTTCCGGGAGAACGAACGCGATATTGTCCTCTTGCGCATCCAGGCTTGGGGACTTAAAGAAAGGAAAGAGCAGAAGGTCACGTATGATTTAATTGATTACCGTGATCTTCAGACTGGTTTCTTTGCCATGAACCGTACGGTAGGGTTTACGGCCAGTATTGGTGCTCAGATGATCCTTTCTGGAAAAATCAAGGAACCGGGCGTTCTTTCACCGGCAAAGCATGTGCCTTCCTGGGACCTGTTGGAAGAACTCAAAGAGCGAGGCATGCGCATTGAGCATCGAATCGATAAAAACTGAAAGTGAAGGAAAATAAGCTGTTTCAAATCGATGTTGTGCAAGTGCTGATCTCTGGACGGTTGATTTTCACCCCAGATGAGATCAATGGGTTGAATGTACTGACCCGATTCAAGGAAAAGATGAGAACTAATACAAAACTTGCTCCTATACCTAAAAAAAGTATTAACTGGAGGAAGAAATGCCTTGGGTAACCCAAATACTTGCAGAGTATATTTATCAATTACGCTCTGATGATATTCCCCTATTAGCTCGAGAGATGGCCAGAAAGTGTATTCTTGATCTTGTGGGTTCGGCTATCGTGGGCTACCGCACTAGTGCAGCCAAGGCGGTACGGGATCTTTCCCTGAAACTCTTTTCGGCGGGCCCTTCTTCTGTCTGGTTCTTCAATTCTCGACTCCAAGCTCCGGCTGCCGCATTTATCAACAGTGCCTCGGCTAGTGCTTTGGATCTGGATGATGGGCATAGGGCTTCGGGAGGGCATCCTGGAGCTTCTATTATTCCTGCTGCCATGGCTGTGGCCCAGGAGGTAAAGGCAGGAGGCAAAGAACTGCTGACAGCGATTGTCTTAGGATATGATGTGGCGGTTCGAGTGGCAGCAGCTCGCGATTTTTCTACCCTTGACACTTTTGCCACAGGCCGTTGGTGTTCCTACGGGGCTGTTGCAACCGGAGGGTGGTTGCGCAAATTAGAACCGGATATATTGGCTGAGGCACTTGCCATTGCTGGAGTACAGTCGCCGGGTTTGTCGGCTGCGGGATATAGTTCAATCATGGGAAATAGTGTAAAGGAAGGTATTCCGTGGTCCACTTTAACTGGTCTTTCCGCACTAAATCTGGCCGAGAAGGGATTTACTGGTCCTACTGATATCTTAGACCATGTTGATTACTATGATGCTGAAAAGATCGTGGCAGGGATTGGTGATGGTTTTGCCATTGAAACGGTTTATTTCAAACCCTATTCGTGCTGTCGATGGATTCACAGTGCCATTGATGCCCTTTGCGAGCTCATGGTCGAGAACCATCTTGAAGCGGGAGAAATAGAAAAAGTTCAGGTGTATACCTTCGAAAGGGCTCTGCGTCTAAACAACTATCCTTCCCCCGACACTCTGGAAAGTGCTCAGTATAGTATTCCTTTTTGCCTGGCTGTGGTTGCTCTGGAGAAAAAAGAAGCGCTTCTTCCCATGGGATCTGAGTTGCTGGGCCGACCTGTTCTGGTGGCTTTCGCACGCAATGTTGAGCTCTATATCGATCCGCTCTTGGACAAGCTCTTTCCGGGTTGTACTCCTGCTAGGGTCATTTTGAAAACCGAACGTGGATCCTTTCAAAAGCTAATAGAAAATCCCAGGGGTGATACGTCGAATCCCTTGGGACTTGACGAACTTAAGGACAAATTTTCCTATATTTCACGGCGATATCTATCTTCCCAGAAACAGCAGGAGATTATGGGAGCAATTTCATCTATCGAGGATAATGGTCTGAAACGGTTATTCCATTTATTGCAACAACCGGAAAGCTGACATTTATAGATTATACAAAGCTTTCTTCTTCTTTTTTAGTAAAATATGGGAAAGTCTTAAACTCATCTTTGACAGTTGTAAGCTAATTTTTATATCTCAAGCGGTCTAACTTCTTTATTTTCAACACTAATCTTTTCCTCCCGGGTAAAACGTGATGGCACAATAATTTTCATTATG
>Ga0307378_10007976_pt1 | contig 14160 bp, 20 predicted proteins | sample UN1MG_FD_202238 | JGI IMG/M metagenome (GOLD analysis project Ga0307378, IMG submission 202238) | Soil microbial communities from Risofladan, Vaasa, Finland - UN-1 | ecosystem: Environmental > Terrestrial > Soil > Coastal area > Acid sulfate soil | place: Finland: Risofladan, Vaasa | collected...
AAATTCTCTGGTTTCTCTAATATACAATCTCCGTTGGCACAATAGACATATTCAAATCCACCCATTGTTTGAAGACCAAATTTCAAACACCAAAAGTAAGGATATAAAACTCCACCCCATGTTTGATACCTTGAAATAATAAATGTATCAATTTCATCAAACACTTCTCTCCTCGGCATCAACCCGTCAAATGAAGCTCCCTTATGAATTGGATTCCAATAGTTATCATAAACAACCGCTAACCAATACCCCAATTTTTTATGTGATATAACAGAATCTCTTAAAAATGGTCTACTACCTGGATGAGCTGTTAATAAAACTCCTAATGGTTTCAACGCCTTAACAGCAAATTTATCACATTCTTCATATCCCTTTAAAATATCTTTATAATATGCTTTATCTTTATCTGATACTTTCGGGTCTGTCAATAAAGCTCTAGTTATCGTCATTTAACCACTCCCTTCTATAACTTCTTTCCATTTGTTTTTATATTCATCATCCTTCAAAATAAAGGATTGAAATTGGTCTCTTTTAAAATGTCCCAATCTTTCAGATGGGGGTCCCAACTCTTTTCGTTTAGAATCATCATGTAAAGGCCGATCTCCATAATATTCAATTGGATAATATCTTCTATTCCAATACGAGTCTTCTCCCTCAGCATAATATTTATACAACCATCGTCTATCATTGGTTTCATAATATTTATGTAGAAGTTGCTCATGCGTTGTAAAGTAATTGTGTTGAAAATCAATATATTTTTTAGGAATCGGTTCTAAATGTTCAATCGGTGCTTGTTTATGTTCTGCTCCTAAATTTCGAAAACCCAAAACTCTTTTCCATGTGCTATCCTGATTATATGAGCAGTAATGATCAACTCCTTTATATCTACATCCTTCGGGAAACATTGGTTGAACCGGAGCTACAACATTTTTAATATTATGATATTTGACAAAATCTCTCAAAACAACTTCTGGACTATATGACTCGGGTATATTATTTTTAAGAGTTTCAGCAATATAATCTGCAAATTGTTGATATACATATGCTTTAAACATAACACTACAAGTATGAATAAGATTCGATTCTGTTGAAGATGCCATCATATCACAATCATCTCCTAACAGTTTAACAATCTCATTTATCCCTTGTGGTTTCTCCCAAATACAATCTCCGTTTGCTGTAAATATTACTTTTATTTCACTAAGTCTTAATAATAACCCAGCAGCATAAACAGTATCCCACAACCAACCAATTCTTTTATCTGCTCCATAAGTCCTATGTTTAAATACCCATGCGTGAGGAATTTTCATAATATCAGGATCTGGATATTCATTTTTACCGTCATAACTACAAATTACATACGCTCCTGTTTCCATATACTTCTCAAGAGTCTTCTTAAGAAATAATCTATGACCTCCATAAGATGTTACAACTATTGCTTTGTCAGTTCTTAATGGAAAATCGTTTAGATGGTATTTATCACTTTGTATAACCATATTACCTCTTTACCACTGATCTTGGTTTTCTTATATATTTTTTATGATCACCTCTATCAATAGATTGAAACCCCCGATCTAATAATAATTGATGTCTACCAATATCGGAATCATGAACAATATTTCCATACTCAATATCGCTCGGCCACTTTAATCCTGTAAATAGTTCAAGTCCTTTAATAACGGGTTCAGGATCTTTCATTAACGATGATGTATTCAAAACATAAAATGGATCTAATACACTTCCGTATAAATATTGTGCAATATGTTTTTCAGCTTTAACCAATGTTTCCCATGCTTCCTCAACAGTTGATGATCTATGATAATAATTAGATAACATTGTTGCCATCCATTCTCTTTGTAAAACAATGGTATACATTTTATATCCTTGTTCCTTAAAAAAAATATCAATTACAGCTGGGTTTACCCATTCGTGATCATAAGGAACACATCTTCTTAAAACAATATTTGGATTATCTGTAATATTTTTGAAATCCATTTCCCCTCTTAAAAACAAATCTAATTTTTGAGGTTCTTCCCAGTAGCAGGACATTGTCTTTAATACTAATGATGTTAAGTTACTTCCTGAACTCTCAGGACCTAAAACTAAAAATAGTTTACGCATCTAAATATCTCCTTATCAATGCTTTAGATAACCCCCAATGCCCGTTTTCCCCCTTTGGAAATTGTTTTGATCTCCCAAGGTATAAGTCTGCTACTCTCGGATGTTTCAACCCCTCAGCAATTGCTAACCCTGTTGATTGATTTCCTAAATATAACTTTGAACCTTTAATGATTTGAGCAAATTCCATAGCATCTTTTATTTTATAATGAGGAATATCATAATGTCGATCCCTACAAAAGTTTTGATGTTCACCATCAAGACCTACAAATACTGCTCTACCTTCAAATCCTCGTAATTGTTCCCAATCGACTGTTACACCTTCCCACCTCAATTTTCCAGTATCATTGATAACAATATCAGCAACATGCTTTGGTTCAACGTTGAATATCCATGGATCTTCCAAATCAAATGTCATATTAAATGCCATTTTATGACACTCTAATATTGTATAAACACTAAAGTTTTCCTCGCGAAATAAATCTAAATTGTGGGTAACTTCAAAAGTCCTCCATTTCGGAGCTAGCATATCATAATAAATTAATTCTTGAATATAAGATTGAGCTTCTAACATAGATTGAAAAAATCTTCTATCCTCATCTATATTTAGATGTAGAATTCCACCACCTGCATTATACATAACAGCTAATCCGTAAATCATATCACCGCCGCCACCGCCATGTTTAAATGTTTTTGACATTACCATCCTCCCTTAATTGCCTCTATAATATATTCTCTATCTTCATCTGTCACCCACCACCCAACTGGAATACAAATCATTTTATCTATAATCGAATCAAGCACTGGTAATTCACATTGATACTTCTCGGAAAATCCATGTATATCATTTCGCTCATGAACTCTTGAAACATGAATACCTTTAGCACCCATCTTATGAACAAATGAAGTTCGCTCATCTATCAATAATGTAAATAACCAATACGACGACAGTCTATCGCCTTTTGTTTGTGTGAATGTAATACCATCCATTCCTGCTAATTCTCTTTCATAAAATTTAGCATTGTCTAAACATCTGATAACATTCTTTTCAGCCAAATCCATATTGCTCAAACCAACAGAAGCACAAACATCATTCATATGATACTTATATCCAAACTCTAAAATTTCTTCTTCACATCTCATATCGCGGCGTAAACTTTCTCTGTTGATTCCATACCATCTTAACAACTTTCCTCTTTCATAATCAAATTGCCCTTTACAGAATAATACTCCACCATCAATAGAAGTTAGATGCTTGATCGCTTGGAAGCTCATCATAGCAAAATTAGAATACTTACAATCACCTATAACAGAGTCTTTATATGTTGAAAGATAAGAATGAGCTGCATCCTCAATTAATGGAATACTATGATTGGTTGCAATTTGCCACAACTCTTTCATATCACAAGGATATCCTCCCCAATGCATACAAATAATTGCTTTTGTTTTTGGAGTTATTTTTCGTTCAACATCTGCTGGATCTATATTGAAATCATCTTTCACATCTGCCCAAACTATATCTGCCCCTTGCATAAGAACCGGCATATTTGTTGCTGTACAAGTTAATGCTGTTGTTATAACTTCATCACCAGGTCCGACTCCAGATATTCTCAATGCTAAATGTAAAGCATGAGTTCCTGCAGATGTTGTGAACGCATAAGGATTATTAAATTTTTTAGATAACTGTTTTTCAAATTCAGCTACCTTAGGACCTTGTCCTATATATCCTGAGTATAAAGTTTCAATTACAGGGTCTTGAGCTCTCGGGCTCATCCCTACTTTAAATAATGGTATCATCTAAATCTCCTTAAATAACCTTTTGGATTAAAAGTCATTATATGTTTTTCACATTCTTGATCTACTTCAAAATTCTGATGTTTCTTTAAAAAATCTTCTACTGCACCATACGGACCTCTATCATCATATTCCCATTCAACAGGATGCCCATCTACATGAGTATCTTCCACAATCAAATATGAACCACGAGATACAATACGGTGATACAATTCCAACTCTTTTGATACATGCTCATAAGTGTGCCATGAGTCAAGAATCACCATATTTGTTGTATCTTCCTTACAAAATTTATGAACAGTATCCACAGTTTCTTTATCTGTACTGTTTCCTAAAACAAATGTTATTCGAGAAAGAACATCCACATTCTTACAATTATACCATTCATGTTTTTTATTATCTATATCATTTGTAATAACACGGCCGTGTCCAATTAAATGTAAAATGGAAGCATAAAAAACAGCAGACCCCCCAGCCCCTGTTCCTGTTTCAATTATATAATCGGGTTGAATTTTATATATTAACTCTTGCATTACAAATGCATCAAATGGTAGTTTCCAACATGGAACTCCTAACCATGTTGTTTGCTCCCAAGTTCGAGACTTTTCATACCATTGGTGAAATTCATCTACAGATTTCATAACTTCTCCTTTATTGGTTCTTTCCCATAATATTCAAGGTTACGTTTTTTAGCTTCTATTCTTTCTTCTCTCGGAACTTCTGGAGCTAAATCCCAGGACATCAATACATATCTATAGTCTCCAGTCTCATAAAATTTATATATCGTGTTTTTATCAAGATCTGAACCCGAATGGATGAGATCAAAATACTTTTTATCAAGAGGAGGTAGTCTATTATTATATCTCCAATTTTTCTCAGCGATTAGATTTCTAAACCCCAATACATCCCTCCATGTACTTTCACAACCTTGCTCACAATAAGTATCCGGGCGTCCCTCATATGGACCAGTTTTATAAATTGGCTGAACCGGAGCGTGTTTATATTTTATATCATATTCTAAAACCCAATTCATCAATAACATTTCTGGACTATATGATTCAGTTCCAGAAACTTTCAACTTCTCAATTACATAATCTATAAACGAAAAATAAGCATCTCTTTTAAAAACTATTGAGCAACTGTGAATCATTGGTCTGCCATCCCCATAATAATCTGATTGACCAGACATAAAATCTGCATCCCCAAGCAAATCAATTATTTCATAAACCCCTTCCGGTCTATCCCAGCAACAGTCGCCATTGGATGTCCAAATATATTCAAGATTTTTTAATGGTCTCAATATTGATGAAGCATAATAATGACTCCACAACCAACCATGCCTTTTAGAAAGTCCGCTCCAAGTATTATGTTTAAAAACCCAAGAATGAGCAAGATACCACATTTTAGGATCTGGAAGCATTGTATGAGTTTGAGATACATCTGGATCTATATACCAAGTATCATATGCCCCAACTATAAACATATCTTCAATTTTTCGATATTGTTCAAGAACATGTCTAATGAATGGCAAGTGCCCTTTATAAGACGTAAAAACCATTCCCATCTTTGCAATAAATGGAAAACTATTTTCATGCATTACAATCGCTTCTTGTTCCTCTGTAAGTTGAATTGATGGCGCTTTATGTAATTCTAGCATTTGTTTATAAGATTTCATTTTTCACACTCCTCATAGTGAAAACAGTCCTTTCTTTTGTAATATTGTCATTGACGGAAACGGCTTCATAACAAAAACATTAAAATCGCTTTTGATAGTTTCATTGTGTTTTAACACAAACCTTATCGGCATTTTGTTGTATTTAATCATCCATTCAACATTATCTCTTTCTTCACTCCCACCCTCAAATGCAATTATCCCAAATGGTTTCATTTTAGGATTCCAAATCGTCATAACTTTCTTTAATATTTCTCCATCGTTACTAATATCAACATGAAGAAAGTCAATTGAATTATCTTGAATTTGTTCCGCAACTTTAAACGCATCACCTTTCGTCAATGTAACAATAGGAGTTACTTGATGCACATTCAATAGTTTTTGAACGTCTTCTTTATTTCCATGTTTGTACTCATAATCATCAAATAAATCCCAACAATAAAGACGCCCATCAATCCCAAATGCTCTTTGATTGAATCTCAAAGCAGAGGCAATGTGTATTGTGCTATATCCATCAAGGACTCCTAACTCAACACAGTTCTCGGGTCTTTTTCCAATTACAAGGGATGATAAAACTGCTCCATAGTTTTTATCTTTATATGAACTTCTCATTTTATACCTCTTGTCATTTATCCTAATATCTCCTCTATCCATCGTTCAGGGATAAATTCTTTTTTAGCTTTTTCTCTAGCAGCTTGTCCTTTGATCTTTAATAAGATTGGATCCTCAATAATCTCTTTTATGACCTTTAGATAATCTTCCCAGCTATCACATCTCCAACCGGTGTTATCATCCACTCTATCTTTTGGTCCGCTGTGGTTATCACAAATAACTGGGAGTCCAGATGCCATTGCCTCAAGGATTACTTTTGGGCCGCCTTCTGTGTAGCCGCTGGGAAGGTGGTACCAAAAACAGTTACCACGATTAATAAACTCAGCAACATTCAACTCATTGACTTTGAATTTATAAATCTGTGGGTGGGTCATCATCTTACTAAAAGCTGGCATATAATGAAATTCAATTGAAGAATCAATTCTTAAGACGTCTCTGAGATGCACACCTGTGTCCGGATGATGTTTAGCATCCCTTTGAGAGTTATGTCGCACAAGTCTCAAAACACCGTCGTAGTTTGGTTCCATTAAGAAGTAATCGGAAAGATCTGTTGGTGGGGGCAATACTTTTGTTACAGCATCAGGTAATCTTTTGAGTAATTCAGCTTCGTGTTGTGAACTGAGAAACATATACTTATCCCAATCTTTTGTCCAACTAACAGTTCCTGCTCCGCCAATCTTAAAGTTCAAGACCATCACTTTTCGTTTAGTATTTAAGTTTGGCATAACATCAGTCCAAGGTGGTTTGTTATAACCCCATATTGTATCACTTGCATAAAGAACTGTTACATCCGCAGGTTCGCCAATTGTTGACCAATCTGTTATTCTAACACCTTCTGGTATATCAGCTTTGTAAGGAGTGCAAGGAGGACCGGTAGACATTAGATCAACTCGATAACCTTTTTCTCTTAACATTTTCATAAGGAAAAGAGTTGATCTCTCACTTCCTCCATAACCACGAGCTGTGGTAATAACTCTTGCTAATGGTTTCTTTGGGTCTGCATCAATCAAAGCTATTTCACGGTTTTCCTCTTTTTCTAATAAACCAGAATCTTTCTTAACCCAGAAGTGGCATCTGTGACCGCCCTTAGAATGCATCTTGAATGTTGCCTCTAAATGTTTAGCTTGCCACTCTCTTTCAGGAACACGACCAGCATCATGAACGATAACAAGATCAGCTAGTTCTGAACCAGCTTTTGTTGCCCATTCTCTATTCGGTCCTCCAGCAGGCCCATCAACAAATGCAAAATCAAATTTGGTTGGTTCACCATCAGGTAATTTAAAAGTCTTACCATCCCATTGATAAATCTTTACATCCTTACCTTCTGGAATCATATCGCTAATCTTTTTAATCCAACCTGGTTGTGTTTCAAATGATATTACTTTATCAACTAATGAGCTATAAAGTAATGTTGAAAGACCACATCCAAATTCAACAACAGTCTTAACATTAAACTTTTTAAAGATATCTCTGATATACAACCAGTCTCTATCTGTAACACTTCCACCTCCCCATTTGAATCCATATTTGGTTAATAGATCTTCATCAATAGCATCAGGTTTAGGTGCTACAAAGACTCTCTTTTCTTTTGTAATATTTTTGAAAAATTTGTTTGGTATTTTCTTTCCGTATTCTAATCTTCCTCCACGGTAATAGTTTTTAACCCCAGCGGCGATTTCTTCGGGTTCAATAATATCCACGCATTTCGGAATCTTTTTGTCATTGTAGTCCACAAGAGCTTTACACCCTTCCAGCTTGCAAGCCCAACATGCTGTGTGCTGCACACAAGGCAAAGTCCCATTTCGTTCAATATACTGTTGACCAAAATAGTGAGTGAACCATGCCGGTTCACGACCCCCTGCAACAACGACAGCAGGATTACCAAAAGCAGCAGAGAGATGCATATGCATAGATACAAGCCCAAGACTACCCTGCGAATGAAGGAAAATATTGAATAGATCCCGTATACCAGTATTCCTATCTTCCGTTTTACCAACATAATTAATCACTCCATCTAGTACAGGATAAGGATGCCCCTTGACACCCAGTTGAACAATTTTAATATCATCTTTCAAACAATTAATAACTTCTTGCCATTTATGATATTGTTTAGATGGCCATCCTGGTTCGCCTCCGTAAATAAAAATCCAATAAGGTCCATCAATAATCGGAGGTCTCTTATATTCTTCTTCGGTCATCCATATATCAGGTTTAATAGGACCTTGTACAAATTTGACACCCATCTTGTTTTGAATATCTAATCGGAACGCATTACACATATGATCGTTCCAGTAGTTTGATTTGTTTGTAAGGAACCCCGGACCTATTTTTAAAATCTTATCCGCATCTTTAAATTGATGATCTATATTTGGGTTATGATCCCAAATATGCATAGCTGTTGAAATAACTCCAACTTTGGTATTTGGGAATGCAGTTTTAAAATCCCGAACCCCTGCCGTGAATGTTAGAATATCTCCAAACGCTTGTCTGTTATGAAATACAACTTCTTTTGGAGGTTCCGCACCCGCACCGCCCGCACCACTTGTAAATTCTAAGTTAACGTGGGATGCTGCATCTTCAACTATCTCTTTTGCAACTTTTTCATCAGGTAGGATGTGGTGAATGTGACCATCTGCATATTTAGCAGAGATCAGCATGTCTGTGGCATCAGTTCTTTTAGCAATATCATCGTTTAAAGTTTGAGCTTCCTTCTTTAGCATATTCGACAACTTCATTTATGTATATCCTTTCATGATTGGTCTATTTTGATTTTGTTCCAATTTTTAAGTTTAGCTTCTTGGTTATTGTTCCTTCTTAAATTCTTCCCTAATAGATTCAATTATTTCATTTTTTAATTGTTCATGGCCGTCTATAGTTGTTTTATGGTCTTCAATTCTGTTATCCGCCGAAGTATTTTCTCTCGTATTATATGTTATAACTCCTATCAGTCCTGCTACTGTAAATAAGCTGAAAGTAACTACTACAACTATTATCATAGTTCTAACTTTTCCAGCGATTTTCTTTACCTCATTCAAAATAACATCCGTTGTTGTTCCAACCTTTTCGGTGCAAGTTTCTATTTCATTTGCTGAATCTTTTGTATGATCTTTTAATAGTTGTTTCAGTTCTTCCATAGGAAGGTTTTTTATATAATTTCCTATGTTATTTTGATTTGTCAACATAACTTGACACATTTGCTGTGTATCTTTGATAGCATCTTTTAACGTATCAAATAATTTTAATAATAGATCCACTTCAGCCATTTAGAACACCTCAAACGTTATTAGAAATAGATTGAATATTTAACTTAACGTCTATTATTTTATTTTCTTTTGACACACTTTGACCTTTCAACTCATCACGCCATTGACGTATTCTGTTTTCTAACTCATTAAAAATATATTCTTCTTTTTTCTTAACTTCTTCTCTTGATCTTTTTGCTTCGGTAATATCAATTGCTATTACTCGAGCTCCTATAACCTTTCCTTTTTCATCTTCCTTATATTGAGAAGTAATAAGAATCCAAATTGTGGAACCATCTTTTATTTTCGCTTCATATTCAAAAGTTTTTTCAATATAATCGCCCTTATTCATAGCGTCCAATCTCATTATCCAATCTTTTATACTATTTTCTGTAAGCATTTTAGATGGACTCATAGACAATAGTTCTTCTTTGGTCCATCCTGTCAATTTACACATAACATTATTTACATAAGTGAATTTATCATTTATAAAATCCATTTCATATATTCCAGCATTAGTAGCTTCAATCAGATTTCTATAATGTTCTTCACTTTGTTCTAATTCGTTTTTTATTTTGGTTCTTTCGATTGCGTACTTTAAGGATCGAATAAGTAGATTTTCACTTACAGGTTTAATTAAAAAATCCTGAGCTCCGAGTTTAACACATTCACATGCTATTTCTTCATGTTTTGAAATTATAACAATTGGTAGAAAATCACACGCCTCATTAACTTTTAGATAAGTGTTTACTCCAACGCTATTCGGAAGCATTAGATCTAAGAGAATCACATCAATATTACATCTATCAAGATCAATGCATTCCGTTTTTAAAAATTCTAATCCAGATTTCAAATCAGCTCTGTGAGTAACAGAAAACTTAATATGCTTATCAGATTTTAACAGTTGAATGGTAGCGCTGGCAGTTCTCTCATCATCCTCAATGAAAAGTAAATTGATTTTTTCAGGAATGAATACCATTATTATTTCCCCCTGATTATAATATATCCTCATGTTTTTAGATTCAACAATTTGTTCTAAATTTGTATCTAAGTTCTATATATATAAATAAATGATAAACAACATTCATCTTACAAAAGGAGGATATTCATGTTTACACTAATTTGTATAGGTATTGTGATTTACTATTGGAGGGATGTTAAGGATGATTATATCCCAGTTTATGCAGCGGTCTGTTCAGCTACAATCATTTGGGTTGAGTTAATCACCAATCTGAGCTTGATTAATATGCTCTCAACCCACATTATCAATATTTACACGATGTTATAAGGAGGGTTAATGTTATGATGCCAGAACCTGGAACACAGAAATTTGAAAATATGATTGACTTCATGAGGAAAGATCTTGATTCAGGCATGGGATACTCCAAACTGATTGAGGCTGCCAAAAAAATGTTTAAAGAACAAGGGCGGGACTTTAACGCTGAGTTCGAAAAATGGAAAGAAAAACTTTAAAAAGGAGAAAATAAAATGGAAATCTTAGGGATCATTACTTATCTGATCTTATGTTTATGTGCCTGGGTGATAGCAAGCAGGAAAGGTCGTTTCGGTTTCGGCTACTTTCTGTTATCAATAATTTTCACCCCGTTGCTTGGTTTGATCATCGCTTTCGTCGTAAGTGACAAATCGAAACAGATAGTTATAATCAATAATATTAACAATTCAGGAGGGTAAAAATCTGATCTCGGCATACAATGGGGGACGTTGTTTAGTCCCCCAATTTCATTCTACTGTGAAACTGCTGTTTTTTTATATTACGGATTCTTTCTTTATATTCTCTTTTAGCTATTTTAAATTTAACTTTTTGTATTTTCTTTTCTATGTCAACAGCTCTATCCTCATATTTTTCAATAAAGTATCTTACTTTTTCTCTACATCTACCGGGGCGTCTACTTTGATCACAGGTATGACCATGTGTCTTCAATTTATTTAATATATCCTTAGCATTTTCTAATTGCTTTTCATAAACACAAAGATCTAATCTTAATCCGTCATCTTTGAACTTAGTACAAAAACCTTTTTCTATGTCCTTCCTTTTCTTCCATTGTTTAAATAAAGAGTAAAGGAGTCCCCCAACAATTAAAAATCCGGCACCTGATGAAGCTGATCCCTCATGTAAGTAATTAAGATATTCTTCTACTAAGTCATCCATGTTAATATCCCCATAGTTATATTTTAATTTTGTTCTGAAAAGGAGACTAAGTGAAATATAAAATTGCATTTAAATCTCAACATATAAATCCAACTCCAGATTGGAAATTTGCTGTAATACCAAGGGAATCTTATCGTTATTGTGGTAGATGTAAAACATTTCCATTTTGTCCTATTATTCACAACTCAGGATATAGATATAAATCTTGCCCTTGTAATGAATGTGTTATTAAAATAATGTGTCATAAACAATGTGATAAATTTGAAAAACAGGTGACAGAACTATTTAAGATGAAAATTCATTCTGATTATAAAAATTACTGGTATAGCATTTTAGAAAAACCAGTCATATAAAAAATAATATTCTATATATATAAATAATTGAATAGGAAACCTTATAACTTTAAATATTATAAAAAGGAGAAAACAAATGGAAACTGTCTTAATCGCTATTGGTTACATAACCGTTATGTTGGTAGGAGCTACTACTAACTACCTTTCAAAAGAGAAAAAAATCATATCACTGATTGTTATAGGAATCGGTGGCGGAATTCTTGTATTCTCACAAGGACATTGGATTGGAATACTCTCTTGGGCCACTTATCTATTTGCCTTCTTTTCAGTAATGTGGATGGGTAAGGTTCGAGCAAAAGAGATTCTAGAGAAAGAAAGTTCAGGAGAATTGATGTATCATTTAACAAAAGATGCAAACGGAGAAATAAAAGTTCATAGCGCACGACTTAGAGTAATCAAATAACTATTGTCCCGCAACCTCCAAACTGGCACAAGAGGCGTCCCCGTTAGGTTCGTCCACCTCCGTAGCAGGATAGGGTCCTCCTTTCCAATAGAGAAATCTATTGTGTTTCCCTATCCTGCTTTTTTTTGGTATTTATTTTTCTGTTTACTATATATATTAATAATTGAAATACAAACTTAACAACTTTTAAAAGGAGGAGATATGGAAAAAGACCAAAAAACAAAAATGCAGGAAAAATCCTTTGGAAAACGGTTAAAGATCTTAATTATTCATTCGTGGTTATTTGGAGCTATATTACTATCAAGCGTGTATGCAGCTGACGACTTAATTAATCATATATGGATTAATGATCTGCCTTTTGGACCTCATCAAACTGTATCACTTATACTCATCATATTATCTGGTGTGATAATGATCTGTGGAGTAATGAGAATTCTGAAACTTTATTACTTCTTCAAAGTTCTATTCCAGGTACTGATGGATGATTGTCATAAAATGGCAACAATTCTTCACAGTCTAAGAGGAGGAGCCAAAATCGTTGAGGTTGATAATGCTAAAGATATTCCTGATTACATCAAAAATCTCACTGGTAATGGGCCGGACAAAGACACTTTACATTAAGGAGAAATGCTAACGCAGAATTATATGCTCTTAGCGCATAAACAGCCTGACAGGGGGTAAAGAATATGATGATTCAAGTTATTGCGTATCAAAGAACAAAACATGGAGCCTACGTTCATGCTAGCTCTAGTTATTTCAAAGATGCAGATGCTTTGCGTGATTGGTGTTCCGGTGCGGTAGAATGGGCAGATCGTTTTCGGGTATTTAAAACCGGAGGTCATGACTCATTCTTTGAAGTTGACATTGAAAGCAAACAGATCGGCAGATGGGTTCAACGCTCGATACACGATTATGATTCTATAATCAACACATCTGCATAAACCTGAGAAGATGGGGAACCGACGTCATTCCCCATCTTCTTTAAAAAGGAGGTATCATGGTACAAGAAGTGATTATAAAAGTAAAATACATAAAAGCAGTTGCTGAGAAAACTGTTATCATTGGTTGCTTCTATACAGTATTTTGTCTTTTAATGTCTGCGTTTAGTATTCCGTTCTCCATTCTTTTAGTCGGAGCAGGAGTTCTGGCGATTCTTTTGATCCTTTTGTATGCATACGGTGAAGCAATATCAATGTGCCTGCCTACATTAGAAGAAGCACTCAAAATGGAAAATGAAGAAAAAGATAGTACCTGGCGTAGCAAAATGGAAACTGAAGATATCGCCAAAGGAGGAAAATAAAAATGAGCGATTATAATGAAATGGTAAGGAACCTCAGAGCCAAAATCAAACGAAATGAATTTTACATCGAAAAGCGAACTGGCGATGGGAACAGAAGAAAAGCACATTTCTCCTTCGTGGACGAAGATCGCCGAGTAGATGCAAGGAGGCATAATGAAGCTCATTAATATTCTTATTGTGTGCCTCATTTTATCTTTCACTTCTCAGGCATTAGGTCAAAACAAAACAAAATGTAAATCCAGCTGTCAATTTGAAAGAGCTATCCTTATTAAACAATGTATCAATGAAGAAAGAGAATACTGGGATACTAACAATATAACAAAAAAAGAACTAAACAGAAATTGTCGATTTCTCACATATGACAATTATCTCGAATGTTATGATGATTGTATGTATCCGCAAAGAAAAGCTGTTAAATTTTATGATGAGCATGTCGAAGGATTTCCAAATACTAAAGGAGGTGGATGATATTATGGAAGAATTTTGGCAAACAATA
>Ga0307378_10007977_pt1 | contig 14160 bp, 17 predicted proteins | sample UN1MG_FD_202238 | JGI IMG/M metagenome (GOLD analysis project Ga0307378, IMG submission 202238) | Soil microbial communities from Risofladan, Vaasa, Finland - UN-1 | ecosystem: Environmental > Terrestrial > Soil > Coastal area > Acid sulfate soil | place: Finland: Risofladan, Vaasa | collected...
AAGCTGCGCAACGAGGAAACCTTCGGAAAGATCCGGGACTATCTGAACGATAGCGAATCCTTATTAGCCTGGTAAGATTTCTACTAGTAACCGCGTCACTTCAATAATCGGATTTCTATATTAGAGAGATCGACAAAAACTCATCGGGAGTGTGAAACAATGACGCGAAAAAGTATTATCATCCTGGTTTTGGCAGCACTGGTTGCCGGTGGTTTGTGGGCCGGTGGAAAGCAGGAGCAGTCCCTGTCCTTCGAACAACGATACCAATCCATGAGTTGGGAACAGATCGTTGATGAAGCTGGCGGTCAAGAGCTGTACTGGTACATGTGGGGCGGGTCTGACCTGATCAACAAATTTGTGAATGGGTATGTGGCGGAGCGGCTCACGAACGAGTACGATATTACCCTTGAAATCGTCCCGGTAACCGATGCCACGACCTTCATAAACAAAGTCCTTGGGGAGAAGCAGGCCCGACGCGACAGCGGCGGTTCTGTGGATATGATGTGGATAAATGGTGAAAACTTCCGTACTATGCGGGACGCGGATCTTCTGTTCGGGCCGTACGCGGACAAGCTCCCCAACATGCAATACATAGACAGCACAGATTCCTCGATCAGCAATGATTTTGGATTCCCCGTCGAGGGATACGAATCACCGTACGGATCCGCCCAAGTCGTGATGGTCAACGATTCGGCCAGAGTCCCGCAACCACCTGGAAAGATCGAGGATCTTCTCGACTGGATTCGAGAAAACCCCGGGAAATTTACCTATCCCGCAATCCCCGATTTCACAGGCTCTGTGTTTGTCTGACACCTTTTCTACCACGTGGCCGGGGGCTACGAGCAGCTCCTTGGATCATTTGACCAAGAGCTGTTTGACAGGATCGCGCCTAAGCTATGGCAACTGCTCAACGATCTTGAACCGTATCTCTGGCGGGAGGGAAATACCTATCCTGAGACTCACACCTTACTGCAGGACCTGTTCGCCAACGGAGAGGTGTACTTCGATGTGACCTACAATCCAAGCGAAGCGGCCAGCCTTGTCTCTCAAGGACGTTATCCTGACAGTGCGCGAACCTTTGTCTTCGACTCCGGTACGATCGGCAATACCCACTACGTAGCAATCTCTTACAACTCCTCCAGCAAGGCTGCGGCCATGGTTCTGGCGAATCTGCTCCTCGATCCGGTGACCCAGTACGAGAAGAGTCGTCCGGAGCTTTGGGGCGATCTGACCGTGCTTAGCGTGGGCTCGCTTCCAAAGGAGTGGCGGGAGAAATTCAGAGCTGCACCCCGTCCGCCCTCGGTCCTGTCGCCGGATGAGCTGTCCAGTCACAAGATTCCGGAGCTTCAGGCTGCATGGTTGGAAGCTATCGAGAAGGGTTGGACGGAAAACGTGCTGCAAAAATAATGAAAACCGGGCTGTCGCTGATATTCATGCTTGCCCCTGCACTGGTGGTGATTCTTGTTCTCTTTGCCGGTGGCCTGGCTCTGGGTTTATCCCAGAGCCTGGGCTATATGCCCATCATCGGAGCCTACGGATTCAACTTGGATGCCTACCTGCAGCTAATCAAAAGTCCGGGATTTGTTCCCTCCCTTTTGCTCACGATTTTCGTTTCGGTGCTGGCTACTTTGCTCGCGGTAGTTCTGGCCGTCGCTACCGCATTGACCCTGCGCAAGCGCTTTGTTGGAAAGAAGATCGTTTACTTTCTCTACCAGTTCCCCTTGACCGTACCGCACCTGGTCGTGGCCGTGGGAGTGCTGCTCCTTGTCTCTCAGAGCGGCCTGATGGCCCGGGCAGCCTTCCAGGTGGGGCTGATCAGCGACTCCGCCCAGTTTCCCATCCTTGTGTTCGATGATCTGGGTATCGGTATCATCCTGGTCTACGTTTGGAAAGAGGTCCCCTTCATCGGTTTGATTGCTCTTACCGTGCTGCAGTCGATGGGAAACGACTATGAAGAGCAGGCAAGGACTTTGGGGGCCAACTCGTGGCAGACCTTTCGGCATGTGCTTCTGCCGCTGATTATCCCCGGGATTCTCCCAGGATCGATCATTATCTTCGCTTACGTCTTTAGCAGTTTTGAGGTGCCTTTTCTGCTGGGGAAAAGTTTTCCCGCCATGCTCTCTGTACTTTCCTATCGTTTATATACCAACGTGGATCTGGATGCGCGACCTCAGGCTATGGCCATGAGCATTCTCATAGCCGTATTTGTGTTGATCTTGGTCTTGTTCTACCGCCGACTCTCTCAACGTATCCTCAGGAGGTCTGGATGATCGGTCTTCGACGCTTTCCCTCCTGGGATCGTAGCGAGGTCAAGGGGTGCCCCGTCTGTTTTCGGGTGATCCACGTGGCCGTGATCGTCACTATCGTGGTGGGGGTGCTTTTGCCTGTGGTCCCGCTGCTGGTCTGGTCTTCCAGTCACAGCTGGTTTTTCCCGGAAATCCTACCAATGGAACTGAGTGGACGCGCCTGGACTTACATAAGCTCACCCCTGTCCAAGGTAGCTAACGCGCTGATCAACAGCCTTATAATTGGAGCCGTTGTGACCGCAAGCGCGGCGATGCTCGGGATTCCGGCGGGACGGGCGCTGGGTCTAAACCGGTTTCGCGGGAAGACCCTCGTGGAGTTCTTGATCCTGGCACCGATCATCGTCCCCGGTTTGGCGGTAATCATGGGGATCCATGTGCTGTTCATCAGGCTTGGACTGGTGGACACCCTGTTCGGAGTGGTTCTGGTGCATCTGCTGCCCAGCCTGCCGTATATGATAATGGTGATGTCCGGAGTGTTTGCCAACTACAACGTTGAGTTCGAACAGCAAGCCTACTCCCTCGGAGCCGGCCGAATACGGACCTTTGTTCACGTCACTCTACCGGCCATTCTTCCGGGAATCGTAACCGGTTCTCTGTTTGTTTTTCTTATATCCTGGAGCCAGTACATCCTTACGGTGTTGATCGGCGGCGGACGGGTGATTACATTGCCGGTGCTCTTGTTTGCCTTCGCCGCTGCCGGAGACAATACCGTGACCGCGGCTCTTTGTATCGTGTTTCTGGCTCCCGCGATATTGATCCTGCTGTTTACATCTCGCTACCTGTCCGGGGAGCCAGGCGCTATGGGAGGATTTGGACGATTATGAGTTCTGTAGCCTTGCATCAATTGAGCCACAGTTATGCCGGTTCAACCTATCCGGCGGTGAAAGATATCGATTTCACGATCAAGAAGGGCGAGCTGGTCTCTCTCCTCGGTCCTTCGGGATGTGGGAAGACGACCACTCTGAAACTGATTGCGGGTTTACTGCGGCCCACTGCCGGGGAGATCTATTTCGACGCCGAAAGAGTGCCGGTTATGCCGATGTCGGCATAACAGGCATAATGCCGAGCTCCGGATTATGCCGAGTAAGGACAATCAACCGGTTCGCTCTTTCTCGTAATTCCTTTGTTGTTCTCACAATACCCGTCGAACTCTCGATTCGTGACACTTGATTACTCGGCATAATCAGAGGCTCTTGAGGAAGGCCAAAAGCTCGTCATCTGGTCGGAATCGTTTCAAACGTCCATTAAACGGCATCGCCTTGTTTAGAGCCTGCTCTTTTAGTTTCATATTGGCGTGAAGATACATTTGCGTTGTTTCGATTTTTTCGTGGCCGAGCCATAGCGCGATTACCGATCGGTCCACTCCATGTTCCAACATATCCATCGCCGTTGTATGGCGAAGTACATGCGCTGATACCCTTTTCTTCTTCAACGTGGGGCATTGTTTCACCGCAGTTGCCACATGCTTCGCCAATAGATACCCCACACCGTCACGGCTGAGCGGACCCCCTCGGGCATTGGGGAAAAGCGGTTCTGAGGAGTCGTCGCTACGATGACGCAGCCAAGCACGCAAGGCAACCACCGATTCCTTTCGTAGCGGCGTACAGCGTTCCTTACGTCCCTTTCCCGTGCATCGCACGTGGGCTCCGGTACCGAGGACAATATTGCTGCAGCGAAGGCCGACTAACTCAGAGACCCGCAACCCCGTCTGTATGGCGAGTAACAAAAGAGTCCGGTCACGGCGGCCTCCCCATGTACTCTGATCCGGCGCTGCAAGGAGTGCTTCGATTTCTGGTCTAGTCAGGAATTCAATTGGCCTGCGTTTAAAACGCTTGTTCGGCATGGCCAGAATGCGTTGTGCCAACGCACTGCAGCTTGGCTCCTCAAGAGCCACGTATTTGAAGAATGAATGGATTCCAGCCAATCGAACGTTACGACTCCGGGCAGTATTGCCCCGCTCTTTTTCGAGGTATTCAAGGAAGCTACCAACGAACGGGGCATCCAGATCCTCGATCGACATATCCGATGGGGCTTTTTTGAGACGCTTCTGGGCAAACCCGAGAAGCAGGCGAAAGGTGTCACGGTGGCTTGCGAGGGTATTCGGGCTCGCTTTCTGTTGACGCATGAGGCGATCGGTGAAAAATGCCTCCAACAAAATCGGGAACGTGGCTTTGGTTCTCATGGTAAGGGCCTCCTGTTCGTTTCTTCCAATCTCAGAGTGGCCTGACGCAGTAGCTCCGGCGCTGCAGAGATGTACCAGTAGGTGTCGGCGACATGTCCGTGGCCCAGGTAGGTGGCGAGTACAGGCATCTGTCGTTCTACGTCAACACCGGCCCGATAGCAATCCAGCAGCGTCTTGATTGCAAATCGGTGGCGAAGATCGTGAAGACGAGGGCCATGGCTGTCCTCCGGGCCCCGTAGGCCGATCTGGCGTGACAATATGACAAACCACCGGCGCACAGTGTAATCCGTCAACCGAGTGCCCCGTTCGGATACAAAGAAACTCGGACTCTGTGGGCTCGGGCATAGCCGATCTCGGAATCGGGCATATTCAGTGAGTTTTTCCGTGGTGGATGGGTGTAAAGGGACAAGTCGGGACTTTCCAAACTTTGTCTGACGGACGGTAAGAACGCCTTGTTCCAGGTCGACGTCTTTACGGTCAAGCCCTATGGGTTCGCCGATCCGCATACCCGTGACCGCGATCAGACCTATCAGAGTCGAGTATGTCTGTGCTCGGAGCCCTCCCGGTGGTGGGAGCTCTTTCGCTGCACGGATGAGATTCAAGATCTCAACATCCGCGTAAATATACGGTGGCTTACGGTGATACCGATAGGGAAGAAGCTCCTGTGGCGGTATCTCTGTTCGGGGATCCGCAGCACTCAAATATTGCGCGAAGCGGCGTACCATTGCTAAACGGTTTGACCACTGACTCGGTTGCGCATCTGCAGGCTGCGTCGCCCATCGCAAAGCTAACTTCCTGCTGATAAAGGACGCACCTTGGCTTTCTGCGAAATCTACGAATCGCTGCAGAAGCCTACCGGCTATTCGAAGTTTAAATCCAAGCGCATGACGTACAGCGAGATACTCTTCAAGGGCTTTTCTCATTTCACGCATGCCACACCTCCCGGCCACGGCTGTGCGATGGAGCGAAGTGCGGACAGATCGACCTTTGCGTAGATTTCAGTGGTATTCGGTTGTTGATGCCTCAAGATCTCACCAATCTCAGTGAAGGAAGCGCCTCCACGCAACATTGTGGTGGCTAGCGTATGACGGAGTAAGTGGGCCCCCTTGAAACCTGGATTGATTCCGGCGCGCGACAGAGCCCGCCGAACAATATCGCAGACAGCGGCAGAACCGGAAAAGCCTTGCCGCGGAGCATCCATTCGGATAAACACCCGCCGCGAAGAGCAACGAGGTCGCCCGTGGCGAAGATAGGCGGCAAGAGCCTCGCCTACATCATGAGGTAACGGCAGGCGTTCTTCCCGACTGCTTTTCCCCCTCACGAGGAGCTCTCCGGTTTCCCAGTGGATGTCATCCAAGTTCATATGCACGATCTCTCCAGCCCGCAGCCCCAACCGCGACAGGAGCAGCAAAACCGCATAGTCGCGTGTACCTATCACGGTGTTCTGAGAACAGCTCTGCAAAAGGCGTTCGACTTCCTCCGGTTTCAGGAATTTCGGTAGCTCAGTGAAGCGCCACTTTGCTACCGCAGGAACGGCTGCCGCCAGATTCGTATCAATTTGCCCCTCCTGGTGGAGAAACCGCAGGAAGCTGCGAAGTGCGGTGACCATAAGTTGAGCTCTGCGTTGGCCCAGCTTATGTGCGTAACGAAGAATAAAACCTGAGATGTGTTGTTGCGACAATTTATCGAGAATGACTTCGCCGTCTCTTAACTGCTCGGCAAGAAATCGTCGAGCGATGGGAAGATAGTTGTTCAAAGTGTCTTGGCTGAGTCCACGCTCCTGTGAAAGGTGCTGCGCAAAACCGTTCTCGATTCTTTGAACCGGAGAATCTTCGATTTCAGGGACCAAAGTGGGGATCACATCCGCCTCGCGCAGAAAGCTGAGGAACTGCCTCAAGGTTGGCGGGTCCCCACGGTACCGACGTTTCTTACCCTTTCGATAGCGAAGAAACGTTTCGATTCTGGACTCGCTCACATCCTCAGCGGCCTGGTGGCATCTTTGCAGCCAGAGGCTCAGCTCAGAGATGAGTAACAGTTTCTGCTTGGCTGTTGTTGCTGCGTACCCTTGCTCGAAGAGTACCTCTGCGAAACCATCAACATGGGCGCCCAAAGGTCCGCGATGCAATCTTTCTCGTACCTTTTGATCTGTGAAAAACTGCTCGGTCATGTAGCTCTTCTCCTTTCTCATGATTGAGTTACCATAAGAAAAGGAGAAACGGATTATGCCGAGTAATCAAGTGCCACAAATAAAGAGTTCGATGGGTATTGTGAGAATAGCAAAGGAATTACGAGAAAGAGTTAACCGGCTGATTGTCGCTACTCGGCATAATCCGGAGCTCGGCATTATGACGGATGTCAAACCGGAGCGGAGAGAAGCGGTGATGGTATTCCAGAACTACCTTCTCTTTCCATATATGAGCATCGAAGAGAATGTCGGCTTCGGCCTGCGTATGCGCCGTTTGAACAAGCAGGCGGTCGCTCAGCGAGTGCAGGAGATGCTTGCCGTGATGAAGCTCGAGAAGCTGAAAGGCCGCAAACCGGCTCAGCTTTCGGGAGGCCAACAGCAGAGAGCGGCTCTGGCACGAGCCTTGGTTCTTCAGCCCAAGGTGCTGCTCTTGGATGAACCCCTCTCCAACCTCGATGCCCATCTGCGAGACGAGATGCGGGAGTTGATTCTCTCTATTCAGAGATCCCTCGGGGTAACCACGATTTTCGTGACCCATGATCAGGAAGAGGCGGTGCTTTTGGCGGATCGAATCGCCCTGATGTTTGACGGTAAGATCCAGCAGGTCGGAGAGAGCAAAATATTCTACGAGAGACCTGCAAGTCGGCGAATCGCCTCTTTCTTCGGCAACAACAATTCCATTCCCGGATTCAAGGAGAACCGGCGTGTCACCTGCCCGGTCGGAGAGTTTCGGGTGGAATCGGATGCATCAGATGGCCCGGTTACCGCGGTCATCCGTCCGGAATCGATCCTTCTCGGTGAGCACGGTATAAACAGTTTCAGCGCTTTGGTGAAACGGCAGATCTACATGGGTACCCACAACCGCTACCGGATCGACGTGGATGGTGCGGAGTGGGAGGTCATCGCCCCTGCCGATTCCGGAGCCGATTTGGAGGGCAAACGGGTTTCCTTTTCCCTGCCTCCAGAGAAGATCTGGGTCATCCCGGAACGAGGGGAGTGAGGTGCCGATCGATCCTCTGCGCCGATTTTCTATCATCATCCCGGTGTACAAAGAGCAGGGGAACATCAATGACTGCCTTGCCCAACTATGTGTCTTGCGGGGAATTGAAGACGTCGAGGTCATCCTGGTAGATGGTGACGGGGGCTCTACCCTGCAAGCGGTTCAGAGAGAGGAGTTTCCCTTTCGGCTTGTCGCAATCGTTTCAGAACGGGGCAGAGGCGTCCAGTTGAATGCCGGAGCTAAGGCCGCCTCGGCCGAATACCTTCTGTTCCTGCACGTCGATACAGTCCTCCCTATAGCGGGGCTCGAGCTGATAGCCGGGACGCTGAAATTCTACGATGCCGGGGCGTTCTCCTTGGGGGTAATCGACGCCGGCCCTCTGTTCAATACCTGGCTTGCCTATGTCAATGGCCGTAAGCGTCTATCCTTCACTCCATACGGCGATCAGGCGATGTTTATGACTCGTCACGCTTATCAGAGGGTCGGTGGATTCCCAGAGGTCCCGATTATGGAAGACGTTGGAATGACCGAACGCCTGAAGAGAGGGCGCTTCCGGTTAAAGCTTCTTCATACCAAGGTTCTCACCTCGGATCGACGCTGGACGAGACAGGGCTACCTGATCAATTTCTTGAAAAACACCACCCGCTATATGCTCTACAGGATGGGTGTTTCGCCCTGGAACCTGGCTGGATACTACAAACCAAATTATGACAAAACAAGTAAGATTAATTGACCACCGGTTGTCTGAGTGAGCAACGATAAAGCAAATGCGTTGATAAATGAGGAGAAAGGGTATGAGGAAATATATTGTGCGGCTGGTTATCCTGGTTGTCATTGTAGCCGGAGTATTTGCCCTGATCCGGTTTACACCGGTCGGGGATTATTTGAATCTTCAGAGCCTTCAGGAGAACAAGGAAGCCCTGAAAGGATTCGTAGAGAGGAATTATCTCGTTTCGGTTTTGGTGTATATAGGCCTATATATCGTCATCGTAGCCCTTTCCATTCCGGGGGCAACCTGGTTGACCCTGTTGGGAGGATTCTTCTTCGGCGTGGTCTTTGCTACGATTTTTATCAACATCGGCGCCACTATCGGAGCTACGATTGTATTCCTGGCAGCGCGATTCTTCCTCGGGGAGATGATACAGAACAAGTACGGTGAAAAGCTGGCCAAGTTCAATAAAGAGGTAGAGACGAACGGAAGCAACTACCTGATCACACTCAGGCTCATTCCACTCTTTCCTTTTTGGATGATTAACCTGTTCGCCGGAGTGACCAAGATCAAACCTCGTACCTTCATCTGGACAACCAGCCTGGGCATCATCCCCGGCTCCGCCGTTTATGCCTACGCCGGTTTTGCTGTCAACGACCTCGGAGAGGGAGGGGTACCGAAGAACATCATTTTCGCCTTCCTCCTTCTAGCCGCGTTGAGTATAATACCTCTGGTCGTAAAGAAAGTCCGGGCACGGAAAGCCCGCAACCAGGTGGAAGCTGCGGCTGCGCAGTAGGCCAATAATGTCCGTATCAAGACGAGATCGTGTCATTCTGTTTTTGAAAGACTTCCAGGCCGGACGGGTGAAGACCCGCCTGGCCGCTCGTCTTGGTGATCAAGGTGCCCTGGACATGTACAGAGCCATGCTCGCCGATCTATTAGCAAATCTGGAACCCTTGAAAGACATCATTGTCCCCTATTTCGATAGTTATCCTGAAGCAATAGAATCTGATTCATCGGTTTCAGTGTTGTTCTCCCAGGGAAAGTTGAAGGTTCAGGAGGGATGGGATCTGGGGGACAGGATGAGTAATGCGTTTCGGGAAGTTTTTTTCGACGGAGCTGAAAGGGCCGTTTTGATCGGTTCGGATATCCCTGAGATCGATGACGATCTGCTCGAGGGCTATTTCAAAATGCTTCGGACGTTCCCTATGGCGATCGGTCCGGCTGCGGACGGCGGATATTATTTGATCGGTATTCAGCGGGGAAGTTTCGCACCGGAGATCTTCGACGGGATCGAATGGAGCACGGAGCTGGTATTCGAGCAGACCCTGGAAAAAGCACGCTCTCTCGAACTGCCCTGCTACGTTGGAAAAGAGCTACAGGATATCGATACCATCGAAGACCTGGAGTCTATTCTGTCTTCCGGGTTTTATTCCAGTACCCTCACCGAATTGATCAGCCACTATCTGGTCAAAGCCGACGGATAACCAGCAACCGGTATCTTCGCACCCCAAGTCAGACTCGAGGGGATGGAGAACGATCCCTAATCATGTCTACCGGCAATAAAACCCGTTGTCAGGAGTTCCTTTGTCTCTTGATCTTCGGAAGCCTTATGCGTGTTAAGCTGTCCTCTGTTCTAATTAAATCCAAGTTGAACAAGTATGGCCTTCCCGACTTTTTCCATATCCACAGCAGAAAGTTTAGCAAATCTGTTGGACAGCCGAGACTTGCTGACCGTTGTGAGCTGGTCCGCCATCGCTTTTTGTCGTTCACCTTTGATAGAGACATACGCCTCGCTTGGATAGAGACGCTCGATATTCGAGGTCAAAGGAACGACTTGCACACGATTGAGGAACTGATTGGAGGCATCATTGCTGACGATCATTGCCGGGCGCCTCTTATTAACCTCCCCACCGATCGCCGGTTCGAGGTTCACCCACCACACCTCACCGCGTTTCATTTGCGACGTCCATGATGGTGGCTTCTGACCATTCTATTGCTTTTTCTTCGCGGGCCTCATCCAAAGCCATTTCGCGGTAACCGGCTTCAAGGTCTTTCTGGAGTACGTGTGGGCTGACCAAAGATTCGATGAACTCGCTGATCTTGCGTCTTCCGATTACGAGGTGAAATCCGGCATATACCTTCTCGTCCACGGTGATAGTCAATTTCTTTTTCATACGTGTAGTATACGTATAGCTTGAGTACCACGTAAAGCGGGATAACGACTGTGCCGCATGTCTCCACATCAAAGTAAATCTTTTTATAGATCGGGAGGCCAACCACAGCAAAGCAATACCCGCATACAATGTGTCCAGATTGTTTCTGCGTTCATTATTGTCTTTTCCTTATTTTGGCGCTGCCCGCGCACTTCGGCGACCCGATGCGATGAACAGTATCGTCACAATACCTATGCCAACAAAGAGCTTGACTGCGCCTGCAATTCGCCATCCGACAGATATTGGGAAAGCATCAAGATACTCTAATCCAAGACGGAGCTTCCATATTCGCACTAGCCACGGGAAGGATGCCTGGCGGAAGGCGATCTCCGATAGGCCCCATCCGATGAGGAAAAATCCCCCAGTCCTAAAGGAAATCGAGGAAATTTGTACGGAAAGCCTAGTAGCGTGCCCCTTGTAAGAAGTCCAGCGCTGACTGCCAGCAGAGCAAACCATAAGTGACCGATCATGGTGACATTCACGGGAGACGAATGATCAATCAGACCTGGAAGAATCATCAGCAGGTACATCAGCACCAGGCCAATCAGGTTCAGGATGCCCGCGGCGCCAAGACCTTTGCCCTTGCGCAGGAAGCTGAGGAACAGAAGGGCTGCACCGAACATGCAACAGAGGGTCCAAAGAAGAAACGCTACAAAGATCAGGCGCATCTCCCAGTAATCCTCTTTGATAAGCGCACCAAATCCTGCGATCACCCATCCGGTAGCAGCGATAAATAGCGGAGTCGAAAAGGCCCAGGTGGGGACAATAGATCCCCCTCCAACCTCCGGATCCGATGCCTGCCTCGAATCTGCAAGCGCCCAGCGGGTGGTCAGCCACGCGCCTGCGAGCATTATCGGCATGAGCAGCCAATCCAACCAGAATGTAGTAATTGTGAATGTCCTCCTTTCAAATGCTGTTTCGTCCGGCGGATGTCGGGTTGGCGGGGTTCAGGGCGAAGGTGTATGATGCCTCTATTCTCATTGACCTCGGCGCGCCTAACGATAAGCTCACGAGCGCCCTCGCAGGCGCGACAGCGCCGAGAAGGCGTCTCCGTGCAGCGCTATGTTGGGTTTGGCCATTCATCAGATTTAGCCAATTGCTTAATAACTTCGGAGAGCTCCACTACTTCAATGTGTGACGGGTAATTAGGCCAGTTATGGTGCCAACAAATAATAACGTCGCAGCGTTCAACAGAATGGCCGTGGTCACGGAAATTCCGACTCTCATACTCAAATTCAATACGAACACGTTGCCATTTATCAGCTGCAATTTGTCTCTTTGCTTCACAGTCTGGGAATCCGGCTTGCACGGCTTCTACTGAATATCCAAGTTCACGAGCTACAATATCAAAGAGAAATATTACACCGTTCTCATTTACCGGCTCGTGTCGGAGACCGCGAAAATCGATAGGGTTTCCATAAACCGGACGGTCATCGAGCTTGGAGTGACTTTGAGCAGGAGATGTAGGGACAAAAGTGGTTTCGATTCCTGTATTTTCCTCCGATGTCGAACGATTAAAGTGTGTGAACATTGTATCAGGTTTCTTAACCGGCAAAAGAGCAAGAACATCAGGCCATTCTGCTCGTTGTTCCGCAAACGCCCTGAACTTTTCTGGCAGGCATGACCACGGTCCAAAATGGTGCTCGAATGATCCTGCGCTGAACTTGCCGTAATGTCTGTATTGGACTCGTGTGGGTATCTGTCGCAATTCACGTACAAGTCTTCCCCAATCCGAGAGAAGCTCTTCATCTACTAATTGAACATTAGTCATATCTGGTTCAAGTCCTGCGGCTTCAACAGCACTATTCCGACTTGGGAAGTGTTTTAATATTTGGTATTCGCTAATACCCGTATGGCCAATAAATGCTGATCGTGATGGACGCTTCCCCAAATCAGTAGCGGTGCGTCTGATTGCATTCAAAATATCATCTTTGTTTGATGGCCTTTTTGTCATTGCTATTCTCTGATTCTATAAGCCCAATGCGGAGTTCAGCAACGACTATTGGTTATCTGCTGGAGCTTCGTTTTGGGCCCTTAGTCTTTCCCAGAATCCGCGCGGAGAAAGAATGAGTAGCTTTCCAATTTTTTCAAGATTCTGTAATTCCAAATCACCTGTAACAAGAACATCGGCTTTAGCTTGTAGAGCAGCCCCGCGAATAGGGATATCTGATTTGTCTTTCAATTGTATCGAAGGTGGATCAAATTCTTCGGCAACAATAGTGTCTTGATGAAGAAGCCATATATAATCTTCTCTAATGTCTCGGGGCAGGTTGAACTTATCTGCAAGTACCCGTTTCAATTCCTTAATTAAATATTCAGATATGACTAATTCGTGCGAAGCAAACACCTCACGCAACACATCAGAACATAATCCACGAGTGGCCGCCGCGCTCGCAAGGACGTTTGTGTCAAGAAAGACCCTCATGATATCTCGTGAAATACATCTTCATCTGTAAGGAATCCTCTCGCCTCTGCGAATGGCACAATCCGCTTTCGCAGCGCGTCAAACTGACTAATCCGAAGCTGCCGTCGAAGTGCTTGCCTAGCCAACTCACTTCGCGAAACTCCAGCCCGTTCGCTCGCTTTCGAAAGGAGTGCCTCAAGATCCGCGTCTAACCTGATTGTCAACGTCGATGTTTTCATGTCTTACAATGTATGACGTAGTCCATCATTTGTCAAGCTTTTTGTGGATCCAACGGCCGGGATGAGTTGCGCCGCCGAATGAAGACAAACTGCCACGACGGTGACGGCGAGCGTTCCTAGCGCAGTGCAGCCACGGCGTCAACTCCATCCCGATGATACTCATTTAAGGCCTCCCCCCGGGAGGTGCGGTATAATTACCGCGACTAATTTTCCATACCCAAGGAGGAAGCCTAATGAGATTCTACACAACTCAACATCAATACTACCGCGGCATAGACCTGCATGCAAGATCGATGTATGTCTGCATCCAGGACCAGTCCGGAAAGATTCTCTTGCACAGGAACTACCGCGCAGGTCCCGATGCTCTGCTCGGAGCCATCGCCCCATACCGGGAGGATATCGCGGTGGCGGTGGAGTGTATCTTCACCTGGTACTGGATCGCTGATCTGTGCAGCCGGGAAGGAATCGCTTTCGTGCTCGGCCATGCTCTGTACATGAAAGCCATCCACGGCGGGAAAACCAAGAACGACAAGATCGACTCTCACAAGATTGCCGCCCTGCTTCGAAGCGGGATGCTTCCCATGGCCTATGTCTATCCACAAGGCATGCGCTCGACTCGGGATCTTCTCAGGCGCAGGTTGTTCCTTGTTCGTCAACATGCAGAGCTTCAGACGCACATCCAGAACACCAACACCCAGTACAATCTCCCGTACTTCGAGAAACGGATTGACCGGAGGCCCAACCGCACCGCAATAGGCACGCGCTTCACTGACCCTGTGGTGCGCACCAGCGTGGAGGTGGATGCCGTACTAATGGATGCCATCCACGAGCAGATTCTCGCGATCGAACGCCAGATCAACGCCCAAGTTCCTGAACACGATCCGGTGGCGGTTCATTTGCTTCGCAGTATTCCCGGTGT